>Ga0180215_1001210_pt1 | contig 29368 bp, 30 predicted proteins | sample eDN3rd37CBELigBY_FD_128871 | JGI IMG/M metagenome (GOLD analysis project Ga0180215, IMG submission 128871) | Enriched backyard soil microbial communities from Emeryville, California, USA - eDNA 3rd pass 37_C BE-Lig BY (version 2) (version 2) | ecosystem: Environmental > Terrestrial > Soil >...
TGTAGTAGGAGTCCGTTTTAAAAAAGCGGGTAAAATATATTATTTTGACCCCGGTGATTTTCTACTGGAAAAAGGGCAGTATGTCATAGTAGAAACAGCAAGAGGGGTCGAATATGGAAAGATTGTCGTTCCAATGAAGCAAGTGGGGGAAAATGATGTCGTATTGCCACTAAAACAAGTATTGCGCCCCGCTGATGAACGAGATCGCATCCAGGTTGATGAAAATAGGCAAGAATCACAACGAGCATTTGAACTAGCCAGCACGAAGATTAGTGAGCATAAGTTAGAAATGAAGCTTGTTGATGTTGAGTATACATTTGATCGAAATAAAATTATCTTTTATTTCACAGCTGAAGGAAGAGTTGACTTCAGGGAATTAGTAAAAGATTTAGCTTCGATCTTCCGCACACGTATTGAGTTACGTCAAATTGGTGTGCGTGATGAAGCAAAACTGCTAGGCGGGATTGGTCCATGCGGTAGAATGCTATGCTGTTCGACATTTTTAGGGGACTTTGATCCAGTGTCGATTAAAATGGCGAAGGACCAAAACTTATCATTAAATCCAACGAAAATTTCCGGACTTTGCGGTCGTCTTATGTGTTGTCTAAAATACGAGAATGATGATTACGAAAATGCAAAAGAAGGAATGCCCGACATCGGTGACTCGACAATGACGCCGGATGGTCCAGGTAAAGTAGTCGGCATTAATGTATTAGAACGATTAATTCAAGTCTTCTTAGTAGAGCAGGTACGTTCTGTTGAATACACATTAGAAGAAATTATTGAATGTGAGAAGAATTTGATATAGATAAACAATGGGGTGGCTATCTAGTGAAGGACCGTAATTTCTTAGATACTGTTATGGAATTCGAACAACAGCTCGAATCGCTACAGCAACAATATAATGATTTGAAAAAATATGTTGCACATATGGTGGAAGATCATCAAGCTATTCAAACGGAAAACCTTCACCTACGTAGACGTCTAGAAGAGCTTTTATCTACAGATTCTACAGATGAGAGCAGTAATGAAGAAAAAGTAAGCTTGTTGGATATTGGAGAGGGATATGATAATTTAGCGCGTCTATACCAAGAAGGGTTCCACGTTTGCCATGTCCATTTTGGCGGTTCTCGAAAAGGCGAAGATTGTTTATTTTGCCTATCGTTTTTAAATAAACAAAATGCATAAATTCTCTCTTAAAGTAAAAGGCTGATTCCACTTTATGTGGTTTTCAGCCTTTTCTTTTGTGTATTTTTTTAATTTATCTATTTTTAATAGTACAATGAGTAATGATAAGGCATATCAACGGATAACCAAATTCAAACAAAATCAATAGTTGGATAACTAGACGGATAATATGGCAGTCACAATAGCGAGTGTTTTAGGCTGAAGCCATTTTCGGTTACAAAGCGTTTTAAATAGGAGGTTTTTTATGGAACAATGGTTAAAAGAAGATGAGCGGCTGGATTATTTATTGGCCGAGGATTTAAGAATCATTCAGAGTCCGTCTGTTTTCTCTTTTTCATTAGATGCAGTATTATTATCGAGGTTTGTCAATGTTCCTATAAATAAAGGGAAAATTGTCGACCTTTGTTCAGGGAATGGCGTAATTCCATTATTTCTAAGTGCCCGTACCAAAGCTGAGATTATAGGTGTTGAATTGCAAGAACGCCTATTCGATATGGCTGAACGCAGCGTGAAATACAATGGATTGGAAAATCAAATAAAGATGGTTCTTGGGGATGTTAAAGAAATACCGCCTAAGCTGGGAATTGAAAAATATGATGTGGTGACTTGTAATCCTCCATATTTTTTAGCACATGAACTAAGCGATAAGAATATTAGCGAGCATTATGCCATTGCCCGACATGAACTGCATCTCACATTAGAACAAGCAATAGAATCAGCAAGTAAATTGCTAAAACAAGGGGGAAAGGCTGCTTTTGTCCATCGCCCAGGGAGACTTCTCGATATTGTGACGGCCATGCGTGCAAATCGCCTTGAACCAAAACGCATTCGCTTTGTCTATCCGAAATTCGGCAAAGAAGCAAATACATTATTAATAGAAGGAATTAAGGATGGGAAACCAGATTTAAAGATATTGCCTCCATTATACGTATATGATGAAAACAATGAGTATACAGCTGAAGTGAGTGAGATTCTATATGGAGACAAAAAATAATCATTTCTTTTATGTACTAGAATGTGCAGATCAATCTCTTTATGCTGGTTATACAAATAATCTGGAGAAACGAGTCGAAACTCATAACGCTGGTAAGGGAGCAAAGTATACGAAGGCCCATCGACCAGTAAAATGTGTATATTATGAAACCTTTGAGACAAAGCAAGAGGCGATGCGGGCAGAATACGCATTTAAACAATTAAAGCGAAGTGAAAAATTGAAGTATATTGAAGGAGCGAAAGAATGAAATCACAAAAAAGCAGTCAGCATGAACAAGGAAGCTGTTTATATCTAGTAGCAACACCGATAGGGAATTTAGAAGATATGACCGTACGTGCATTGCGCATTTTAAAAGAAGTAGACGTGATTGCTGCTGAAGATACACGAAATACAAGAAAGCTATGTAATTATTTTGAAATTCAAACACCTCTTGTGAGCTATCATGAACATAATTTAGAGCAAGGCGGAGAAAAGCTGTTAAGTTATTTAAGAGAAGGGAAATCTGTGGCCTTGGTGAGTGATGCGGGTCTGCCTTGTATTTCAGATCCAGGTGCAGATATCGTTGTAAAAGCAATCGAAGAAGATTTCGCGGTAGTTCCAGTGCCAGGTGCCAATGCTGCTTTAACCGCATTAATCGCCTCGGGGATTACACCTCAACCCTTTTACTTCTTTGGGTTTTTAAATCGTCAGAAAAAAGAGCGTAGATTGCAGCTAGAGAAATTAGCAAAGCGGGAAGAGACAATGATTTTTTATGAGGCTCCTCATCGACTAAAGGAAACACTTAAGGATTTAGAGCTTATTTTAGGGAATCGCAAAATTGTATTAGCTCGGGAATTGACGAAGAAATTTGAAGAATTTTTGCGCGGTACCATTACAGAAGCACTTGATTGGGTAAATGAAAACGAAATTCGTGGCGAGTTTTGTGTTGTTTTGGAAGGAAACGTAGATGGTGAGGCGGAAGTGGAAGAAGCAGCTTTCTGGGCAAGCTTAACAATCGTTGAACATGTTGACCATTTAATAGAAGAAAACCAAATGAATTCAAAAGATGCAATAAAAGAAGTAGCAAAATTACGTGGTTTAGCTAAAAGAGATGTTTACCAGCAATATCATGTGTAACGTTTGCAACTTAAACATTTTGCTTTTCCTAAAAACAGGCATAGTCATAAATAAAAAGCATTGCTATTTAAACGATTTAAAAATAGCAATGCCTTTTATTGTTTAGGCCTATGTTGAATAAAGAAAGCAATTCTCGCAAGTGTTCGAGAAGTTTATGATTTCTTATCGATTATTTTGAAAAGTGTTGTTGGATTTCTTTTACTAAAAGATCCGCACCTTCTGGACTTAAAATTAATTTACCTCCAGCAAGACGGAAGTTCTGATCAGAAACTTCTCCAGTTACAGCACAAGTCATGTTAGGCATATATTTTTTAAGAATGATTTTGTCGTCATCCACGTAAATTTCCAATGCATCTTTTTCTGCAATTCCTAATGTGCGGCGAAGTTCGATGGGAATAACTACGCGTCCTAATTCATCGACTTTACGAACGATACCTGTTGATTTCATGACAATATTTCCTCCTATATTTTGTAGATTATATTTTTAATTCGTCAAAATTCGACATCTTTTGCCTCTGATTAGAATCATACCAAGTAATCCCATATACGTCAATTATTTAGTATTAATGGTTGAAACTTGATGTGAACAGGTTGTGAACATTATTATAGATAAATGAGGTTTATTTAAGAATAAACTGCAGATAGTAGAGATTGTTATTATAAAACGGCATATATAGTGGGAAAGTTTCAATAAATTGACACCATTTTCTATCGCTATTTTTCGACAAATTCCTGTAATAATATTCTTTCATTGAAACAATTTTCTTACTTCGATAAAATAAACACTATACAGTTGACAATGGAGGCCATTTTAAGTGAACGAAAAGAACACATTTTATATAACAACCCCAATTTATTATCCAAGTGGTAAGTTTCATATCGGTACCGCTTACACTACAGTAGCATCAGACACAATCTCTCGTTACAAGCGTTTAAGAGGATATGATGTTCGCTTTTTAACAGGAATGGACGAGCATGGACAAAAAATTCAAGAAAAGGCTGCCGAAGCAGGCAAGCATCCGCAGGAATATGTAAATGAAATTGCCGAAAGTGCAAAAAAGCTTTGGTCTTTAATGGATATTTCCTATGATGACTTTATCCAGACTACACAAGAACGCCATACAAAAAGTGTAGAAAAGATTTTTCAAAAGTTTCTAGATAATGGAGATATTTATAAGGGTGAGTATGAAGGCTGGTACTGTACACCTTGTGAGTCATTCTATACAGAAACACAATTGGTGGATGGAAATTGCCCTGACTGTGGACGCCCTGTCCACAAAGTTAAAGAAGAATCTTACTTCTTTAATATGAAGAAATACTCTGAACGGTTATTGCAGTATTATGAAGAAAATGTTGAATTCATTGAGCCTGAGTCACGTAAAAACGAAATGATCAACAACTTTATCAAACCGGGATTAGAAGATTTATCTGTTTCTCGTACTTCGTTTGACTGGGGCATTAAAGTTCCTGGCGATCCAAGACATGTCATTTATGTTTGGGTAGATGCTTTAACAAACTATATTACAGCTTTAGGTTATGGCTCGGATAATGAAGAATTATTTAATAAATACTGGCCTGCAGATGTGCACGTTGTAGGAAAAGATATTGTTCGTTTCCATACGATTTACTGGCCAATCTTCTTAATGGCGTTAGATTTACCATTGCCGAAAAAAGTATTTGCACACGGCTTTATTATGATGAAAGACGGAAAAATGTCGAAATCAAAAGGAAATGTCGTCTATCCAGAAATGCTAATCGAGCGTTATGGATTAGATGCAACACGTTACTTCCTTCTTCGCGAACTGCCATTTGGTTCAGATGGCGTATTCTCGCCTGAATCTTTTGTGGAACGGACAAACTTTGATTTAGCAAACGATTTAGGGAATTTGTTAAATCGTACAGTCTCTATGATGAATAAATATTTTGACGGCATCATTCCAACAGAAAACTTAGTTGAGACAGAGTTCGATGCTGCCTTAAAAGTACATGCAAAAGAAACACGCTTGATTTATGAGAAAAACATGGAGAAAATGCAATTCAGCGTTGTATTATCTGATGTTTGGTCCCTTGTTTCGCGAACAAATAAGTATATCGATGAAACACAGCCTTGGGTTTTAGCAAAGGATACAGAAAATCAAGGGAAATTAGCTTCTGTTATGTTTAACTTAGCTGAGAGTCTGCGTCATATTGCCGTTATGTTACAGCCTTTTATGACGTCAACGCCTAAACAAATTGTCGAACAATTAGGATTAGACACTACTTATCTGGCTTGGGAAACAATTGAAACATTCGGCAATACTATTCCAGTAAATATTAAAGTGGTAGAAAAAGGAATTCCAATTTTCCCGCGTTTAGATGTCGAGGTAGAGGTTGCTTATATAAGAGAAGAAATGAGAGGTTCTGTAAAAACGCCTCAAGAAGAGGAGAAAAAAGCCGAGGCAGAAGTGCCGGAAGTACCTGAAATCTCCATTGATGATTTTATGAAAGTGGACTTGCGAGTAGCAACTGTTACAGCGTGTGAGCCAGTACCAAAAGCCGATAAATTATTAAAGCTTCAAGTTGACCTTGGTTACGAACAGCGCCAGGTTGTATCGGGGATTGCGCAATATTACAAACCTGAAGAATTAGTGGGGCAAAAAGTAATTGTTGTGGCAAACTTGAAGCCAGTAAAACTTCGCGGTGAACTTTCACAAGGCATGATTTTAGCAGGTTCCCATGATGGTGTTTTAACACTTGCAACAGTGGATCCAAAACTTGAAAATGGTGCAAAAGTAAAATAAGCATTTTAATTAGTAAGCCTGTTGGACAAACTTCGTTCAACAGGCTTTTCACTCGAAGACTTTGGACCTAAGAAATTATATTATAATAATAAATTCATGGAAGTTAAATGTCGAAATAGGGAAATGTTACTAAAAAATGCAGAAAACTATGTGATTTGTGACATAAAATATAGACCTTGTAATAATTCTGTAATTTGTTTGTCAACTAAGAAATGTTTTAATCCAATACAATAGGTTAGGAGAAATCGTATGTTTATAGATACACATGTCCATTTAAATGCAGAACAATATGACGAAGATTTACAACAAGTAATCGAGAGAGCAATTGAAGCGAAAGTTGAAAAAATGGTAGTTGTTGGCTTCGATCGAAAAACGATTGAACGAGCAATGAAACTAGCAGATGAATATGAATTTATCTATGCGGTAATCGGTTGGCATCCTGTTGATGCAATTGATTGCACACCAGAAGATTTAGAGTGGATAGAACAGCTTGCCGCTCATCCCAAAGTTGTCGGTATTGGCGAAACTGGTTTGGATTATTATTGGGATAAATCGCCGAAAGAGATACAACAAGAGCTATTTCGGAAACAAATTCATCTAGCGCAAAAGTTAAAACTGCCAATCATTATTCACAATCGTGAAGCAACAGGCGATGTGGTAAAAATATTACGTGAAGAAAATGCAGCGTCCGTTGGCGGCGTTATGCATTGCTTCAGCGGAAGCGTTGAAACTGCTCGTGAATGTATTGATATGAATTTCATGATTAGTCTTGGCGGTCCTGTTACATTTAAGAATGCTCGATTGCCAAAAGAGGTCGCAAAAGAAATCCCTATAGAGCATTTAATGATTGAAACAGACGCGCCATATTTAGCGCCGCATCCTTATCGAGGCAAACGTAATGAACCATCTTATGTGCCGTTAGTTGCTGAAGAAATTGCTCGCCAAAAAGAGCTATCCATTGATGAAGTTGCCAATGCAACAACCTCAAATGCTATCAAATTTTTCAATCTCGATGAATAGATTTCCTAAACGCCTCCAATACTGCGTTTAGGAAGGCTTCGTTTAAATGAGACTATTTTTTAAAAAGCAAAATTGGTTGACAGCTAGAAAAGTAGTCCGTATAATCCAACGAGTGCTAAGGAGGCGTTTTTTCATGTCTAAAATTTCCATGAAAAACTTGTTCCGAGGATCATTGAGGAGTAAGCAGACAGTGGTAGGTGTTATCTCACTTATTCTGTTTGTTTCAGTAGTTTCATTCGTAGTATTTCAAGTCACCAAGGATTCGGTGGTCGTGAATGCAAACGGAAAAGAAGAAGAAATATTAACTCACGCAAATACAGTAGGCGAACTTCTGGAAGCAGAAGGTATCGCAATCACTCAATATGATAAAGTATCACCCTCAACGAATACAAAAATCGTCGATGGAATGACGATTAATTGGGAACAAGCAAGAGAAGTAACAATTTCAGTTGACGGAAATCAGTCAAAAGTATGGACAACTGAAAGTAAAGTGAAGAACATTTTGGAAGAAGCAAATATCGAAGTAACAGAGCATGATGTTTTATCAGCTGCTTTGGACGCAGAAGTAGGCGAGACTAACCAAATTGATATTCAAAAGGCGTTTCAGTTAACGCTTGTCGATGGTTTAGAAGAAAGACAAGTTTGGTCCACTTCGACTACGGTCGCTAACTTTTTGAAACAACAGGGAATTCAGCTTAATGAGTTTGATCGTGTTGAAAATAATCTGGAGAAAGTAATCACACCAGAAGATAAAATCACAGTTGTTCGCGTAGAAAAGGTTACCGATGTAGTGGAAGAATCTATTGATTTCGCAGTAGAAACGAAATCAGACTCTTCCTTGCTAAAAGGAAAACAAAAGGTAGTAACTAAGGGCGAGAATGGGAAAGTAGCTCGCACCTACGAAATAACGAAAGAAAATGGTAAAGTTATCAATAAAGTTCTACAAACAGAAGAAGTAATTCAAAAGCCAACGACAAAAGTAGTAGCTGTTGGAACTAAAGTTGTAACAGCAGCTGTATCTCGCGGTAATTCCGGCTCTTCTTCTAGCAGCAAGGAATTTTATGTAACAGCAACAGCGTATACAGCAGGATGCTCAGGTTGTTCAGGTGTCACAGCAACGGGCTTAACTTTAAGAGACGGTATGAAAGTTATTGCCGTTGACCCAAGCGTGATTCCATTAGGAACAAAAGTATGGGTTGAAGGCTATGGAAATGCCATTGCTGCCGATAAAGGCAGTGCCATAAGAGGAAATAAAATCGATGTATTTGTAGGTTCTAAACAGCAAGCAAATAGCTGGGGCCGCAAAAAAGTACGCATTAAAATTTTAAACTAAATCTAGCAACATCTAAAAAGTTTAGCATATTCAAACCAAAATGTATGAAGCCTTCCTGTGGACTGACAGGAAGGCTTTTTTAATGTATGCGTTTGGGTGATGGTCTGAATTTGAAAACGTCCTAAAAGCTGCATTAGTACTCTTATGAGTAATTCTGCAATGCTTATATTCTTTTGCAATTCTCAAGCCAATCACGTCCCGCAAACATATCAAAACAACGTCCAACCGCATTTCGTGTTATTATAATCAGAGATTGCTTTAGAAGAGGGGTATATTTTTGAATATACAAGAAATCATTGTTGTAGAAGGAAAAGATGATACAACGGCGATTAAAAGAGCGGTAAATGCAGATACAATAGAAACAAACGGGTCTGCTATTTCCGAGGAAACAATTCGTCGTATTCGTCATGCACAATCGAAGCGCGGCGTTATTGTTTTTACAGATCCAGATTATCCGGGCCGCCGGATTCGTGCCATTATCGAGGAACAGGTCCCAGGTGTAAAGCACGCCTTTTTAGCAAAGGAAAAAACCATTGCGAAAAATGGTAAAGGGCTTGGAATCGAGCATGCACGAGATGAAGATATTCGAGAGGCATTAAGTCACGTTTATACACTAAATCCCGATTTCAAAACAGAAATAGATATTACAATGGAAGATTTGCTTGTTGCTCGATTGATTGGACATCCACAATCAAAACAACGCCGCATTCGTTTAGGAGAAATTCTGAATATCGGGATGACGAATGGTAAACAATTGCATAAAAGACTTGCAATGTTCCAAATTACTGTTGCGCAATTTGGCGAAGCAGTAGCTCAACTAGATCAGGAGGATCAAAATGAATAAAGATATCGCAACACCCATACGAACAAAAGAAATATTAAATAAATACGGATTTTCATTTAAAAAAAGCTTGGGACAAAACTTTTTAATTGACCCCAATATACTGCGTAATATCGTAAGCCATGCAAACTTAACGGAAGAAAGCGGAGCGATTGAAGTAGGGCCGGGAATAGGTGCATTAACAGAGCATCTTGCCAGGGCAGCTAAGAAGGTTGTCTCTTTTGAAATCGACCAACGGCTCTTGCCGGTGCTTGAAGATACATTAAGCCCGTATGACAACGTTACAATAGTTCATTCCGATATTTTGAAAGCAGATGTAGAAAAAGTCATAAAAGAGGAAATGACAGGTATAGAAGATATCATGGTTGTGGCAAACTTACCTTATTACGTAACAACACCAATTTTATTGAAATTGTTGAATGATCGTCTTCCGATTCGCGGATTTGTCGTAATGATGCAAAAAGAAGTTGCAGACCGTATTACGGCAAAGCCGGGAACAAAGGAGTATGGATCACTTTCGATTGCCATTCAATATTACGTAACAGCAGAGGTTGCAATGGTAGTCCCGAAAACAGTGTTTATGCCACAGCCGAACGTGGACTCAGCTGTAATTCGTCTTATTAAGCATGACGAGCCGCCTGTAAAGGTGATTAATGAGGATTTCTTATTTGAAGTGACAAAAGCTTCCTTTGCACAACGAAGAAAGACAATCCTGAATAATCTTCAATCAGGGCTTCCATCTGGAAAAGAAAAGAAACAGCTTATATTGGATGCATTAGAAACAGCCGATATAGAACCAACTAGAAGAGGGGAAACATTGTCGATTCAAGAGTTCGGTAAGTTGGCAGATGCACTCTACCCTAACTTTTGCAATGTACAATAATTTGAACATGAATCTATAATCTATAATATTTAAGCTTTTTTTATATAAAAAAAGTTGACAAAGATATTTGTCTGCTGATAAAATATTATAATTTGTTGACTTATATCCATAAATGGGCTATAATATTGTGTAGTGAGGTGTATGCGAAATGCCAAAAACGTTAGCTGACATTAAGAAGTCTCTAGATTGTAATTTGGGTAAACGTTTGCGATTAAAAGCAAACGGAGGTCGCAAGAAAACGGTTGAGTGTGATGGAGTACTTAGTGACACATATCACGCAGTCTTTGTCGTAGAACTCGATCAAGAAGATAACGCTTGTAAACGCGTTTCTTATAGCTACACAGATATTTTAACAGAAGCTGTTGAAATTACGTTTTTAGATGATGTACAGGTTGCCATTGCCAAATAGTTTTTATTTGTCTTATTAAAACACTCGATTCTTCGGGTGTTTTTTATTTTCTTTCGCACATACTAAAAGTGTCAACCTACTTATTCCTAAGGAGGCAAAACTGCATGGCCAGAAGAAAAGGTATCATGTCGAGTCGTCTAAAAGAAGAGATAGCCAAGGAACTCGGATTTTATGATGTAGTCGAACGTGAAGGCTGGGGTGGAATTAAGTCACGTGATGCAGGTAATATGGTAAAGCGAGCAATTGAAATGGCCGAACAAGGTCTAGCACAGCAAAACCAAAACAATATGAATAAGTAGTTGTTGACATTTTGCCAATAGCTCCTAATGGGAGTCTATTGGCTTTTCCTTTATTTAAACACCGCCAAGCAAAAGAAACGCAACAAGGAGAATGTGCTAGCGACACTTTTATATTCAATATGGTAAAATATATGGAAGTTGAAGCTGAAATTAAAGGCTAAGAAAAGATTTGGATGGCAATCCGAGGAGGATATATATGCTTTACGTAAAAGCCCCGGCGAAAATAAATTTAACCTTAGATGTGTTATACAAACGCCCTGATAACTATCATGAAGTCGAAATGATTATGACAACTGTTGATCTAGCAGACCGAATTGGACTAGAGTCCCGCGAGGATGGTTTCATCAAAATCATTTCAACAAATGGATTTATACCGGACGATAGCCGAAACCTAGCTTATCAAGCGGCCCAGCTAATTAAAGATACATATGGTATAGACAAGGGCGTGACGATTTCGATCGAAAAGGAAATCCCGGTTGCGGCTGGACTTGCAGGAGGCAGTAGCGATGCTGCAGCCACATTAAAAGGATTAAACGAACTGTGGAAGTTGAACCTATCCATTGATACATTAGCTGAATTAGGTGCCAAGATTGGCTCCGATGTGTCATTTTGTATTTATGGCGGGACTGCTCTTGCGACAGGACGAGGAGAAAAGATTCAAAAATTACCTGCACCTCCAACTTGTTGGGTCGTGTTGGCGAAGCCTAAAATTGGGGTTTCAACAGCACAAGTTTATGGTGGATTAAATCTTGAGGGAATCGAACACCCTAATACTAAACAAATGATAGAGGCAATAGAAACAAATGATTATGAACTAATGTGCAATTCTCTTGGAAATGTCCTGGAAACTGTGACATTTAAATTGCATCCAGAGGTTGTCATAATTAAAGAGCAAATGAAACGTTTTGGGGCAGATGCGGTCTTGATGAGTGGAAGCGGCCCGACTGTTTTTGGTTTGGTGGATAATGAGGCAAGACTAGGACGCATTTATAATGGATTAAGAGGATTTTGCGATGAGGTATTCGCTGTCCGTTTATTGGGAGAAAGGAATTCACTTGCTTAAATGCGTATATTTATGTTACTTTTTCTATAAAATATTCGTGTTTATAAAATTGATTCAAATGAAAGAAATTGAGATGGAACTGTCTGCCAGAAAATTAGCAGGCAGTTAATTTTACATGTAGGAGTGGAGTGGATCTCGTGAAATGGAAACGAAGCGAACGCCTTGTTGATATGACCTATTATTTACTAGAGCATCCACATCAGCTAATTCCTCTTACTTTTTTTTCTGAAACATATCAATCTGCTAAATCATCGATTAGTGAAGATTTATCGATTGTCAAAGAAACGTTTGAAGAAAAGGGAATTGGATTGTTGATGACAGTACCTGGTGCAGCAGGCGGAGTAAAATATATCCCTAAAATGTCTGAGCATGAAGTTCGGGAGATTATTCAAATCTTGATTGCTGAGTTAAGCCAGTCAGATCGTTTGCTGCCGGGTGGATATTTGTTTATGACCGATTTGCTTGGAAATCCGGAACTGATGAATCGAGTTGGAAAAGTATTTGCAAGTATTTATGCGAACCAGCAGATTGATGTCATTATGACGGTGGCAACGAAAGGGATTTCGATTGCCCATTCAATAGCGAGACATTTAAATGTACCTGTTGTTGTCGTACGCCGTGACAGTAAAGTAACGGAAGGCTCTACCGTAAGCATTAACTATGTATCTGGTTCTTCCCGCCGGATTCAAACAATGGTACTTTCCAAGCGCAGTATGAAAGGCGGCCAACGTGTACTGATCACTGACGACTTTATGAAAGTTGGCGGTACAATGAATGGAATGAAAAATCTGCTGGAAGAATTTGGATGTGAGCTTGCTGGCATGGCCGTACTAGTAGAAGCAGAACATGCTGATGAAACATTAGTAGACGATTACTATTCTTTAGTTAAACTTCATGCTGTCAATGAGAAGGATCGTACGATTGCTTTAAGTGAAGGTAATTATTTCTTAAAGGAGAGAAAATAAAATGAAAACAGTATCTACAACAAATGCACCAGCTGCAATTGGACCCTATGCACAAGGTATCGTAGTAAATGGAATCTTTTATAGTTCTGGACAAATTCCTTTAACAGCTGCAGGCGAAATGGTAGAAGGCGATATCGTAGCGCAAACAAACCAGGTATTCGAAAATTTGAAAGCAGTTCTAGAAGCGGCAGGCAGTTCACTGGATAAAGTGGTGAAAACAACTGTATTCATGGGTGATATGAATGATTTTGCTGCAATGAACGAAACCTATGCAAAGCATTTTGGGGATCATAAACCAGCCCGTTCTGCAGTAGAGGTTGCTAGACTGCCAAAAGATGTAAAGGTAGAAATCGAAGTAATTGCAGTAGTAGAATAAAATAGTGGGATGATGGAGCAAGAAATTGCATCCATCATTTTTTTTATGAAAAAAATATTTATAATTTTTCAAATTTTTGTATAATAGAAGAAGGAAAATGAATATTTTTGTAGAATCATATCTTTTAAAGGCATCATAGAAGAGAGGAGTGAAATAATGGAAGTAACTGACGTAAGATTAAGACGTGTCCAAACTGATGGCCGCATGCGAGCTATTGCTTCGATCACATTAGATGACGAGTTTGTTGTTCATGATATTCGTGTGATTGATGGCAATAATGGATTATTTGTTGCAATGCCAAGCAAGCGTACGCCAGACGGAGAATTCCGTGATATCGCACACCCTATTAACTCTGATACACGAAATAAACTTCAAGAAGTTGTACTAGCTGCTTATCATGCTTCTAGTGAAGAAGAAGTTCTGCAGCTTGAAGAAGCAAATGCATAATTCACAAATCACAAGAGCTACTCAAATTCTGAGTAGACTCTTTTTTTTCTGACAAAATTAGAAATTTTCATAAATTTCCAATGCATATGTCATTGTTTTGTCAAGTCTGGAAACCTTGAAAAGAAGGTGGATTTACTATATAGTCATAAGAGAATATGAACAAAATTGGAGGACTCAAAGATCATGACGAACATTTTTGCGGTCATTTTGGCTGCTGGTCAAGGAACTCGCATGAAGTCCAAATTATATAAGGTACTGCATCCCGTTTGTGGAAAACCAATGGTAGAGCATGTGGTCGAGAATATTCAAACATTGAATGTTAATCGAATTGTAACTGTTGTTGGACATGGAGCAGAAAAAGTAAAAGAACAGCTTGGTGAAAAAAGCGAGTATGTACTTCAAGAAGAGCAACTTGGAACTGCACATGCAGTAATTCAAGCAGAAGGCATTTTAAGTGGACTTTCAGGTACGACTTTAGTTGTTTGCGGTGATACACCACTTATACAACCTGAGACAATGAAAGCGCTTTTTGATCACCATCATAATCAAAAAGCAAAAGCAACAATCCTAACAGCTGTTGCAGGCAATCCTGCTGGCTATGGTCGAGTGATCCGTGATGCTAACGGCCAGGTTTCGCAAATTGTAGAGCAAAAGGATGCGACACCGGAACAGCAGTTAGTTACAGAAATTAATACAGGCACATATTGCTTTGACAACAAAGCATTATTTGAGGCATTAAAACTTGTTAAAAACGAAAATGCACAAGGTGAATATTATTTGCCTGATGTGATTGAAATTTTACAAAAACAAGGTGAAATTGTTTCCGCTTATACATGTACTAATTTTGATGAAACACTTGGTGTAAATGATCGCGTAGCATTGGCGCAAGCAGAAGAAATAATGCGCGCCCTTATTAATGAAAAGCATATGCGAAATGGAGTAACAATCATTAATCCAATGACTACACATATTAGCGCGGATGCACAAATTGGCCGCGATACGGTCATTAAACCAGGTACAATTATTGAAGGGAATACAATAATTGGTGAGGATTGTATTATAGGGCCAAATTCTAACATTGTAAATAGTAGAGTTGGCGACCGAACTACTGTATCAAATTCTGTTGTAACTGATAGTTCTATTGGGGAAGATACTGCAGTTGGTCCATTTGCCCATTTACGTCCGGAGTCTCAATTAGGTAACCATGTGAAAATCGGTAATTTCGTTGAAGTGAAGAAAAGTACTTTAGGTGACGATACAAAAGTTTCGCACTTAAGTTATATTGGCGATGCCGAGGTTGGAAGTAATGTCAATATTGGCTGTGGATCGATTACAGTAAATTATGATGGTAAAAATAAATTTAAAACTATCATTGAAGATAATGTTTTTGTAGGATGCAATTCTAATTTAGTAGCACCAGTTAAATTAGGTGCTGGGTCATTTATCGCAGCGGGTTCTACAATTACAAAAGAAGTACCGGCAGATGCAATGGGAATTGCGCGCTCAAGACAAGAAAATAAACTGGACTACGCGAAGAAGTTAAAATAAATTTGTAAAACTATTAGGAGGCCATCATGCCGTATCAATATGCTGACACAAAGTTAAAAATCTTTTCTTTAAATTCTAACTATCCATTAGCACAAGAAATTGCTGAACAAATGGGAGTAGAACTTGGTAAATCATCTGTAAAACATTTCAGTGATGGTGAAGTTCAAATTAGCATCGAAGAGAGTATCCGTGGTTGTGACGTATTTATCGTTCAATCTACTTCTGCTCCAGTTAACGAGCATTTAATGGAATTATTAATTATGGTTGATGCTGTTAAACGTGCTTCTGCTCGTACGATTAATGTAGTAATGCCTTACTACGGTTATGCTCGTCAAGATCGTAAAGCAAAAGCTCGTGAGCCAATCACAGCGAAATTAGTAGCGAATTTATTGGAAACAGCTGGTGCAGACCGTGTAATCGTATTAGACTTACATGCTCCACAAATCCAAGGCTTCTTTGATATCTTAATCGACCATTTAGTAGCAGTTCCGATTTTATCTGACTACTTTAAAACGAAAAACTTCAACCCGGAAGATGTAGTAATTGTATCTCCTGACCATGGCGGTGTGACTCGTGCACGTAAAATGGCGGAGCGTTTAAAAGCACCGATTGCCATTATCGACAAACGCCGTCCAAAACCAAACGTGGCTGAAGTAATGAATATCGTAGGGAACATCGAAGGCAAAACATGTATTCTAATCGATGATATCATTGATACAGCAGGTACAATCACAATTGGTGCAAATGCATTGATTGAAGCAGGTGCGAAAGAAGTTTATGCTTGCTGTTCACACCCAGTACTTTCAGGCCCAGCAATTGAGCGTATTGAAAACTCGGCAATCAAGGAACTTGTAGTAACAAACACTATCCAGCTTCCTGAAGAAAAAATGTCTCCGAAAGTAAAACAACTTTCAGTAGCAAATTTAATGGCTGAAGCTATTTCTCGTGTATATGAAAATAAATCAGTAAGTACATTATTTGATTAATATCTAGTTTTTAAAAGACAAGGCGAATCGTGCCTTGTCTTTTTATTTTTCCAGTCAAAATGGGGATAGTAATTTAGAACTGTAAGGGTTTTTAAGTGGTTATAAAGTATTGTTTTAATAATTTTTATCTATAAAGCTGAATGTGATAGAAATAAGTATAGTAAAAATGGATTAGTCCTTATATTATAGTAGTAATAGTTACAGAAGCGATTAGGAAAGGTAAAGACTATGAGTATAATAAAGGATTTTTTGCTGCAAGTGTCAATTATGATAGTGCCCATTTTTATTTACTTTACATTTGTTTTGGAGAAAGTAAGAAGCCGTAAACATAGAAATATTATAGTATCTATATTATGGGGAATATCAATTCTGTTTTGCATGTCTTTTCCGGTGAATTTTGGTCAAGATGCAAGGCTGGATTTGAGAATTGTTCCTCTGATATTGGGAAGTTTATACGGAGGTTTTTGGTCTTCCATATTCCTATCAGCACTTATAATAGTTTATCGATTTTATGTTAATTTTAATATAGGATTTTATAATACTATTCTTGTTTTATTAGTAACATTACCAGTTATATGGTTTTTTCAGAAACATTTTGCAAGGTCGGAAAAAAATATAAGAGTAAAAATAACGGTTGGCCTTTCCTTTTACTACTGTTCGGTTGGATTTATCCTATTTATTATTCTAAGAGGTTTTTCAATAGATGATGTGAAAGTGCAGATTGTTCAACTTATCATGGGGGCAACAGTTACTTGGTTTTTCATTGTGTTATATGAAACTATCATTGAGATTAACCGGATTCGGACTGAGTTGCAAAATGCAGAGAAGGTAAGAGTAATAAGTGAGTTGACTAGTGTATTTGCTCATGAAATCAGAAATCCGATGCAAGTTACTCGTGGATTTCTGCAACTTCTAAACGAACCTGATTTGCCTAAAGAAAAAAAGGAATACTTACAAATAGCAACCGAAGAATTAGATCGTGCAAATGAAATTATTAATGATTTCCTGGTATTTGGAAAACCTAACACGGATACCAAGGAAAGAATTGAAGTTGGTGAGCAATTACAGCGTGTTGCAAAACTGATTCAAAGTTACAGCTTAAAGCATAATGTTGAAATCAAAACCGAAATTCAAGAAGATTATTGGATATTTGCCAATTCCCAGAAATTAAACCAGTCTTTAATTAATATCTTGAAAAACGCGATAGAATCTATGCCAAGTGGGGGAAGTGTTTGGGTTACTTGTACTTCCAATATGGATGGATATATAAAGATTAGCATTAAGGACCAAGGAATTGGTATGACAAAAGAGCAAATAGATAGGCTTGGATATCCATTTTATTCATTGAAGGAAACGGGTACAGGATTAGGGATGATGGTGAGTTTCCAGATTATCCAATCTTTCAAAGGTAAAATAAAAGTGATGAGCGAAAAGGATAAAGGGACAGAATTTATTATCCTTCTACCAGAAATAAACTAAAGGCAAGGCTTTAAATTATCTTACATTTTTTTATAATATATTTCCTCCTTGTTAAATTTATGTGCGAGAAAAGTTTAGGATTCCAAAAATAAAGGAATACTAAAAGTGGACATAACTTTGAGAGGAGTTTATATAATGGATGTTATTCTAGAGGCTAAACCCAGAAAAAAAGGGGCGCGTTCTACTTTATCAAAACTTCGAAATGAAGGACAGCTACCTGCAGTAATTTATGGATATAATGTAGATAATAAACCAGTAACAGTCGATTACAAAGAAATGGCGAAAGCGGTTCAGAAGTTTGGTCGTACAAGTGTATTCAAAATTGATTTAGAAGGCAAACAAATCAATGCCGTTCTAACAGATATCCAAAGATGTGCACTAAAAGGTACTGTAAAACATGTAGATTTACTCTCCATCAATATGGCCGAGGAATTAGAAGTAGATGTACCAGTTACGGTAATCGGTGAGGCAGCAGGCGTTAAAGAAGGTGGCGTATTAATGCAGCCAGTACGTGAACTGAAAATCAAAGTGAAACCGTCGGACATCCCTGAGTCTATTGAAGTCGATGCTTCCAATGTGGGAATGCATGAATCCATCTCTGTTGCAGAAATCAGAAGTACGGTTCCATTTGAAATACTTAATGCAGATGAGGATTCGCTTGTCTCTATTACACCGCCAGTTGTCGTAAACGATGACACAGCCGGACAAGGTGATACAGATACGGTAGACATGAAAGCAACAGAAGCACCTGAGTCACAAAGCTAACCAACCTGCGAAATGTATGAGTCCTTACTCATACATTTTATTTTTATTTAGGAAATCAAAAGCTTCAAAGTATGGAGCTTGATGTTTTTAGTTTTGTAAAATAAAGGGAAAATCCATATGGGTGAAGTAATACATAAGTAAACTAGTTTTTTCTTTTTCAACAAAGCCTATGTTAAAATATTTACGATTAGTGAAAAAAGGATGAGTATTCATGAAATTAATTATAGGATTAGGAAATCCAGGCAAACAATATGAACACACAAGACATAATATTGGCTTTGAATGTATAGATGCGTTAGCTAAAAAATGGGATGCCCCATTAAACCAAATGAAATTTAATGGTATGTATGCTGCCGTTCACCGACCTGAAGGAAAGGTAATTTTGTTAAAACCTTTAACATATATGAATTTATCTGGTGAATCTGTCCGTCCCTTAATGGATTACTTTGATATTGACATTGAAGATATTATTGTAATTTATGATGATTTAGATTTAGAAACAGGAAAATTACGTTTGCGGCAAAAGGGAAGCGCTGGTGGACATAACGGCATTAAGTCTCTTATTCAGCATTTAGGCACTCAGGAATTTAACCGAATCCGAGTAGGGATTAGCCGACCGCCTGCAGGTATGAAGGTAGCGGATTATGTATTAGCCAAATTTACAAAAGAAGATGAACCTGCTATTGAACAGGCAATCGAAAAAACGGTTGCAGCCGTTGAAGATTCCTTAAATAAAAAATTTTTAGATGTGATGTCTCACTTTAATGGTGCATAAATAGGCAAAATTAGGTCAATACTTTGAGTATCCAAAAGCTTTTGCTTACATACTCAAGGGGGAGGACGATTAGAATGCCTGTTAAGTATCGCTGCCGACATTGTGAAACAGAAATTGGGACATTGCCATTTGATGCAGATGACACGATTCGTAAATTGCATTTGTTTGAAGTTGGGGAAGTTGACGATTATATTGAAAGAAATGAACGCGGTGATACAACCGTTCATTGTATTTGCGAACATTGCGAAGATTCATTAAGACAGTTTCCAGATTATTATGCACTGAAAAAATGGCTGCAATAATTAAATGCCTAAGCTAGAGTAAAAAATAATACCAAATGCATCTACTATAAGCATTAGTATTTGTGCGAAAGAGTGGGCGACGGCAAGAATAAGTCTCCCACTTTTTAAGCATTGTATCTATAAAAAAATAATAGCAAAAAATAATTCATATAAACTATGAGTCATTACATAAATAGAGATTATGGAAGGGGGTTTATGAATGAATGTTATTCATCAACTATTCTCTCAAGATAAACATATAAACACATTCATCCAGCAAATTGGTGAAAAAAATTATGATTCCCAGCTTGTTACAGGTTTAACAGGAAGTGCAAGACCGGTTTTTATTCAAACTATATTTGAAAATCTAAAAAAACCTCTTTATATATTGTCGCCAAATCTTCTGCAAGCCCAAAAGCTAGTAGATGATTTATCTTCTCTTGTAGGGGAAGATAATGTGCATTATTATCCAGCCGATGAATTTATCGCGGCGGACATGACAATTGCTTCTCCGGAATTAAAGGCAGCACGAATTGCGGCTTTAGATCATCTAGTGAAAAAAGAAGTGGCAATATATGTCATACCGATTGCGGGAATGCGAAAAATAATGACGCCACCCGATCAATGGAAGGGCTACTTTTTAAAAGCGGCAATTGGAATGGATATTCATATAGAGGAATGGTTGCTTCACCTCGTGACGATGGGCTACACAAGAAGTCAAATGGTGACAACACCTGGTGAGTTTGCGTTACGTGGGGGGATTCTTGATATATACCCACCATATGCAGAGTCACCTATTCGTATTGAACTTTTTGATACCGAAATCGATTCCATTCGTACTTTTTCAGCAGATGATCAACGCTCTATTGAAAAGCTAGAATCTGTCGAAATACTGCCAGCTTCTGAAATCCTATTAACGAAGGACCAACGTATTCAATTGGCAGAAAGACTTGAAACAGCTCTTGGGAAGAGCTTGAAAAAAATTAAAAAGCAAGAAACACAAGAAATCCTGTATCAAAATATTCAGCATGATATAGAACTGTTAAAACAGGGGAATATTCCAGATCATGTGACAAAATATGGATCCCTTTTGTATGAGAATTTATCCTACTTAGGTGATTATTTTAGTGATAACGGAATTGTCTTATTTGATGAACTTGGGCGAATCCAGGAAGTAATGGATGCTTGGGAGCGCGAAGAAGAAGACTGGTTTATCTCATTAATAGAAGAGGGGAAAATTGTACATGATGTAAAACCTTCCTTCTCCTTTAAAGAGATCAATTCGATGTTAGAGCATCAAAAGCTCTATCTTGCCCTTTTTGCACGGACATTCTCGGGGATTCAATTTAAAAAGACAACAAATTTCTCCTGTAAACCAATGCAGCAATTCCATGGCCAAATTGCCCTTTTGCAAAATGAAATCGAGCGATGGATGCAAGAGAAATTTACTGTTCTCTTTGTTGCCGATGGAAAAGAGAGGGTCAAAAAGCTTCAAAGTATGCTGGAGGAGTATGGGATTCATAGTTTAATAGGAAATCCAGTGGATGCAGGCGTCTATCTCGTTGATGGTCAGCTTTCATCCGGCTTTGAATTGCCATTACAGCGAATTGCAGTTGTGACGGATGATGAACTCTTTAAACAACAGCCAAAAAGAAAAACACGACGACCTCAAAAAATGTCCAATGCCGAACGGATTAAAAGTTATACAGAAATTAACCCAGGGGATTATGTCGTACACGTTCACCATGGGATCGGGAAATATATAGGGATTGAAACGCTCGAGGTTAACGGGACACATAAGGATTATCTTCATATTAAGTATCGCGCAGATGATAAATTATTTGTGCCCGTGGAACAAATTGATTTAATCCAAAAATATGTGGCTTCTGAAGGGAAAGAGCCGAAGCTTCATAAATTGGGTGGAGCAGAATGGAAAAAGGCCAAGGCCAAAGTATCATCGGCAATTAATGATATTGCAGATGATTTGATCAAGCTTTATGCAAAGCGCGAGGCAGAAAAAGGCTATGCTTTTGCACCGGATTCAGATGAGCAGCGTTCATTTGAAAGTGCATTCCCATACGAAGAGACGGAGGACCAACTGCGTTCTATTATCGAGGTAAAACGTGATATGGAACGTGAACGTCCAATGGATCGCCTTGTCTGTGGAGATGTTGGATACGGAAAAACAGAAGTGGCCATTCGTGCTGCCTTTAAAGCCATTATGGATGGAAAACAAGTGGCGTTCCTTGTGCCAACGACCATTTTAGCCCAACAGCATTACGAAACGATTCAAGAACGGTTTGAAGGGTATGCCATCAATGTCGGCTTACTCAGTCGTTTCCGTACGAAGAAACAGCAAACAGAAACCATTAAAGGGTTAAAAGAAGGAACGGTCGATATTGTTATAGGAACTCACCGAATTTTATCAAAGGATCTTATATTCCGTGATTTGGGCTTGTTGATCGTCGATGAGGAGCAACGATTTGGTGTCACTCACAAAGAAAAAATTAAACAATTAAAAACAAATGTAGATGTTTTAACGCTAACAGCAACGCCAATTCCTCGTACATTACATATGTCGATGGTTGGAGTTCGTGATTTGTCTGTGATTGAAACACCGCCGCAAAACCGCTTCCCAGTACAAACTTATGTAATGGAGTATAGTGGTGCACTTGTACGTGAAGCCATAGAAAGGGAAATGGCCCGTGGTGGACAAACGTTCTATCTATATAATCGTGTAGAAGATATGACAAGGAAGGTAGAAGAAATACAAATGCTTGTCCCAGACGCACGTGTTGGCTATGCCCACGGGAAGATGACGGAATCCCAATTGGAATCCATTATTTTGAACTTTTTAGATGGAGAATATGATGTCCTTGTGACAACAACCATCATTGAAACTGGTGTGGACATACCAAATGTAAATACACTGATTGTCCATGATGCAGACCGTATGGGACTCTCACAGCTGTATCAGCTGCGCGGCCGTGTTGGTCGTTCCAATCGTATTGCCTATGCGTATTTCATGTACCAAAGAGATAAAGTGCTGACAGATGTAGCAGAACAACGCCTTCAAACAATTAAAGAATTTACGGAGCTAGGTTCAGGCTTTAAGATTGCGATGCGGGATTTATCGATTCGTGGCGCCGGAAATCTTTTAGGTGCACAACAGCATGGCTTTATTGACTCTGTCGGCTTTGACTTATATTCACAAATGCTGGAAGAAGCGATAGAAGAGCGCCGAACAGGTGTTGTAAAAGAAGAAAAACCGGATGTGGAAATTATTCTTCAAACAGATGCCTATATTCCGGATGCCTATATCCCGGATGGCTATCAAAAAATTCAAATGTATAAACGCATCAAATCCATGGAGCGTATAGAGGACTTTAATGAAATTTGGGATGAGTTAGTCGACCGTTTTGGTGATTTGCCAGTTGAAACAGAAAAGCTTTTACGTATTGCCCGCATTAAAGTATGGGCGCTGGAAGCAGGCATCACAGCTATTAAAGAAAAACAAAAAGTGATATCGCTCTTCTTATCGGAAGAAGGAACTGCCAATGTTGATGGAAGCATTGTGGTATCGGAATCCATGAAATTTGATCGAGCAGTTGGATTTGTAATGGAAGGGGCAAAATTAACCCTGACAATAGAAGAGAAAAAATGTGGCAAGATTCCTCCTTTTGAAGTATTGGAACAATTGGTTGAAATCGTTGCTAAAGCTAAAAAACAGTAAGTATAGTTCCCAATATAAAGCAGGATATCTTCAATCTGAATATTAATATAATAATTTCTTTTTGCTGCCCGAGTTTAGAATTTCAACCTCTTCATACACTTTTTGCATACATTGACCAATTCTTAACCATACTATCACTGTGAATGAAAAATTGATTCTGAAAGAGAGGCAGCAAAGATGAAAGCAACAGGAATTGTCCGTCGTATCGATGATTTAGGTCGAGTTGTTATTCCAAAGGAAATTCGCAGAACGATGCGTATTCGTGAAGGAGATCCATTGGAGATTTATACGGACCGTGAAGGTGAAGTTATCTTAAAAAAATACTCGCCAATAAATGACTTAAGTGAATTTGCTAAAGAGTATGTAGAATCTTTATATGAAACAGTCGGTACTCCAGCTCTAATTAGTGACAGAGATGAAATGATTGCTATTGCTGGTTTATCAAAAAAAGAATACACAAATCGACGTCTGTCAGTATTTGCCGAAGATTTTATGAAACAAAGATCTGTCGTGCTGGAAAAAAATGAATCGACAATCGAACTTGTACCAGGCCAGTTTGAACAAGTAAAATCTTATTGTGTAGCACCAATTGTTACGAATGGTGATGCTATTGGCGCGGTTTATTTAATCTCCAAGGTTCACGTAATCAGTGAGGTTGAATCCAAAGCAGCTGAAACGGCGGCAAATTTCTTAGCAAAGCAAATGGAAAACTAATATTTTTCAAAAACGTCTCTCTCAAAGGAGGCGTTTTTTATTGTTAAGGAAATTATAAAATTTCGCTCTGGGGATAACTTTTAAAAAAATAAATTTGACATCTAGCTCCAGCACCCTAGCCCCTCGAGGTGCTTCGGTACCTTCCCACGTGTGGCAAGCACACTTGTCAGGTCCCTCCAGCGCTTGTCAGGGCTAATCAGGGCGCTTGCGCTTTTGTTCTTTGTTAAAATTGGCAACATAGTTTATCTGGAAGTCGAGCCAATTCTATATTTCGTGATATACTATTGGCATTGTTACGGAGGATAGGATAAAAATGGCAGATAATTTTGGGATGAAAGAGTATATGAAAGGTGCTCTTCTTTTAACGATGGCTGCTTTGATAGTGAAGGTATTAAGTGCAGTGTATCGAGTACCCTTTCAAAATTTAGTAGGTGATCAAGGCTTTTATATATATCAACAAGTATATCCGTTTATTTCGTTCTTTGTCGTTTGGACGTCAGGCGGTTTTGCAGTAGCCATATCAAAAATGTTGGCAGATGCCCAGATTATGGCAGACTCACAGCAAAGAAAAAATTTAATCTCTCGCACTGTTTTTCAATATTTAACTTTGTTATCAATAGTTTTCTTTTGCCTTCTGTTTTTTGGTGCAGATATGCTGGCTCGCTTAATGGGAGATGGACAATTAGCGATACTATTAAAAACGGGTTCTTTTGTGACGCTTTTTATGCCCTTACTAGCTTTAATGAAGGGGCATTTTCAAGCAAAAGCAGATATGACGCCAGTAGCATATGCCCAAGTGATTGAACAGTTTGTTCGGGTGGGTATTATATTACTAGGTGCAATATATATTATGACAACAACGAAATCACTATATGCAGCAGGAAATGCGGCCGTATTTGGTACAGTGATTGGGGAAATAGCAGGAGTCATTTTACTGCTTTATTTCACGAAAAAAGTAAAAAATCCTTCCCTAAAAGTGAAAGTGCAAGGCCGAAAATGGCCGATTATAAAAGAAGTTACAATTTTGAGCCTTAGTGTGAGTATGAGCAGCTTATTGCTGCTTTGTTACCAGCTAATTGATTCATTTACGGTGTTTTCGCTATTACTCGACAATGGAGTTGTGGAAATGGAAGCAATGAAAATGAAGGGGGTTTATGACCGTGGCCAGCCGCTTGTTCAGCTTGGAGTAATTATTGCTTCATCACTTTCCCTTGCAATTGTTCCATTAGTAGCTTATCAATCAAAGAAAACAGGTGGACGTGGGGCTGCCCCATTTATTCAATTAACATATCGGGTTTCTCTGCTATTAGGAGCAGCGGCATCGCTTGGGCTAGTGATTGTCATGCCTTATGTAAATCAAATGCTTTTTGAAACAAATAGCTTATCAACCGTTTTAATGACCTATGTATTACAAATTATTCCGTTATCAATCATCTTAACTTTTACTGCAATCCTGCAAGGTATGAATAAGCTTAAAATACCTGCATTTATCTTGCTGGGTGCCATTCTTCTAAAGTATATAGGAAATCTTTTGCTCATTCCTGATCTAGATGTACTAGGTGCCGCTATCGCAAGTAATGTTGGTCTGTTTATTTGTGCAGGATTACTGGTGATTTATTTGAAACAATTATCAAAGGTTAAACTAGCAAAACGAGCGTTCTACATAAAACTGGGCATTGCTAGTGGAAGTATGATTTTATCGGTAGTAGTCATAGACAGCATTTTACAAATGATACTCAGCGCTCAAACAGGACGAATTGGTTCAGTACTTATTGGGGGCTGCCTGATTGTGATAGGTGCCTTTGTATACTTAACAATTGTCGCCAAATCAAGAGTATTGGCAGAAAAAGAATGGTTTTTAGTGCCATTTGGAAGAAGAATGGCGGCTTACCAGCTGTTGCTAAATAAAAAGAAGTAGGTGAACTTATGAATCAGTTAACTGTTATTGGCCTTGGTGCAGCAGAGCTTAGCCAGCTGCAAATGGGCGTGTATAAAAAATTAAAATCATCAAAGAAAATTTATGTTCGAACAATGGATCACCCTGTCATAAGTGAATTGCAGGAGGAAGGAATCTTATTTGAAAGCTTTGATGCGGTTTATGAGAAACATGGCACATTTCAACCTGTTTACGAAGAAATTACTGCAAAGCTAATAGAAGCTGTACAATCTGAACCGATAATGTATGCTGTTCCTGGTCATCCACTAGTAGCCGAACAAACTGTCCAGCTATTAATTGATGCGGAAAAAGAAGGGAAAATAGATTTGAAAATCGAAGGAGGCCAAAGCTTCTTAGATCCGATTTTCGGTGCGCTTAAAATCGATCCGATAGAGGGCTTCCAGTTGCTGGATGGTACTAGTTTTTCAATTCATGATGTCAATATGCGCGGACATGTATTAATCGCTCAGGTTTATGACACTTTTAGTGCTTCGGAGGTCAAACTTTCGTTAATGGAAAAATATCGAGATGATTATCCTGTCACGATTGTAACAGCAGCCGGATCATCGTTGGAAAGCTTAACGACGGTTCCTTTATATGAGCTGGACCAATCAATGGACATTAATAATTTAACAACAATTTACGTACCGCCAGTGGAGGATGATTTAGATGCTCTTCGCGACTGGACAACCTTCAGAAGAATCATCGCTGTATTACGTGGACCTAATGGCTGCCCATGGGATCAAAAACAAACCCATGAAAGCTTAAAGAAATATTTACTGGAAGAAGCCCATGAATTTTTGGCCGCAATCGATGCACAGGACGATTTTGGGATGGTGGAAGAACTTGGCGATGTGCTGCTGCAAGTCTTCTTGCATGCACAAATTGGTGAAGATAATGGCTACTTTAACCTGGAAGAAGTATTAGCATCCATCAGCGAGAAAATGATTCGTAGACACCCTCATATTTTTGGTGATGTATCAGTGCAAGATGCTGATGAAGTTGTGGCGAATTGGGAAGCTATTAAGAAGCAGGAAAAAGGGGAACAAACAGGCTCTCTGCTAAAAGGAGAGTACCGTGCAGCTTCTTCACTTCAAACTTCCTTTAATTATCAAAAGAAGGCAGCATCGGTTGGCTTTGATTGGCCAAGCGAAGAAGGTGCATGGGATAAGTTCTTGGAGGAATGGAACGAATTTAAAGAAGAAGTAACAAAAGAAAATGCGGCTGCTCAGTTGGATGAGTTCGGCGATGTATTATTTACTTTGGTGAATATTGCACGCTTCTATAAAATTTCCCCAGAAGAAGCGATGATTCATGCGAACGAAAAATTTGCCCGCAGATTTGCATTTGTTGAAGAAAAGGTGAAGGAAAGCGAGCTTTCCTTTAGTAATTTTACGTTAGAACAATTAGATGCATTTTGGAATGAAGCAAAAGTTTTAGAAAAAAGGAGAAACAGTGAATGAGAATCGATAAATTTTTAAAAGTATCCAGATTAATCAAACGGCGTACTTTAGCAAAGGAAGTAGCCGACCAAGGAAGAATTACGATTAACGGAAAAGTGGCGAAGGCTGGATCTGCTGTAAAAGTAGGCGATGAGCTTGCTATCCGATTCGGACAGAAAGTAGTAACAGCTCGTGTAGAAGATTTACGAGAAAACGTGCGTAAAGAAGAAGCGATGAAAATGTTTACAATTCTTAAAGAGGAAAAGCTTGATAAAATAGAACCTCAGTTTATAGATGATGAAGAATAGAGAATAGAACTTCTTAATTGAATTAAAATTACGAGAATAAAAATATTAAATTTCTAGAGCATGACAACAAAATAGTTGTCATGCTTCTTTTAGTTTCAGCATAAAGTGAACAGAACAATCACAAACAAGTGAAGGAGGAACGATATGACGCTACATCAAGAAAGTAATCGTTACACTATGACATCTGGTGACCATCTTGTGACAGTGCGCAATCGAAAAAGAATGGACATGACTTCTGTAAAGGAAATTGAGCGTTTTGACCAAGAAGAGTTTTATATCCGAACAGCTCAAGGCCATTTACTAATCCGTGGTGAGGAATTACGCATTGTCCATTTAGACGTCGATAAAGGGTTGTTAACATTGGAAGGAAATGTAAAACTAGTACAATACGATGATGAAGATTCAGGGTTATCAAAAGGCTTCCTCCATAAATTATTTGGATGACCATCAATGAGCAGGTTGTAAGTATATTGATCATGGTGCTTAGTGGGTTGCTGATTGGTGCAGTTGTCGATTGTACACGGTTTTCACTAAGCACTTTAAGTCAAAAATCAATCTTAAGAAAAATGGGATATGGAGTCGAGCTTATTGTTTGGGCACTTTTAGGTGCCCTAACATTTTATATTTTATTTACGATAAAGGGTGGAGAATGGCGTTTAGTCGACCCATTAGCACAAATATTAGGTATCTTTTTATATGAATCTGTGTTTCAACCGTTTTTCCGTTTTGTTGGACGAGTATTTATTTTCCTTATAATTAAGCCTATTATCGCAATTATTAGGTTCATCAAATTCATTATTATAGGTGCTATTAGGCTAGTGATACGTATTATTTTGATATTATTGCGACCTTTTTACAAGTTATACAACAAATTCTTGAAAAAGCATTTACAAAAAGTTTATACAAAAATTAGAAGGAGAATCTTTAAAAAACGTTGAAATAGAAGTATAATAGAATATACGTAAATTTTGGAGGTGACGGATATGTCAGAGCGTCAGAAACGACAATTTAATAATGTTCGAACGCTTGAAAATGACTATGTCCGATCAACCGAAACACATGCACAGTATTCGAAGAAACAAAAAGTGAGAATTCGAAGAAGAATACTGGTTTTCGGTTTACTGGCTTCAATTTTTCTTGTTTTTTTAGTTAGTATGTCTATTACACAAAATAAGCGACTGGCTGAAAAACAACAGCAAAAAGAACAAGTAGTGGCAGAACTTGCGGAAGTAAAAGAACGACAACATATGTTAAATTTACAAATTAAAAAACTTGAAGATGATGACTATATAGCAAAATTAGCACGGAAAGAATATTTTTTATCTGACGATGGGGAAATTATTTTTACAATCCCGGAGAATGATAAAAAAGATGAAAAGTCCGATAAAAATTCCAATTAATGTCATGTGGGAACGGCGAATAACCGCTTATTTTCAATACAAAAATTGTTTTCGCCAACGTAGAAAAAGAGTTGTCTTGTTGACACTCTTTTTTTGTTGGCTATAATAAAAGATAAACGTGAATTAATTTTGCACGTTATACTAAATTTGACTACTGGCTTATAAAGCCGCTTAAATTTTAAGGAGGAGCATTTTTTTTATGTCAATTGAAGTAGGCAGCAAAGTACAAGGTAAAGTAACAGGAATCACAAATTTTGGAGCATTCGTTGAGCTGCCAGATGGCAAAA
>Ga0180215_1001211_pt1 | contig 29364 bp, 22 predicted proteins | sample eDN3rd37CBELigBY_FD_128871 | JGI IMG/M metagenome (GOLD analysis project Ga0180215, IMG submission 128871) | Enriched backyard soil microbial communities from Emeryville, California, USA - eDNA 3rd pass 37_C BE-Lig BY (version 2) (version 2) | ecosystem: Environmental > Terrestrial > Soil >...
ATGTTCTTCGAACCCATGCAGGAGATCTCGCAGTTCTTCAACACCTTCCAGTCGGCGTCGTCGGCGCTGGAGAAACTGGCGGGCGTGCTGGCGCAGAGGCCGGGCATCGCCGATCCGGAGCGGCCCGTCGCGCTTCACGCGGTAGCGGGCACCATCACGTTCGACCACGTGCACTTCGCCTACGCGCCCGGCCGCCCGGTGCTACCCGATCTCACGCTGACGGTGCCCGCGGGGCAGACCGTCGCACTGGTGGGCACCACGGGCGCCGGCAAGACCACGATCGCCAAGCTCATCGCGCGGTTCTACGACCCCACCTCGGGCACCGTCACGCTGGACGGAGTCGACCTGCGCGACCTGTCGCAGTCAGAACTGCGCCGCCACGTCGTGATGGTGACGCAGGAGAACTTCATGTTCGAGGGCACCGTCGCCGACAACATCCGCTTCGGCAGGCCCGACGCCACCGATGCGCAGGTGCGCGCGGCGGCCGAGGCCGTCGGCGCCGACCGGTTCATCGCGACGCTGCCCGAGGGTTACGGCACCGACGTCGCCAAGCGCGGCGGACGCCTGTCGGCGGGGCAGCGCCAACTGATCGCGTTCGCGCGGGCGTTCCTCGCCGACCCGGCGGTGCTGATCCTCGACGAGGCCACGTCCTCGCTCGACATCCCCAGCGAGCGCATGGTGCAACGTGCACTGGAGACGGTGCTCGCCGACCGCACCGCACTGGTCATCGCCCACCGGTTGTCGACCGTGCAGATCGCCGACCGGGTGCTCGTGCTCGAACACGGCCGCATCATCGAGGACGGCTCACCCGCCGATCTGATCGGCCGCACCGACGGTGCCTACGCGGCGCTGCACCGTGCCTGGGTCGACTCGCTGGCCTGATTTTCTTCTGCCGAGCAGACGCAAAACTGCCCAATTTCCTTGCAAAATAGGCAGTTTTACGTCTGCTCGCGAAAGAAAAGCTCAGCGCACGCTGTCGAAGAATTTCGCGACATCCTCGACGAAAAGCTCGGGCTGCTCGAACGCCGCGAAGTGCCCACCGCGCGGCATCATCGTGAAATGCGTGACGTTGTACGCCTTTTCGCACCAGGCCCGCGGCGCGCGCAGGATCTCCTTGGGGAACGACGCCACGCCGGTGGGCAGCGTCACGAAGTCGCCACCTGCGAAGGTGTCGTAACTCTCCCAGTACAGCCGCGCCGAGGACGCCGCCGACGCGGTGACCCAGTACAGCATCACGTTGTCGAGCAGTTCGTCGCGGCTCAGCACGTTCTCGGGGTGGCCGTCGCAGTCCATCCACGACCAGAACTTCTCGACGATCCAAGCCAGCTGCCCCACGGGCGAGTCGACCAGGCCGTAGCCCACGGTCTGCGGCCGCGTCGACTGCTGCTTCATGTAGCCGGAATCCCATTTGCGGTAGTACTGCATCCGTTCCAGCGCCTGTCGCACCTCCTCGGTCATCTCACCGACGCCTTCGGCGGGTGGCCGCGCGATCGGCATGTTCACATGAATGCCAACACAATTGCCCACGTTGCGGCCGATCTGCGTCGTGACGGCCGCGCCCCAGTCGCCGCCCTGCGCGCCGTAGCGGTCATAGCCCAGCCGGGTCATGAGGGTGTCCCACGCCTGGGCGATCCTGCCGATGCCCCACCCGGTCGTCGTGGGCTTGCCGGAGAAGCCGTAGCCGGGCAGCGACGGGCAGACCACGTCGAACCCGGCCTCGGTGAGCGGTTCGATCACCTTGTGGAATTCGACGATCGATCCGGGCCAGCCGTGGGTGAGCAGCAGGGGAAACGCGTCGGGGCGTGCGCAGCGCTGGTGGATGAAGTGGATGTCGAGCCCGTCGAGTTCGGTGACGTAGTGGTCGAAGCGGTTCAGCGCCTGTTCGCGGGCGCGCCAGTCGTAGCCGTTCGCCCAGTACTCGGCGAGCTCGCGGGTGTAGTCCAGCGGTATGCCCTGACCCCAGTCGTCGACGGTTTCCGGCTCGGGCCAGCGGGTGCGGGACAGGCGGCTCTTGAGGTCGTCGAGATCGGCGTCGGGTACGGCGATGCGGAACGGGCGGATCAACGAGTCGGTCATGGGTCAATACTGCACGGTATGACGCTCAATCAACTTCGGGCTTTCGTCGAAGCGCACCGCCTTGGCTCGTTCACCGCTGCCGCCGATGCGCTGGCCGTCGCCCAGGCGTCGGTCTCCGAACTGGTGCGTCGTCTCGAAGAAGAGCTCGACGCCCAGTTGTTCGTCCGCGGCAGCCGCAGGCTCGCGCTCACCGCCGCGGGTCAGGAGTTGTTGCCGTATGCGGAGCAGGCCGTGCACGCGGCCGACGGCGGCGTGCACGCGGTCCGCTCACTCGGCTCGCTCGGTGGCGGAACCGCAACCTTCGGTATGCCCCGCAACGCGGACTACTACCTGCTGTCCAGCCTGGTCCAGACCTTTCACATGCGCTATCCCGCGGTACGGGTGCGGTTGGTCGGGCAGAACTCCGCCGAGACCGCCGCGGCGATACAGGCCGGCGAGATCGAAGCGGGGATGCTCATCCTACCGATCGACGACGAGGATCTGACGGTTCGCCCCCTGCTGCGCGACGAGGTCTTCTACGTGACGGCGGATCCGGCGCGCGCCGCGGAACCCGTTACCATACAACAGTTCTCCGAGGCCGACCTGGTGCTCTACGACGCCCATTACGGGTGGAAGGATCCGACCCGCAGGCAACTGGCGGAGCGTGCACAACTGGCCGGTCTGCGCTTGGAGCCGATGATCGAGATCGAACACGTCGAGGCCGCGCTGAAACTGGCCGCGGGCAAGGTGGGCGACACCATCGCCAGCGGCGCCGTGATCGACAGCGATGCGTTCCCGGCCGCCCTGCACACCGCACCGTTCGCCGAGCCGTTGTACGACGTGATCGCCCTCGCGCAGCATCGCGCTCGCCCGCTGTCCAACGCCACCCGTGAGTTCGCACGCCTCGCCGAGGACACGATTCGCGAGTTGCACATCCCATCGGCGCTGTCCGGCCCCGACGAAGTTGCGCCGCTGATCGCGCGTCGGGGGCGCTGAACCAGCACATACAGGGTTGTCCTTTGGTTTGTGCAGGAGTTGCCCATCTAGTCCTTTGTCTGATTTCGGCCTACCGTCGCCGGCATGCAGATCACGACCGATGAAGCTCGCACCCTCGGCCCTTTCACCTGGCTGAAGAAACCCGCAGTCGACGGCCCGCCTGCGCAGCGCGACCCGAAGGTCGTCGAACGCGTGTCGCAGATGCTGCTCGACATCGAACGCAGAGGCCTCGACGCGGTGCGTGCCTACGCCCGAGAGCTCGACGGGTGGTCCGGCCCGCTCGAGATCGGCGCCGATGAACTGCGCAAGAGCGGCGACGCCCTCCCGGCCGATCTTCGTGAGGCGCTGGAGCTCGGCTACGAGCGCACCAACCGGTTCGCGGTGGCACAACGTGCCCGGCTCACCGACTTCGAGATCGAACTCGCGCCTGGGGTGACCGGCGGCGTTCAGTACGTACCGGTCAACCGGGTCGGGGCCTATCTGCCCGCCGGGCGTTTCCCGCTTCTGGCCAGCGCGTTCATGACCGTCGGTGTCGCCAAGGCAGCCGGCGTGCCCACGGTGCTGGCCTGCACACCGCCGTCGGGTGAGCACGGTGCCCATCCCGCGGTGCTCTACGGTGCCTACCTGTCGCGCGCCGATTCGGTGTTCGCCGTCGGCGGTGTACAGGCGTTGGGCGCCATGGCATTCGGGCTCATCGGTGACGGGCCGGTCGACATGCTCGTCGGCGCGGGGAACGCCTTCGTCACCGAAGCCAAACGTCAGCTGTTCGGCCGGGTCGGCATCGACCTGCTCGCGGGTCCCTCCGAAGTCGCCGTGCTCGCCGACGAGACGGCAGATCCGGAATGGGTCGCCGCCGACCTGCTGGGTCAGGCCGAGCACGGACCGAACTCGCCGGCCGCCCTGATCACGACGTCGGAGACGTTGGGCCGCAGGGTGATCGAGGCCATCGACCGGCAGCTCGAGACGTTGGCGACCCGCGAGGTCGCCGGGCCTGCGTGGCGCGATTTCGGGTCGGTGCTCGTCGCCTCGGATGCCGAACAGGCCGCGGCGATCGCCGATGTCCTCGGACCCGAGCATCTCGAAGTGCAGACCGCCGACGACGACTACTTCCTCAAGCGGCTGCGCAACTACGGGTCCCTGTTCCTGGGCAGGTGGAGCACCGTCGCCTACTCCGACAAGGGCATCGCGGGCACCAACCACGTGCTGCCGACCGGTAAGACGGCCCGCTACAACGCAGGCCTCTCGGTTTCGCGATTCGTCAAACCGCTGACCTATCAGCGCGCGGCCCGTGAGGCGACCGCCGCACTGGCACCCGCCGTCGAGCGCATCTCGGCATTCGAGGGACTGGCCGCCCATGAGGCGACGGCCACGATCAGAATCGAGGAGATCGGCCGTGACTCAGCGGTTTTCGACGGTACGCCGGCGGCGAGCCGCCGATGACGGGTACGGTCTGATGAACCGGAAGCTGCGCGTCTCGGCGGTCACGCCCGACATCGTCATCGGCGATCTCGATGGCAACCTCGCACGTTTGCACAATGCCCTGCGGGCCATCGAGTGGACCGGCCCGTACCTGGCGGTGTTGCCCGAACTCGCCACCAGCGGGTACGTCTTCACTGACATCGACGAGGCCCGAGCCCTGTCATTGCGCGCCGACGATGCACGGTTGACCGCACTGGCCGATGACGTCCCGGCGGATTGCGTCGCCGTGGTGGGCTTCGCGGAGGTCGACGGTGACACGCTATACAACTCGGCCATCGTCATCGGTGACGGCAAAGTGGTCGGTACCTACCGCAAAGCGCACCTGTGGGCGGCCGAACCGGAGATCTTCGCGACCGGCGTCGAAGCGGGGACGGTCATCGACACCGCGATCTGCCGGCTCGGGGTCGCGATCTGCTACGACAACGAATTCCCCGAGCTGCCAAGACGACTCGCCCTGCGCGGAGCCGAGGTGCTGGCCCTGCCGGTGAACTGGCCGCTGGTGGACCGGCCGGAGGGTGAGCATGCCCCCGAAACCATCCAGGCGATGGCTGCCGCGCGGTCGTCGCAACTGGCGACCGTGATCGCCGACCGCCGCGGCACCGAGCGTGGTGTCCGGTGGACCGGCGGGACCGCGGTGATCGGCCCGGACGGCTGGATCAAGGCGACACCACAGGGCGACGAGACGATCGCGACAGCCGTCCTGGACCTGACCGACAGCAAGGCGATCGGCGACCGCAACGACGCACTGGCCGATCGCCGACCCGACCTGTACCGCGACCTTGTCGAATCCGGCGAGGCCGCCACCGATATCCCTGACTAGGAACGAGATCTCATGGCCACCGACTCTGCGACGGTCGAATCGAAGTCGATCGATTGGATTCCGCTCGGCGAACGCCGCGGCAAGCCCTCGATGCTGTTTCCGCTGTGGTTCATGTCGAATGCGAACCTCACTACGCTCGCGACGGGCATGGTGGGTGCGTCCCTCGGCGCGTCGTTCCTGACGTCGTTGGTGGCCATCGTGCTCGGCGCCGCCGTCGGGACGGTGTTCACCGCGTTCCACTCCGCGCAGGGCCCACAGTTGGGCCTACCGCAAATGATCCAGTCGCGCGCGCAGTTCGGGTATCGCGGCGTCGTGGTGATCTGCGCCGTCGTGATCTTCAGCATCGTGGGCTTCAACATCTTCAATCAGATCCTCGCCGGTGATGTGCTCACCATGACCACCGGCGTCGATGCCCGCAATCTGTGGTTCGTGATCATCACCGCCCTCGCGCTGGCCCTCGCGATCTACGGCTACCACTGGATCCACCGCGTCCAAAACTGGCTCACCTGGCTGTTTTTGGCGACCTTCGGGGTGTTCACGGTGGTGGCGCTCGTCACGCTGCACCTGCCGCACGGGCAGTTCGGCTTCGCCGGGTTCAGCTGGCCTGCCTTCCTGGTCCAGTTCGCCGCCGCCGCGGCCTACGCACTGGGCTGGGCTCCGTACGTCTCCGATTACTCCCGGTACCTGCCGCCGCAGACCAGCCCGGGCAAGGCGCTGTTCTACACCTACGGCGGGGTGTTCGTCGGTAGCTCCTGGCTGATGATCCTCGGGGCGTTCGTCGCGGCGCTGTTCGCCGACGTCTCACCGCTTGAGGCGGTCAGGCAGGCCGCCGACGGCATCCTGCCGGGTGCGGGTCTGTGGCTGCTCGTGGCGGCGCTGCCCGGCCTGGTCACGGTCATCACGGTCAACATCTACGCGTCGTCGATCGAGCTGATCACGATCATCGACTCGTTCCGCGCGGTGTCGCCGACCCGGCGGCTCAGGGTGGGCGCATGTGTGGTGATCGGTTTGGCCGGCTTGCTGGGCGCGGTGCTGAGCACCGGTGAGTTCCTCGACAACTTCGGCAGTTTCCTGGTGATCCTGTTGTACCTGCTGGTGCCGTGGACGTCGGTGAACCTCGTCGACTACTACTTCGTCCGCCGCGGACGCTATGCCATCGGCGAGATCTTCGTGCCACGGGGCGGCGTGTACGGCACCTGGGGGTGGCGGGGTCTGGCCGCCTACGCGATCGGGATCATCGCGATGATCCCGTTCGTGGTCACCGTCTGGTACACGGGTCCGGTCGCCAACGCGCTCGGTGGCGTCGACGTCGCGCTGTTCGTGGGGTTGTTCGCGTCCGCGGTCGCCTACCTGCTGATGGCGAGATCTCTGGATCTGGCCGCCGAACAGGCCAAGGCGCAAAGCGATGCCCGCGAGCACGGTTTCGAGGCGGTGAGTTTCGCGTCGCCCCGGACCGGCGCCGGTACCGCTTCGCTCACAGATGGCGGGCAGTCTTCCTGAGCGGCTGCAGATGCGGTGACTCGCAGTCGTTGCGCCACATCATCGACAGTTCGATGGCGGGCGGGGCATCGGCGAGGTGCACGTATCGAACACCTTTGCGGCCGAGGTTGCGGACCGACTCCGGTACCAGTGCCACCCCGAGGCCGCCGGAGACCAGTCCGACGATGGTCTGCATACGCACCGTCTCGTAGACGACGGACGGGGTGAAACCCGCTGCGGCGCAAGCACTGTGAATGATGTCGTAGAGGCCGGGGCCGAGGTGGCGGGGAAACATGATGAACGGTTCTTCGGCCAGCCCGGCGAGTTCGGCGGACTCTGCGCCGGACAGCGCGTGGCTGTCGGGCACCGCCAGGACCAGGGATTCGCGGGCGAGCACAACGGTGGACACCGCAGGGTCGTCGATGGGTGTGCGGCCCAGGCCGACGGTGATGCGCTGATCGCGCAGCCATTCGAGTTGTTGCGCGGTCGTTCCTTCCTCCAGCCGGATCGAGACACCCGGATGATGTCTGCGGTGCGCGGCGACCAACCGCGGCAGCACGTCGTCGGCCGCGGACCCCACGAAACCGATGGTGACACTTCCGGTTTCGCCCCGGTGGACGGCTCGCACCGCTTGCGTCACCCGGTCGGCGTCACGCAGTATGCGCCGCGCCTCGGGCAGCAGGGTCTGACCGGCCTCGGTGAGGCTGACCGTGCGCCGGGTACGCAGGAACAGCTGTGCGCCCAGCTCCCGTTCGACGCGTTGGATCAACTGGGACAGCGCGGGTTGTGCCACGTGCAAGCGCTGTGCCGCCCGCCCGAAGTGCAGTTCCTCGGCGAGGACGACGAAGCAGCGCAGGTGTCGCATGTCGAGGCTCCACACACCCTCATTGATAACTCAATCCGATAAGTGGATTCAATAACACTATTGGCGCTTATCGACAGCCGGCTCTACCGTCGGACGCCATGAGAGCTGCCAACCGACTGGCCGTGGCCGCGACTTTCCTGGCGGTGATGTTTGCGACCGCATGTGAGACGAGGTCCGGTGAGTCGACCGGCGAGCTGTCCAGAACCGACACGAGGGTGGGCAGTGCACCCGGCGTCGAGGTCGCGGTCCGGGCGCTGCGAACGGAATCCGCCGACCGTGTGCCGGTGATTCTGCTGCACGGCGCCCGGGTCCCCGGGATCGCGTCGTTCGATCTGCCCGTCCCCGGGTACTCGCTGGCCGAGGATCTCGTTCGGGCCGGTCACCCCACCTTCATCATGGATGCGCGCGGCTACGGTGGGTCGTCGCGGCCGGCGGAGATGGACGGCGATCCGGGGACGGGACGGCCGCTGGTGCGCTCGAACGAAGTTGTCGAAGACATCCACGCGGTCGTCGAGCACGTCGCGGCCACGACCGGTGCCGAACGCGTGGCGCTGGTGGGATGGGCGACCGGCGGGCACTGGGCCGGCATGTATGCGGCGACGCATCCCGACCGGGTCAGCCACCTCGTGATCTACAACAGCCTGTACGGCGCCGCCGATGGCCATCCGACCCTCGCCGTGTTCGATCCGGAATCCGGGCCGTACCGGCTGTCCGACGGTCCGTCGCTTCTGACCTCGTGGGACCGGTCGATTCCGGCGTCGGATGTGACGTTGTGGCGGGATCCGCGGGTGGCCGAGGCCTATCAGCGCGAAGCGCTCGCCAGCGACCCGACCAGTGAGAGCCGCACACCGGCGAGCTTTCGGGCGCCCAACGGGGCGATGGAGGACAGCCACTACCTGGCCACCGGGCGGCAACTGTGGGACGCCTCGTTGATCACCGCCGAAACGTTGATCATCAGAAGCGAACTCGACTTCTGGTCGCGTCCCGAGGACGTCGAGGACATGCGTCGACATCTGGTGCACGCCGCGGGTGTCCGTACGGTCGTGCTCCCGCAGGCCACACATTACGTGCACCTGGATCGTCCGGAACGCGGCCGCGACCAGTTCCTCGGGGCGCTGCTGGATTTCCTGCCTTAGCGGGCTTGGTCGGTCAGGGAATCTGACGCAGCCGCCGGGCTTTGGACACCGCCTCGTGCCTGCTGTGGGCGCCGAGTTTGCTCGACGCACTGCGCAGATAGCTCTTGACGGTTTCCGGCTTCAGCGAAAGGCGTTGGGCTGCCTCGGCATTGGTGCAGCCCAAGGCGATCTGCGAGAGCACGTCGATCTCGCGCGCGGTCAGCGGTGTGGCCGCCGGGGCGTCACCGGACAGTGCGCGGGCCAGCCGGTCGGCCAGCTCGCCGAGCTGTGTGGCCAGCGGTCTGGACGCGCGCGCGGCCAGCCGGCGCAGGTCGGCATGTACCTCGCGGATCTGCTCGGTGTCGGCGGGCTGGTCGGTGAAGTTCGCGAGCTGGGCCTCGCGCATCCGCAGCCTGCGGTCCACCTCGTCGCGGATGCGCAGTTCCTCGCTCAGCCGGCGCGCCGAGTCCACCATCGCGGCCGCGGTGCGGTCGCCGATCGGCGCGCTGGTGCGGTAGGCGCCGTAGAGCACCGCGCGTGCCTTGCCCTCGACGACCACCGGCACCGCCAGGATCGACCGGATGCCCTCGGAGAGCACCGGCCCGTCGTAGTCGTGGGTGATGGCCGAGGCGTGCCGGTAGTCGGCGACCGAGATCGGCCGGCGCGCCACCATCGTCGCGCCGCCCAGACCGGCGCTCGGCCGTACCGCAAGCCCGCGCATCGCGCTCGTTCTCGTCCCGAAGAACTCCGTGAGCAGCAGCGTTCCGCTGTGCACCTCACCGCCGAAGGTCAACGGAAGCTCGGTAATGGTGGCCATCTGGCGAAGCGCGGCCCGTACGGCGTCGGCGTCACGTGGCCGCAGCAGCGGCGAGCGCATGCGGTCACCCTCTTTCGGGGGTAGCGGTCGACAATTGTGACGTAGAGCATAGCTGCCATGAGTGGTAACGCCGATCTCTACCGTAGTGCCCGTGATCAGCTCGTCGCGACCATCGCCGACTATGACAAGGCCGTCGAGACATTCGCGTTTCCGGAGCTGACCGGCACTTTCAACTGGGCGATCGACTGGTTCGACGCGATCGCCAGGGGCAACGACCGTCCCGCGCTGTGGATCGTGGAGGAGGACGGCGCCGAGACGCAGGTGAGTTTCGCCGACATGGCGGAGCGCTCCGACCGGGTCGCGACGTGGTTGGCGGCTCTCGGCGTCGGCAAGGGCGACCGGGTGATCCTCATGCTCGGCAACCAGGTCGAGTTGTGGGAGGCGATGCTCGGCATCGCCAAGCTCGGCGCGGTCATCATGCCGACCACCGGGGCGCTCGGCCCGGCCGATCTGGCGGACCGCATCGCGCGCGGCGGCGCGCGGTTCGTGATCGCGAACGCGTCCGACACCGACAAGTTCGCGGCGGTCGAAGGTGACTACGGGCGGATCGTGGTGGGCGAGGCCGTGGAGGGCTGGCACGCCTACTCCGACGCGTCCGAGGTGCAGCCGCAGCGGTTCGCCAGTGCCACCACGGTCGACGACACCATGCTCATCTACTTCACCTCCGGCACCACCAGCAAGCCCAAGCTGGTCGAGCATTCGCAGGTCAGCTACCCCGTCGGGCATCTGTCGACGATGGCGTGGATCGGCGTGAAGCCCGGCGACGTGCACCTGGCGATCAGCTCGCCCGGCTGGGCCAAACACGCGTGGAGCTGCTTTTTCGCGCCGTGGATCGCCGAGGCGACGATCTTCGTCTACAACTACCGCCGCTTCGACGCCCCGGCGCTGCTGAACCAGCTGCGCCGCGCCAAAGTCAACACGTTCTGCGCACCGCCCACGGTGTGGCGCATGCTCATCCAGGCCGATCTGGGCGCCAGACCAGAAGGGCTGCGCGAGATCCTCGGTGCGGGCGAGCCGCTCAACCCCGATGTGATCGCGCAGGTCGAGAAGGCCTGGGGCCTGACCATCCGTGACGGCTTCGGTCAGACCGAGACCACGCTGCAGATCGGCAACACGCCCGGCCAGCCCGTCAAGCCCGGCTCGATGGGGCGGCCCATGCCCGGCGTGCCGGTGGTGCTCGTGGACCCGATCACCGGAAAGCCGGCCGACGAGGGCGAGATCTGCCTCGATTTGAGCAGGCGTCCGCGCAACCTCATGACCGGCTACCTCGGCGATCCGCAACGCAACGAGGCCGTGATGGCGGGCGGTTACTACCACACGGGCGACGTCGCGTCGCGCGACGCCGACGGCTACATCACCTACATCGGGCGCACCGACGACGTGTTCAAGTCCAGCGACTACAAGGTGTCGCCGTTCGAGCTCGAGAGCGTGCTCATCGAGCATCCCGCCGTGGTCGAGGCCGCCGTGGTGCCCCAGCCCGACGACACGCGCCTGGCTGTGCCCAAGGCGTACGTCGCGCTGGCCGAAGGGTGGGAACCCAACGCCGACACCGCGAAAGCGGTCATGGAGTACGCGCGTGATCACCTGGCGCCGTACCTCAAGGTGCGACGCGTCGAGTTCTTCGACCTGCCCAAGACCATCTCCGGCAAGATCCGTCGCGTCGAACTGCGCAAGCGCGAGGACGAGGCACATCAGACGGGCAAGGAGATTCCTACCGAATACCGATACGAGGATCTGCTGGGATGAAGTCATACGACGCGGGACCCACCGGTGCGCCGGTCCTCGAAGAGACCATCGGGGCCAACTTCGAGCGCATCGCGGCCACCTATCCGGAACATGAGGCGCTGGTCGAGGTGGCCACCGGCCGCCGCTGGACCTACGCCGAGCTCAACGACGAGATCGACGCCACCGCACGGGGTTTGATGGCGCTCGGCGTCGACAAGGGCGACCGCGTCGGCATCTGGGCGCCGAACTGCGCCGAGTGGATCATGACGCAGTTCGCGGCCGCCAAGGTCGGGGCCATCCTGGTCAACATCAACCCCGCGTACCGCACGCACGAGGTCGCCTATGTGCTGCGGCAGTCGGGGGTGCGCACGCTGGTCTCGGCATCGTCGTTCAAGACCTCGGACTACGCTTCGATGATCGCCGAGGTGCGGCCCGAGTGCCCGGACCTGCTGCACGTCGTCTTCCTGGACAACGACGACTGGGATCGGTTGCGCGCCAACCAGGTCGACGACGCGGCGTTGCGCGAGCGGATGGCCACGCTGGCCAACACCGATCCGATCAACATCCAGTACACCTCGGGCACAACGGGTTTCCCCAAGGGAGCGACGCTGTCGCACCGCAACATCCTCAACAACGGGTTCTTCGTCACCGAACTCATCGCGTTGGGGCCCGACGACCGGTTGTGCATCGTGCCGCCGTTCTACCACTGCTTCGGCATGGTGATGGGCACACTCGGTGCGGTGTCGCACGGCACCACGATCGTGATCCCGGCACCCGGGTTCGATCCCGGGATCACGTTGTCGGCTGTGGAATCCGAGAAGTGCACGGGTCTGTACGGGGTCCCGACGATGTTCATCGCGATGCTCGGGCATCCGAATTTCGCGAACTTCGACCTGTCGTCGCTGCGCACGGGCATCATGGCCGGTTCGGTGTGCCCGATCGAGGTGATGAAACGTGTTGTGGCCGATATGCACATGGCCGAGGTCGCGATCTGCTACGGCATGACCGAGACCTCGCCCGTGTCGTGCCAGACCCTGATCGACGACGATCTGGACCGGCGCACCGCGACCATCGGCCGCGCCCACCCGCACGTCGAGATCAAGATCATCGATCCCGACACGGGAGAGACCGTCGAGCGCGGCCAACCCGGCGAGTTCTGCACGCGTGGGTATTCGGTGATGCTCGGATACTGGAACGACGACGAGAAGACCCGTGAGGCCGTCGACGCCGACGGTTGGATGCACACCGGGGATCTCGCGGTCATGCGTGAGGACGGGTACTGCACCATCGTCGGCCGCATCAAGGACATGGTGATCCGCGGCGGCGAGAACATCTACCCGCGCGAGATCGAGGAATTCCTGTACACGCATCCCGACATCGACGACGCTCAGGTGATCGGCGTACCCGACGAGCGCTACGGCGAGGAGATCTGCGCGTGGATCCGGATGAAACCCGGCCGACCGCCGCTGGACGCCGACAAGGTCCGCGAGTTCGCGGCGGGCAAGCTCGCGCACTACAAGATCCCGCGCTACGTGCACGTCGTCGACGAGTTCCCCATGACGGTCACGGGCAAGATCCGCAAGGTGCAGATGCGCGAGGAGACCGTCGCACTTCTCGGGCTCGAAGCGTAAGCTGCTACGCCTTGAACGCTCACCGCGATGAATTTCGCGTCCGCAGGCGATCTACATGGTGTGAGTGAAATTCGGTCGCTCCGACTGCAGGTTGGGCACAACGCTGCGAGGATTGAGTGATGTCAGTCGTGTACGCGCCCGCCGTCCTCGGACGGCGGGCGTGTGCCCTGCTCGCGGCGTCCTCGGCAGTCCTGCATGTCTTCATGCTCACGCACGCGGGCAACGCGGTCGCGGGCGGTCTGCTGGCAGTCATGATCGTCGCGTGCCTGTGGTGCGCACGGGACCTGTGGCGGCGTGGGACGCCGGCGGTGTGGTGCACGGTCGCGCTGATGAACCTCGCGATGGTCGCGCTGCACACACCCATGCCTGCCCACCACCACGGAACCGGTGCGCACATGTCCGGCCCGTCGAACCTGATGATGTTCACGGTGCTGCTGGCGCTCACCGAGGCCGCGATCGCCGGAACGGTCCTGTACTACCGCACGCGCAACCGCTCGGTCACCGCCTGATCAGGCCTCGAGTTCGCCGAGGATCTTGCGTTCGATGCTCGCGCGGGTGGTCGCAGGCAGCACGATGAGCCCGTCGAGTTCTCTCTGCGCCCGCGTGTAGGCGCTCTGGCGTTCCTGTGGCGTGGCGCCCTCGTCGGACGCGAGGCGCAGCAGCTGCTGGGCACGGGCCAGACGTTCCTGCGCCTCGGCCGAGAAGTCGCTGCGGCGCCTGCGGATCGCCTCGGTCTCGGCGATGTCGAACGCCGTGACGTATTCGTGCACGGCGTCGCGGTACTCGAGTTGCGCGGGCCGGTCACCCAGGATGTCGGCCGGGTTGTCGGGCCGCAGCAGATCGGCGCGGCCGCGGGCCTTGTGGAACGCGATGGTCAGCGGATCGCGCATGTCCGTCATCAACGGGAAGTCCAGGAGCTTCGCGATGTCGATCTCGTAGTCGAGCCAGCGGGCGTTGGTGTGGTCGTGGCGTTGCAGCACCTTCGTGAGTTCACGTTCGTAGCCGGCGTCGGCGGCTCTCACGGCCTCGGCTGCCCGCGCCATCTCGACCTTGGTCTGCTGCTTGATGCGGTAGCGCTCCAGGCGTCGTTCGGCGCGCCGTTCATTGGCGGCGGCCACAGCCCTGATACCGCCGCCGATCATTCCTCCGAGTGGGAAGATCAACCACCAGAAGTTCCCTGCGAAGTGCCACAGAGGTTCCACAGATCCCAGCATGCCACCGGCTGCGCCGCCCCCCGGCGCAGCCGGTGCCACGTCAGACGCTCAGAACCACCGGCCGAACCTGCGGATGTAGACGGTCTTGACGGTCTGGACGACCACGCAGTAGCAGGTCAGCGTCGCGACCAGCCAGCCGAAGTACGTCGGTGGTTGGTGGTGGCGCGGGTGTGAAACTAACGGGCCGTGTGCGAGCCGCCTCCCAGGGACGCGGTCAGGACCGCCACCGGGGTGTTGCTCATCCTCAGGTTGTGCCGCTCCTGCGGGGTCAGCGACGCACGTGTGTGGATCCACGCGATGGGGCGTTTGACCGCGCTGCGGGCATGACGAAGAAAGGTGTTGTGCTGCATCGGATTCTCCATCTCACTGTGGAGCTCTCCGCGTCGACCTAGGACGTCACCGAAAGCGGAGAGGTGTTCACAAACAAACGTTTTCGAATCGGACTGGGATACGGGCCGTCACATGACGTCATGTCGTCACCTCCTCGCTACCGGGCGCACGGGGCGCAGCTGTTCTGCACGCAACCGTCAGATGCGCGCTGAAGAGGAAGTCGGGCACATGGCCGGACGCGCCGAGTGGCGCGAGCACTTCCTCATCAGAGCTTTGGCACTGCACGACGTGTCCCACCTTGAGGTGGGAAGCCACTTCGGATCATCCCTTAGGCCGGGAAGATCTGTCCTAACCCTGGGCGTCTCTCGACGTCGTCGGATCAGTGGCCTGTGTTCGTGTAGGAGCCTCACCTAACGAAGCGCGGTTTTCATTTGACACTGTACATGCGGTGCCGAGCAACTGAGTTTCACGGCTGTCGGAAACCGGTCCCCAAATGGGTTGTGCCAGTGGACCGCAAGTCCGCGGCATTCACACAGGAATCGGCAGGACGCGCGACATGTGCTCGCCTGTGCGCGACAGCGTGACGCGTGTGATGAGATTGACGCATGCCTCAGCTAACTGCCGAGCCTGATCCGGACGCCGACGAGCAAAAACCGCCGGCGATCACCGCGCGGGAGATCACGATGCGCGGGCCGTTCGGCCCGGTGTACGGGCCCGTCGACCTCGACATCGCAGAAGGCGGCGTGACCGCGCTGGTGGCGCCGTCGGGTGCGGGCCGCACCGCGCTGCTGCTCACGCTGGCCGGGCGGATGAAACCGCAGTCCGGCGAGGTGACGGTGCTCGGCCGCACCCGCGCCAAGGACATCTTCGACATCTCGGCAGTCGCGGCGGTCGAGGACATCGACGCCGTCCCCGAGTCGGTGACCGTGGCCGACGTCATCACCGAGCAGCGCCGGTGGGACGCGCCGTGGTACCGGCGCGTGCCGCGTGCCGGTGCCGACGACCTCGCCGCACTGTGCGGCCCGGTGTTCGGTGACCTGCCCCTGCCTCCGCTGGGTGAGTACTTCGACGAACTCACCGAACTCGACCGGGTCCTGCTGCGGATCGCGCTGGCCAACACGTCGAGACCGCCGCTGCTCGTGGTCGGCGATTTCGACCACGTCACCGACGACCGCAACCGCGAACTGCTCGCAGAACGCCTGATCGCGCTCGGCGAGCAGCAAACCGTCGTCACCGCCACGGTCAACCCGGTGAGCAACCCTGCCGTGACCCACATCGCGGTACCGAACACCACACCGGCCGAGCTGGCCTCAGCACAGAAGGGTGAGAAGTAGCCGTGCTCGCCGGAATGTCTCTCGGCACCGATTTCAAGCGGTTCTCCCGCGGCGCCATGCCACGCATCGCGCTGGTCATCGTGATCTTCATGCCGCTGCTGTACGGCGCGATGTACCTGTGGGCGTTCTGGAACCCGTTCAACGAGGTCGACAAGGTCCCGGTCGCCCTGGTCAACGAGGACAAGGGTGCCGTCGCGCAGGGCGAGCGGCTCAACGCGGGCCAGGAGGTGTCCGACGCCCTGGTCGACTCGGGGGAGTTGCAGCTTCACCGGGTCTCGGCCGACGAGGCCGCCGACGGTGTGTCCAGCGGCAGGTACTACTTCTCGATCACGCTGCCCGAGGACTTCAGCGAGGCCATCGCGTCGCCGTCGGGTGACTCGCCGCAGCAGGCCACGCTGCGCTTCACGTTCAACGACGCCAACAACTACCTGGGCTCGATCATCGGGCAGAACGCCGCGCGTGAGGTGATCAACCAGATCAACGCCCGGATCGGCGAGCGCACGGTCGGCACGGTGCTCACGGGGCTCACCGACGCCGGTGAGGGCCTGATCAAGGCCGCCGACGGCGCCCAGCAACTCGCCGACGGCAACGCCGCGGCCAACGACGGCGCGCAACGCCTGGCCTCGGGCGCCGACGCGCTGACCGCCGGTCTGGTGACCGCGCGCGACGGTTCGGCGCAGCTCGCCGCGGGCACGCGTCAGTTGTCGACGGCCGTCACCACCGCCACCGATCCGCTGCTGCACGTGCTCGACCGTGTCGGCGATCTCGGCCTCGATCCCGACGAGGTCGGCCGTGCCGCACAGCGCCTGTCGGGTGCCGTGCGCTCGACGACCGATCGCATCGCGGCGCTCAACATCGATCAGGCGCAGGCCGCCGCGATCGTCGACCAGGCCGTCAACTTCCTGCGCAACAGCCCCGACCCCACGGCCCGCGACACCGGCGAGTTCCTGGCCGGGGCCCACCGGATCCTGACCTCGCGCGGTATCGACCCCACCACCGACGACGGCCTGATCAAGTTGCGCGACAGCGCGGCCGAGCTTGAGAACGAACTCGGCGATCCCAACAGCAAGATGCGCACGTTCATCACCAAGGCCCTCAACGGCGGTCTGCGCGCCGACGTCGTCAAGCTGCGCGACGGTGCCCAACAGCTCAACAGCGGGGCCCAGGCCCTCAACAGCGGGCTCGTGCAGCTGACCAACGGTGGACGTCAACTGTCCAACGGCGCAAACGAACTCGCCGCGGGCACCGAGAAGCTCGAGACGGGCAGCCGGCAGTTGGCCACCGCGCTGCGCGACGGGTCGACCCAGGTGCCGTCGTGGACCCCGCAGCAGCGCACCGAGGTCGCCCGGACCCTGTCCGCGCCCGTCGCGCTGGACATCGAGACCCACAACCCCGCGGTCACGTTCGGCACCGGGTTTGCCCCGTTCTTCCTGCCGCTGGCGTTGTTCATCGGCGCGCTGATCATCTGGATGCTGTTGAAGCCCTTGCAGACCCGGCCCGTCGTCAACGGCCTCGGCGCGCTGCGCGTCGTGCTGGCGTCCTACTGGCCCGGCCTGCTGATCGCGGTGTGCCAGGTCGTGGTGATGTACGTCGTGGTCCACTTCGGCGTCGGTCTGCAGGCGAAGTACCCGCTCGCCACGGTCGGGTTCCTGATCCTCGTCGCGGCGACGTTCCTCGCGCTCATCCAGGCGTTCAATGCCCTGTTCGGGGTGTCGGTGGGCCGCGTCGTCACCCTGGCGTTCCTGATGCTGCAGCTCGTGTCCGCGGGCGGCATCTATCCCGTCGAGACCACGGCCAAACCGTTCCAGATCCTGCACCCCGTCGACCCGATGACCTACGCCGTCAACGGTCTTCGGCAGGTGATCGTGGGCGGTGTCGACTCGCGGTTGTGGATCGCGATCGTGGTGCTCACGGGCCTGCTCGCGGTATCACTGGCAGGCAGTGCGTGGGCCGCCAGACGAAACCGGCAGTACACCATGGACCGCCTGCGGCCCCCGATCGAAGTCTGATGCGCCGCTCGTAACGCCACGGCGGAAAAATCGCGAAATTTCCGCCGTGGCGTTACGAGCGCGAGGCCCATGCCTTCGCGACCCGCTTGAGCACGGTTGCTTCGCCGTCGCGTGCGGTCACGCGGATCACGATCCAGCCGTTTTCCATCATCTCGTCCGCCCGCTGGATGTCTTTGCGCAGCGTGACCGGATCCGTGTGGTGTTGCCCCTCGTACTCCAGCGCGATCTTGAGCTCGGGCCAGGCCATGTCGACTTCCCCGATCAGTGCGCCGTACTCGTTGAGCACCGCGTACTGCGTCTGTGGTGGCGGATATCCGGCACGCACGACCACGAGCCGTAACCAGGTCTCGCGCGGTGATTCGGCACCGGGGTCGACGAGGGCGATGATGGTGCGCGCCTGCCGGATTCCTCTTCGTGCCGCGTGATGCTCGGCGGCCAGCTCGATGTCGGCCACCTTGAGTTTCGCGGCCCTGGCCAGTGAATCGATGGCCGGTACCGCGACGTCCTCGGGAAACTTGCAGGCCAGGTCGAGGGCGGTGCGCACCGGCGTGGTGACGCGCATGTCGCCGATCAGGCAGATCTCGTCGTCTTCTATCGCGTCGCTCCAGACGACCACGCCGCGCGCCGGGCGACGGTTGGTGTCCAGGATGTAGGCAGGCAGACCGGGGTCAATCCATCGGGCGCCATGCAAGGCCGCGGCGGAGTATCCGGCCAGCACACCGCGTCGTCTCGACCGCAGCCAGCACGCCTTGGCTCGCAGTATCGCCGTGGGCAGTGTGCCCTTTTCGACGTAGATGTCCTGATAGACCGCGATGAAGCGGCTGCGCAGTTGATGACGCGTCAGCGTGCCCGCCGCGAGCGCCTCACTTCCGATGAATGGTTCCCCCATGGCAGGAGTGTGCCGAGGGGCACCGACAACTCCGCGCTCGTAACGCCACGGCGGAAAAATCGCGAAAATTCCGCCGTGGCGTTACGAGCGGCGAAGTGGCGCAAGAACTACAACCCGATCCGGCGGTACCGCTGCAACCGCGTCTGCAGACGCTCGTCGTCGGGAACGGCACGTAGGTTGTGCAATTCGGCGGCGATCGCGGTGGACAACCGGGCCGTGAAGGCGCGTGGCTCGTCGGCGGCATCGGGTTTCTCGGCGACGACGACGTCGACGATGCCGTGGCGTAGCAGGTCGACGGCCCGGACACCCTGTGCGGCAGCGAGTTCGGGGGCATGCTCGGTGTCGCGGTAGACGATGGCGCTCGCACCTTCGGGCGGCAGTGGCGCGAGCCAGCCGTTGGACGCCGCGAGCACGCGGTCGGCGGGAACCATCGCCAGTGCAGGCCCGCCGCTGCCCTGACCCATGAGCACCGACACGGTCGGGGTGTCGAGCGTGACGAGTTCGGCCAGGCAGCGCGCGATCTCACCGGCCAGCCCGCCCTGCTCGGCCTCGGTCGACAGCGCGGGCCCGGCGGTGTCGATCACCAGCACGAGCGGTAGCTGCAGTCCGGCGGCCAACGCCATGCCGCGGCGGGCCTCGCGCAGTGCGCCGGGGCCCACCAGGCCGCCGACGATACGACGCTGGCCCAGCACCACGGCGGGCTGACCGCCGAACCGGGCGAGCGCGAGCAGCGTCGTCGCGGCCTCGCCCCGTTCGGTGCCCGACAGCAGCACCTGATCGGTCGCGCCGTGGCGCAGCAGGAAGCCGACGCCGGGGCGGTCGGGCCGACGCGACGCGATCACCGAGTCCCAGGCCGGCACGTCCGGCAGGTCCTCGGTCTCGATGACGGCAGGCGCAGGTCCCGGCGGGTCGGCCACCACGCGCAGGGTCCGGTCGAGCGTCTCGCGCAGCAGCGCAAGCGGCACCACACCGTCGATGACGCCGTGGGCGTGCAGGTTCTCGGCGGTCTGCACGCCAGACGGGAACGGTTCGCCGTAGAGGTGCTCGTACACGCGCGGGCCGAGGAAGCCGATCAGCGCGCCCGGTTCGGCCGCGGTGACGTGGCCCAGCGATCCCCACGACGCGAACACCCCGCCGGTCGTGGGATGACGCAGGTACACGAGGTAGGGGAGATGGGCCTGCTTGTGCAGCTCGACGGCCGCGGCGATCTTGACCATCTGCAGGAACGCGACCGTGCCCTCCTGCATGCGCGTGCCGCCCGAGCTCGGCGACGCCAGCAGTGGCAGGCGTTCGGCGGTCGCGCGCTGCACGGCCGCGGTGATGCGCTCGGCCGCGGCCACGCCGATCGATCCGGCGAGGAAGTCGAACTCACACGCCACCACCGCGACGCGCCTGCCGAACACCGTGCCCTCGCCGGTCAGCACGGATTCGTCCAGCCCGGTCTTGGCCGAGGCCTCGGCCAGTTCACGGCGGTACTCGTCGTCGGCACCGACGTCCAGGGGCGCCGTGTCCCAGCTGCGGAACGAGCCCTCGTCCAGCACCGCATCCCGAAGCGCCAGAGCGCCGATCCGACTCACATCCGAAGGTTAGCCGACGCGTCGACGAGTTCCGGTTGCCGAAAGTGGGTTGGCTTGACCATAATTGGCACTCGTCGGATGAGAGTGCTAACGCGGCCGCGCAATTGAGTGAGTAGGAGGTTGACAGCGTGAGCGGCAACGATATCCTCGCCCCGGCCGATGTGGACGATCCGCTGCGGATCGTGCTCGTCGCGCCGCCCTACTTCGACATTCCCCCCAAGGGCTACGGCGGCACCGAAGCCGTCGTCGCGGATCTCGCCGATACGCTGACCGCCCGCGGCCACCACGTGACGGTGTTGGGTGCAGGAGCACCGGGGACTGCTGCGCGCTTCCAACCCCTGTGGGAGCGCACACTTCCCGATCGTCTGGGCCAGCCGTACCCGGAGATCATGCACGCGCTCAAGGTGCGTAAGGCCATCGAGCGCATCGCCGCCACCGAAGGCGTCGACATCGTGCACGATCACACGTTCGCAGGCCCGCTCAACGCTCCGTTCTACCGCAAGCTCGGGTTGCCCACTGTGGTCACGGTGCACGGCCCGATCGACGAGGACCTGTACCCCTATTACCGCGAACTCGGCGACGACATCGGCCTGATCGCGATCAGCGACCGCCAGCGTGAGCTCGCTCCCGACCTGAATTGGGTTGGCCGCGTGCACAATGCGCTGCGTATCGACGACTGGCCGTTCAACACCGTGAAGAAGGACTATGCGCTGTTCCTCGGCCGGTACGCGCCGTACAAGGGTGCGCACCTCGCGCTGGAGGCCGGGCACGCCGCAGGCATGCCGCTGGTCCTGGCAGGCAAGTGCAGTGAACCGCCCGAGATCGCGTACTTCGACGAGCAGGTGAAACCGCTGCTCACCGACAGCGATCACGTGTTCGGCATGGCCGACGCGCAGGCCAAGCGCAAGCTGCTCGCCGAGGCCCGCTGCCTGGTCTTCCCGATCCAGTGGGAAGAGCCGTTCGGCATGGTGATGATCGAGGCCATGGCCTGCGGTACACCGGTGGTCGCGCTGCGTGGCGGCGCGGTGCCCGAGGTGATCGTCGACGGTGTCACGGGCGTGATCTGCGATGTGCCCGAGGAACTTCCGGCGGCGATGGAAAAGGCCACGCATCTCGACCCCGCCGCGTGCCGCAGGCACGTCGCGGCGCACTTCGGGGTCGGCCGGTTCGGCGCGGGATACGAGCAGATCTACCGCAACGTGCTGCGTCAGCGCACGCGGATGACGTTGCGCGAGGTGCTGACCGAGCCACCCGGTGTGGCCGAGCGGGCGAGCGCATGACCGTGACGCCGACCATTCTCAATGGTGGCGAGCCCGCCAGCATCGGATTCGGCGGTGGCACAGTGACACTCGTGGAAGGTGCCACCTTCTGCCTGTCCGACCGCCACGGCGACGTGCTGGCGGGCCGGTCGCACGGCCTGTTCTTCCGCGATGCGCGCGTGCTGTCGCGGTGGCAGTTGCACGTCGACGGCGGTGAACCCGAGTCGCTGACCGTGCAGACCCCGGAAGCCTTTGCCGCGCAGTTCATCATGCGCCGCACACCGCGTGCCGGGGTTGCCGACAGCACACTGCTGCTGGTGCGTGACCGCCTGATCGCCGACGGGTTGCGCGAGACCATATCGCTGTACAACCTGGCCGACGAGCCCACCGTGGTGTCTCTAGAGCTGCTCGTCGACGCGGATTTCGCGGACCTGTTCGCCGTCAAGGAGGGCCGCGCGCCCATCGGGGGCGCCGAGATATCGCTCGTCGACAACGAGCTGGTGCTCAACGACCGGTCGAATCGCGTTCGCGGCGTGAAGATCACGGCGTCCGGTTCGCCGGTGGTCACGCCGGGGGTGTTCCGGTGGCGCGTCGTGGTGCCGCCGCGCGGCACGTGGCAGGCCGAGGTGGTCGCGGAGCCGACATGGGCCAACCAGAGCGTCAAGACCCGGTTCCGCACGGGTGAGGAACTGGAGGCCAGCGCACCGGCCCGCAAGATCGAGGCCTGGCGGGGCACCACCACCACGGTCGAGACCGATCTGCGGGCGCTGGCCGCGACACTGCAGCGCAGCGAGAGCGATCTGGGTGCGCTGCTGATCCGCGACGAGACCGACGAGCGTCCGTACGTCGCGGCGGGCGCACCGTGGTTCATGACGCTGTTCGGCCGCGACAGTCTGTTGACGGCGTGGATGTCGCTGCCACTGGACGTCGGGCTCTCGGTGGGCACGCTGCAGCGCCTGGCCGACGCGCAGGGGCGCCGCGTGGATCCGCTGACCGAGGAGCAGCCGGGGCGGATCATGCACGAGATCCGCCGCGGCCCGGCGAGCACCGACGTGCTGGGCGGCTCGGTCTACTACGGGTCGGCCGATTCGACGCCGCTGTTCGTGATGCTGCTGGCCGAATGCTGGCGGTGGGGTGCCGACGAGGGCGCGGTACGGGCACTGCTGCCCGCGGCCGACGCCGCGTTGAGTTGGGCGGCCCGCTACGGCGACCGCGACGACGACGGGTTCATCGAGTACAAGCGCGCGACCGACCGCGGCCTGCTCAACCAGGGCTGGAAGGACAGCTTCGACGCGATCACCGACGCGGCGGGCCACCGCGCCGACGCGCCGATCGCGCTGTGCGAGGTGCAGGCCTACCAGTACGCGGCGCTGCGGGCCCGGGCGGAGTTGGCCGACGCGTTCGGCGAACCCGCGACCGCCAAGCGCCTGCGCGACCGGGCCGCGACGCTGAAGAAGCGCTTCGCCGAGAAGTTCTGGTTGCCCGACCGCGGGTACTACGCGCTCGCCCTGGACGGTGACAAGCGCCCGGTCGACTCGTTGACCAGCAATGTCGGGCACTGCCTGTGGGCGGGTATCGCGACCGACGAACACGCCGCGCGGATCGTCGAGAAGCTGGGCACCTCCGAGATGGACTCGGGCTTCGGGCTGCGCACGCTGGCCGCCGACATGGGCGCCTACAACCCGATGAGCTACCACAACGGCTCGGTGTGGCCGCACGACACGGCCATCGCGGTCGCGGGGCTGCTGCGCTACCGCCACGTGCCTGGTGCCGTCGAACTCGCCGAACGGCTCGCGCTCGGCCTGCTCGACGCGGCCGACGCGTTCGGCGGCCGGCTGCCCGAGCTGTTCTGCGGGTTCCACCGGTCGCAGTTCGCCTCGCCGGTGCCGTACCCGACGTCGTGCTCGCCGCAGGCGTGGGCCAGCGCGGCGCCGCTGCTGCTGGTGCGCGCCTTCCTCGGTCTCGAGCCCGACGTCCCGCACCGCAAGCTCACCGTGCGCCCGCAGTTGCCCGCCGCGTGGGGCCGCGTGGCGTTGACCGATCTGCGGCTCGGCTCGGCCACGGTGGCGGTTGAGGCGGAGGGGACGGTGGCAAAGGTCACGGGCCTGCCCGGCGACTGGCAGCTGAGCACCGCCGAGAGCTGAACAGCACCCATGGTTAGGCTGGCGACATGATTGGTGTCACCCGAGACGGCAATGTCCTGACCCTGGAGCTCCAACGTCCCGAGCGGCGCAACGCGCTGAACTGCGAACTCGTCGACAGCCTGCGCGAGGCGGTCGAGAACGCCGCGTCCGAGGACATCCGCGCGATCGTGCTCACCGGCCAGGGGTCGGTGTTCAGCGCGGGCGCCGACCTGTCCGGCGACGCGTTCGCCGCCGAACTGCCCGACAAGGCGACTGCGCTGAACCTCGCGATCGACAAGGCCCCGGTGCCGGTGATCGGCGCGATCAACGGGCCCGCGATCGGTGCGGGCGTGATCCTCGCGATGATCTGTGATCTGCGGGTCGTGGTGCCGGAGGCGTACTTCCAGTTCCCGGTCGCGAAATACGGCCTGGCGCTGGACAACTGGAGCATCCGCCGGTTGACGTCGCTGGTGGGCTACGGCCGCGCGCGGGGCATGCTGTTGGCCGCGGAGAAGCTCGACGCCGAGACCGCGCTGCAGACGGGCATGGCCAACCGCATCGGGACCCTGGCCGACGCGCAGAAGTGGGCGGCCGAGATCGCGGGGTTCGCACCGCTGGCGCTGCAGCACGCCAAGCGTGTCCTCAACGACGACGGCGCCTACGAAGAGCCGTGGCCCGCGCACAAGGAGCTGTTCGACCGGGCCTGGAAGTCGCCTGACGTGATCGAGGCCCAGGTGGCCCGCATCGAGAAGCGTCCGCCCAGGTTCACCGGGGCCTGACGTGTTGCGCGCGGCGCTGCGGTTGACGACGCGTTCGGCCGGCCTGCTGGCCGGCGGCTGGCTCTTGGGCGCGCTGCGCGGTACGTACGCGTCGGTGGGCGCCCAGCCCCGCGACATCAAGCCGGTGGCGACGCGGTCGCCGCAGTTCGACGGCAAGGTCTTCGTCAACATCGAGCCCGCGTCGCCCGGTATCAACCTGGACCGCGAAGAGCGGCGCAGGCTGTTCGCCGAGATGTTCGGCTCGAAGGGCGCGAGCTGGCCGCCGGGGGAGATCCCACTCGCCGAACCCACCGAGGCAGAGACCGCCGAGGCCAAGCCGTGCGCGGTGTCCTGGTACGGCCATTCCTCGGCCCTGATCGAGGTCGACGGCTACCGCGTGCTCACCGATCCGATCTGGAGTGACCGCTGCTCGCCGTCGCGCGTGGTCGGCCCGCGCCGCCTGCACGCGCCGCCGGTGCCGTTGGAGGCGCTGCCCGCGGTCGACGCGGTCGTGATCAGCCACGACCACTACGACCATCTGGACATCGACACCGTCCGTGGCCTGGCACGCACGCAGCGTGCGCCGTTCCTCGTGCCGCTGGGCATCGGTGCGCACCTGCGCAAGTGGGGCATCCCGGAGGCCCGCATCGTCGAACTCGACTGGAACGAGAGTCACCGCATCGGCGACCTGACCATCGTGTGCACACCCGCGCGGCACTTCTCCGGGCGGTTCCTGCAGCGCAACACGACGCTGTGGGCGTCGTGGGTGGTGATCGGGCCCGGCCACCGCGCGTTCTTCGGCGGCGATACCGGCTACACCAAGAGCTTCTCCGAAATCGGTTCCGAGCACGGGCCTTTCGACCTTACGCTGCTGCCGGTCGGTGCCTACAACCCCGGGTGGCCCGACATCCACATGAACCCCGAGGAGTCGGTGCGGGCGCACCTGGACATGACCGAGTCCGGGTTGCTGGTGCCCATCCACTGGGCGACGTTCCGGTTGGCGCCGCACCCGTGGGCCGAGCCGGTACGACGGTTGCTCGCCGCGGCCGATCCGGCCGGGGTGCAGGTCGCGGTGCCCAAACCAGGGCAGCGTGTCGACGGCGGCTCGCCGGTGCTCGACCCGTGGTGGCAGTTGTAACCCATTGCACCGACTTTGCGCCTGTTTGCAGGCATACTGCCGTGTTGTGTACAGCATGCGCAGGTCGGTGTTCGCCAGAGCCGTGGGTTCGGCGTTGGTCGTGGGTCTCGCAGTGAGCGGCTGCGCCGGCGGCGACGACACCGCCGACGCGCAGCGCTCCGCGCAACCGTCGCAGACGTTTGCCGACGAGCCGCCACCCCTCGTCCCGGCGATGGCGCTGCCCGAGAACGCGGTCGAGAACGCCGTGGCCAAACTGGACGGCATCGCCGAGGACCTCATGCGCAGCTCGGGGATCCCCGGCATGGCCGTGGCGGTGGTGCACGGCGGGAAGACCGTGTACGCCAAGGGATTCGGTGTACGTGACGTGCGCAACGGCGATGTCGAGTCCAACCGCGTCGACCCCGATACGGTGTTCCAGCTCGCGTCGCTGTCCAAGCCCATCGCGGCCACCGTCGTCGCACATCAGGTCGGCACCGGCGCGATCGGCTGGGACACGCCGGTGGTCGAGCATCTGCCGTGGTTCGCGCTCTCGGACCCGGTGACCACCAGGATGGTCACGGTCGGCGACCTGTTCGCGCACCGCTCGGGTCTGCCCGATCACGCGGGCGATCAGCTGGAGGACCTGGGCTACGACCGGCGCTACATCCTCGAGCACCTGCGGGCGCTGCCGCTGGATCCGTTCCGGAACTCCTACGCGTACACCAACTTCGGGCTCACCGCGGCTGCCGAGGCCGTGGCTGCCGCCGCGGGCCGCAGCTGGGAGGACCTCGCGCGCGACGTGCTCTACCGCCCGCTCGGAATGGACTCGACCAGTTCGCGTTTCGCCGACTACGAGGCCACGCAGAACCGCGCCGTGGGACACATCCGCGTCGACGGCCGTTACGAACCGCAGTATGTGCGCAACGCCGACGCGCAGACACCCGCCGGGGGTGTGAGCGCGTCGGTCGACGACATGACCCGCTGGCTCGCGATGGTGTTGGGCGACGGCGTGTTCGAGGGCGAGCGCATCGTCGAGGAGTCCACGCTGTTGCCCGCGATCACACCGCAGGTGGTGTCGGACCGTGCGTCACAGCCGGCGATGCGTTCGGGCTTCTACGGCTACGGCTTCAACGTCGGCACCACGTCGGCCGCGCGTACGCAGCTGAGCCACTCGGGCGCCTTCGAACTCGGCGCGGCCACCAACTTCGTGATCCTGCCGTCGGCCGACGTCGGGATCGTCGCGCTCACCAACGGGACACCCGCGGGCATCCCGGAGACCCTCACCGCGGAGTTCGCCGACCTCGTGCAGTTCGGCGAGGTCAGACAGGACTGGCGCAAGCTCTACGCCGACGCGTTCGCGTCGATGGACGGTCCCGAGGGCGAACTGGTGGGCAAGAAACCGCCGGCCGTGCCGGCCCCGGCCAGACCGCTTCCGGACTATGTGGGCGTGTACCGCAACGACTACTGGGGCCCGGCGACGGTCACCGAGCAGGACGGTGCGCTGCAACTCGCGCTCGGCCCGAAGTTCAAGGCTCGGCTCACGCACTGGGACGGCGATGTGTTCACGTTCCGTTTCGTCAGCGAGAACGCGCCGCCTGGCACCATTTCCAAGGCGACCTTCGCCGGTGACAAGCTGACACTGGAGTACTTCGACGAGGACGGGACGGGGACGTTCACCAGATGACGGTTTTCACCAAATGACGACGATGGCTGCCGCCGGCCTCACCGATGCCGAGGTCGCACAGCGGATCGCCGAGGGCAAGACAAACGACGTCCCGACCCGCGCCGCGCGCACGGTGTCCGAGATCGTGCGTGCCAACGTGTTCACGCGCATCAACGCGATCCTCGGTGTGCTGTTCGTCATCGTGCTGTCGACCGGTTCGGTGATCAACGGCGCGTTCGGGTTGCTCATCATCGCCAACAGCGCGATCGGCATCATCCAGGAGATCCGCGCCAAGCAGACGCTGGACAAGCTCGCGATCGTGGGGCAGGCCAAGCCCACGGTGCGCAGGCAGTCGGGGACCAGGGCCGTGCTGCCCAGCGAGGTCGTGCTCGACGACATCATCGAGTTGGGTCCCGGCGATCAGATCGTGGTGGACGGCGAGGTGGTCGAGGAGACCAACCTCGAGGTCGACGAGTCGCTGCTCACCGGCGAGGCCGATCCCATCGCCAAGGACGCGGGCGATCCCGTCATGTCCGGAAGCTTCGTCGTCGCGGGCAGCGGTGCGTATCGGGCCACCAAGGTGGGCCGCGAGGCGTACGCGGCCAAGCTCGCCGAGGAGGCCTCCAAGTTCACGCTGGTGAAATCCGAACTGCGCAACGGCATCAACAAGATCCTGCAGTTCATCACCTACCTGCTGGTGCCCGCGGGCCTGCTGACCATCTACACGCAGTTGTTCACCACCGACGCCGGATGGCGCGAGGCCGTCCTGCGCATGGTCGGGGCACTTGTGCCGATGGTGCCCGAAGGTCTGGTGCTCATGACCTCGATCGCGTTCGCGGTCGGCGTGGTACGTCTGGGCCGGCGCCAGTGCCTGGTCAACGAGTTGCCCGCGATCGAGGGCCTCGCGCGCGTCGACGTGGTGTGTGCGGACAAGACCGGCACACTCACCGAGAACGGTATGCGTGTCAGCGATCTCAAGTCCCTCACCGACGCCCAGGTGGCCGGCCAGATAGCAGATGTGCTGGCACAGTTGGCCGCCGACGACGCACGGCCCAACGCGAGCATGGCCGCCATCGGCGAGGCCTACCAGATGCCGCCAGGGTGGACCGCGACCGCGACCGCGCCGTTCAAGTCGGCCACCAAGTGGAGCGGCACGTCCTACGGCGAGCACGGCAACTGGGTGATCGGTGCGCCCGACGTGCTGCTCGATCCCGCGTCGCCGGTGGCCGAGGAGGCCGAACGCATTGGCGCGCAAGGTCTGCGCGTGCTGTTGCTGGGATCGTCGGACCGCAGCGTCGATGCGCCCGACGCGCCGGGTGTGGTCACCCCCGCAGCGCTGGTGGTGCTCGAGCAGCGGATCCGGCCCGACGCGGGGGACACGCTCGACTACTTCGCGTCCCAGCACGTCTCGGTGAAGGTCATCTCGGGTGACAACGCGGTGTCGGTGGGCGCGGTGGCCGGCAAACTGGGTTTGCACGGCGAGACCATGGACGCCCGCCGCCTGCCGGAACAGCCCGAGGAACTGGCCGAGACGCTGGAGGAGTGCACCACGTTCGGCCGGGTACGCCCCGATCAGAAACGTGCCATGGTGCACGCCCTGCAGTCGCGCGGGCACACGGTCGCGATGACCGGAGACGGCGTCAACGACGTGCTGGCCCTCAAGGACTCCGACATCGGCGTCGCGATGGGTTCGGGCAGCTCGGCGTCACGTGCGGTCGCGCAGATCGTGCTGCTGGACAACAAGTTCGCGACGCTGCCGTACGTGGTGGGCGAGGGCAGGCGCGTGATCGGCAACATCGAGCGGGTCTCCAACCTGTTTCTCACCAAGACCGTGTACTCGGTGCTTCTGGCGATCCTGGTCGGCATCGGCGGGCTGTCGGCCAAGATCTTCGGCACGGATCCGCTGCTGTTCCCGTTCCAGCCCATCCACGTCACCATCGCGGCGTGGTTCACCATCGGCATCCCGGCTTTCATCCTGTCGCTCGCGCCCAACAACGAGCGCGCCAAGACGGGGTTCGTGCGCCGCGTGATGACGGCCGCGCTGCCGTC
>Ga0180215_1001212_pt1 | contig 29351 bp, 45 predicted proteins | sample eDN3rd37CBELigBY_FD_128871 | JGI IMG/M metagenome (GOLD analysis project Ga0180215, IMG submission 128871) | Enriched backyard soil microbial communities from Emeryville, California, USA - eDNA 3rd pass 37_C BE-Lig BY (version 2) (version 2) | ecosystem: Environmental > Terrestrial > Soil >...
GGCCGCGCTGCTGGCCGCCTTCGTCTGCCTCGTGGCGGCGTGCACCGACCTGCCGGCGCGCCCCAACATCGCGTCGTTCGAGAGCGACCCCATGTTCTTGTCGAAGCAGGACGACCTCGGTGGCGAGCTGGCGCACACTGCCGACATGGCAGAATTTGTGCGCGCAACCGACCGCGGCAACCACCTGCGCATCCGCCCCGGCAGCGCCGCTTCCGCGTGGTCCGCCGCGGTCCCCACCTTTCAGCAGGCGAACTACCTGATGACGGTGGCCACGGGCGCGGTTGTCACCTTCGACCTTGGCGGGGGCGACCCGTCCAACTTCAAGGTGGCCATTCTAACGCGCCCGCAGGGTAGCCCCGGCATGACACCGACGGAGCGCTACGAGGTCAACGCGCAGCTGTACGTTCCGGCCGCCGCGAGCTCGCAGTGGGTGACGGTGCGCATCCCAATCCAGCACTTCAAGCCGCTGCCGAACCGCATGCTCGTTGGGATCGAGTTCCGCGGCTTTGCCAGCCCGTACGGCGCGTCCGGGACGCCCATCCGCTTTGACAACCTGCGGATCGAGTACCGGCGGTGCCCGCACCGCCTGGCCGCCGTGCCAGTGCAGACTTGCCGGCCGACTTCGGTGCTCGTGGCCGACTTTACCAACCCGGGCCTGTTCCAGGCACGCCTCAATGCCCTTGGCGGCAGCTGGTCGGACGATGGCACCATGTCGACGCTGCGCCTGCTCTCGGCCAGCGACCCGCGCGGGCCTGGCCTGATGGTGACGGGTGGGCCCGACTCGTACTGGTATACCTTCCTCAAGGACGACGAGACCGGCAAGGCTTGCCTCGACCCTTGGCCGTACACGGCGCTCCGCGTGGAGGTCGCGGCGTCGCGCGGCCTGCAGCTCGACTTTGAGTTCAAACGGATCGGCGACGACTGCGTGACCAACGCCAATCTGAGCGCGATTCGCGTGCCGTCGAACCGGTATGTCGAGTTTACCGGCATCGATAACATGGTGACCATTGACATCAAGATGGGCCGCCTGCAGCGAAACTTGCTCCACATCCTCGCCATCTCCGGCTTCTACCGCCGGCCTGGCGATCCGACGGACGGCACGTCGTCCGTGATCGTCCGCCGCATGAGCTTGGTGCGCGACTGCGACCACCTGGCGACCGAGTTGACGGAGCCAGTTCCGCCGGTCATGGACTATTGCGGCCCGAGCGACGAGCCGCTGATCGCGCTCTCGTTTGACGGGCCGTCGCGCTGGGTTGACGGCATCATGGAGTTCCTCGCCAGCGAGAACATCAAAGCGACATTCTTCATCCAGCCAGGCGCCATCATCGACAGGCCGAACTCAACCAATCCGTACAATGACCCGGACTACTACTCGTACGGCTACCCGCTGCAGCAGGCGCCCACCTCCGAGTTTTGCCGCCTCCTCAAGCGCATCATCAACGCCGGCCACTCCATTGGCGACCACACCTACACCCACCCGCGGTACGGTTGGGCGCCTGCAGCGATCTTTGCGTCAGCACGCGCAATGGACGGTTTAAACGTTTCTGCGGAGTGGCTCGAGCCGGCGCGGCCTGCAGGATCCCGTCCTTGACCGATGCGCACATGCTCGCTGAGATCGAGCGACCGTACCGATTCTACATGGACTGCCTGGGCTACATACCCAGCCTGTTCCGCCCGCCATACGGCGAGCTGACGCCGTCGCAGCAGTACATCATGATGGCGCGCGGCTACTCGGTCGTCCAGTGGAACCTGGAATCGAACGACCACATCAACTGTGTACGCGGCCTGCACACACGTAAAAGAAGGTTGGGTTTGCCTTGTAGAGGTCTGACTGGACTGCCATGTTTGCGGTCATTCGAGAGAGGACGGCGGTACAGCAAAATCCACCGACGCTCGAAAACCTCAAGGCGTCCCTGCGTCAGGCGCAGTTGGCTCGTACCGCCATCCCGCAATCGGCCGTGGTGCTGATGCACGACGAGTGCACCAACCTGGCGCTGCCGGGCGTCGTCGCCCACCTGAAGAGCCTGGGCTACAAGTTTGTCACGATGGACGAGTGCCGCGAGCGCTGTATCGACCGCGCGTACCCTGGCCAACCGGCCTTCCTCGCGGACCATCGCGGCTGCCAGGACCCCTTCAACCCGTCGGACTACTCAACCAGCCAGCTGCACGTCGGCCAATTCTGGCTGCGCCGCGTGGACCCGATCACGACGCCGCAGCCACCGCCCCTGGGGGCCAGCTACCCGTACATGGCGCCAGCCTCCAGCCCGTTCGTGACTCCCAAAATTGTCTAGCTCTGTCCCTTAACAATGACTCGTTCCCGATTGTCTACCTGCCTGCGTTCTATTGCGCGCTCCCCCATTGTACGACTTGGTGTGTCTTTCTCAAGTCGTTGTAAGTTGCACTTGGTAAAAGAGGTCAGTACCCAAGGTTAATATCGATGGCGTTGTTCATCCGAGTGAGGTCACGCTGCTCGCCGCACTGTCCACTCCAGTCTACCCCACACACATGCTCTGTGGGCTCCTGCGTAGTACTGATAGGCCGGCTCTCGTGCATGTGACCCGCTCTGTTGCTCTGCCGTGTCATGCATGCCTACTTTGTTGTCGAGGATGGTGGGTTAATATCATGGTATGTCGCATGGTACTTCGATTCGTTCTAGTCAGAAAATTTTGGCGCGAAAACTTTGAACTGACCGGACGGCGCCCAACCGCCGCCCTTTGCAAGAACCTATTCATTGCGGACGGCGTTGACGCCATCACCCTCATTTCTGGCTGCAGGCGGACCTGGCCCTGCTTTGCTGGCACCTGCGCGTCCGTGTGTGGGTCTGTCGGCACTATGCTGCAGGATCTCGTGCTGGCCCTGGCCGGCATCCCGGGCGACGTCGCCACGCTGCGGCGCGACGGGCCGCCCACCGCCCACGGTAAGCCGTTGTGAGCTGGAAAAATAGACAAATGGAAGCGTTGCGCTGACCTGCGCTGGCTTCGACAAGGGCTCCACCGTCTATGCCAGATGCGGTGGCCGAACGGCTCGAGCTGGCAGAGGAAGTGCCGCTGCTGCACCCGAGCGAGCGCGTTCTGATCGCCCAGTACGCCGCCGCTGTCACTTCTATAGGTCTGATCTCTGGGCCTGACACCAGCGTTGATCGATTTGGTGGGTGTGCCACACCCAGGCTGCTGGAGTACGGTACTTGGTACCGCCGGGCGACGGAGCTGTGCCGGGCGACGCTGGCCCGCGCCGCTGAACGGGGTACGACTTACACGAAGCTGTAGCAGGGGAAGGCGCAACACGTTCTCATCGGGTTCGCCGGGCCGCTGTCCCGCCGCCGCCAGCAGACGTCAGCCTCCTGCAGCAAGCGGCAGTCATGGCAGTGGAGCGACTGCTGGCGGGCTACCGGACGGACCTGCTGGCGCTCGAGTCGTCCCTGCTCAAAGAGACCGGGACGGCCCTGGGCGTCGTCCTGGACAGACTCGCCCCTGTACGCCGCCTAGTGGCGAGAACGCACGTCGCTGGTCGCAAGGCGCTGACGCTCTTATGCCGTCCCATTCGATCGGTTGGAACAGCACCGCACCCGGCTCCATGCCCTGGCCGACTGGATGGCGGAGATGGTCTCGCAGGACCTGCGTGGCGGCGTCCTATTGACGCGTCTCTGGGAACGGAGCGAGTCTGGTGACCCCGTCGTGGAAACCACGTTTCGCCGGTACAAGCCGCTCGGTATTCGTTGTTGCTGGGAGCCGTTCGATACGACGGCTAATGGCGTCATGGAAGTTCTGGGCGGTGCTGGAATGAGCAGGATATGGGCCGCCTGCTGGCTAGTGTTTTTGCGCAAGGTGACGCCGTGGGTGCTCCACGGCGAGCTGACCCGCACCGGCGAAGCCGAGTTCTTTTTGCGGCTGGCATCGTCGGCGGACGCTCCCTCCTCGGCCGCGGAAGCTGATGTGCTCTTGTAAGTCATTCACTGCAGCTTTAAGCCGCGGCCGGAACACTACCTGCTAATGACAGCTCTCGCTCGCAGTCATGCGCGGCGCATCTGCAGGCCGCTGGATGTGGAGATGGTGCCCGCCCAACTGCCAACTTTCCTGACGCCGGAGCAAATGCGCGCCATACTGTTCTGCGGCCACGCCACGCACGTCCTGCGACGCTCTGCCACCGGTGCGGATCGACCGTCATGCTGTGGCGATGCGAGGCGCGGTCCTCATGCGACCAAACATTTCCAGGACGTCCCACTGAACGGGTATAGAGGATGAAGCGGCGCGGGGGGCGCTGGATCCGGCATGGGCCGAGGCACAGCAAGCGGCAGCCGCTGTTGCTACGAGCAACGCGGAGACCGCCGTGGCGGGTGTGCTGCGTGCCTTTGACGTCGCGCTGCAAAAGACGTTTATCTTCACGTCGCGCGACCTCCTGACACTGTTACGCGGCGAAGGCCAGCTGAAGGCACATCTGCAGGTGCGGCAGTACTGCAACATAGCTTGTGGCATGATGTCGCTTCCGCTAACGTGCGGTCTGCGCAGCCCAGTCACTTTCACCAATGCCGACCAGGCGATTCGCCAGTACTGCTTGCTGGGACGCGGCGACCTCGTCTCCGACTATGTCAGCGCGCTCGAGCAGACGCTGCCCCGCCTGGCCACCAGCCGGGCCGGCCTTGGTACGGCCAACGACGGGGCACTAGTCACGAAGTTGTCTTGTCTATTGATCGCCACCCCAGTTGTTCTACCTCCCCTTGGCGGGCGCAGACCTTGGCACGCTGCTACGCCGCAGCCGCGAGCGGACGAGCGCGCAGCACGACCGGCTCTTTGAGCATGTAGTTCTGCGCTTGGACGAGCGTAAGGACGCGTTGGGCGCGTTCCTGGGCCAGCCTGTGGCCATCGGCTACCGCCCGCCGTGGCCAGTGGTATATCTCCTCTCGCCGGCGGTGATGGACCGTTACGCGCGCGTGTCCAGCCTCCTGCTCGCACTGCAGCGGACGGCGTGGCACGTGGACACGCTGTGGCTGCCGCAGCTGCGCTCGTCCCGCGGCGCGCTGTGGCCGCAGCGCGCTGCCATTGCGACGTTCCTCGCCGGCTGGCTTGGCTACTTGCAGGTGCGCACCCGCAGGATTCGTCCGGATGCATTACTGGGAGTTGGTGGCTCAACGTGCCGTCCAATCTGCTAAACATGCGGCTGTTTCCAGCTCGATGTAATTGAAGCGGCATCGTCAATCCTCCACGCGGCGGCGGCGGGTGCCGAGACCTTCCACGCGCTCGCCACGGCGCACAACGAGTTCCTGTCGACGGTGACGGCGCACGCCTTCCTGGACCAGCCAACAATCTTGGCCAAGCTAGAGGAGGTCTTGCTCGCCAGCCACCAATTTGCGCGTCGCCTGGCGCGCGCCGTGGCGTCCGACGCGAGGTACGTCCTTTTGGCGATGCCGCAGGCTGTGGACCTGGCTGATCACTTTGTGAAGCAACGCCGCGTTACCGTGGTTTGCGGCGGCACCAGCATCTTGAGCGGCAAGGGCGGCTCTAGCACGGCACGCGTAGCCCTGGCAGAGGCGCTCCAATCGCACGCGGCCTTCACGGCGGCGGCCAGCGACCTGCTCGCGCTCGTGGGCGCGCTGCGAGACCAAGTGGACGGGCCGGACGTCGCGCGGCTATTCAGCCGGCTCGATTTCAACGGCTACTACACCTCCCGAACCCCATCGATGGCGGCGCCGGCGAATGACCAGGCCTGATGCCAGCTGTTTTGTATAGGGCTTTCAATGGGCCGCTTACAATGTACGTTATGTATTGCTATCCATTACAGAAGACAGATTGTGCGTGAGAAAAGGGCCGTCGCCTTAGATGGCCTTCTTCTTCTTGAGGAAGCTTCGCATGTGGAGCACCTGGTAGACGCCGAGCGTGATCAGCAGGAGCATGGTCGCGATGCTGAACCACTTTAGGCGGTCGTAGGTCGACTCTGTGTCGAGCCGTGTCGAAAAAGGGAGGCAGGCCGCGTCAGAGCCTACGTTCGCGGACCACCTTAAACTTCGACAGACGCGCACGCACCGTTGGTGTCCCGCAGCGCGGTCTCTCGGCTGATCATGTACTCCAGCTCGCTGACAATGCCGTCGACCATGCTCTCGCACTTGCGGAGCTCCAGCTCGAGTGGCTTGAGCTGCTCAACGCGCGCGACCTCCTGGTAGTCGACGGCCTCGTAGCCGGTCTTGATGTCCACCGTCACAGTGCGCGTCCGTGTGGCGTCGGGCGACACACCTGCGATGCAGTGCACACACGCGGAGGGTCGGCGTCGCGACGTGAGGGCGTGGGTGCGTTCGGCGGGCGGAGATACCGTCAGCTGGCGTACCGGGGCCAACGGTGTTGGTAAAGCACACGTCAAACTCGGAGAAGGTTGGCGACGTAAAAATAAACGTACCCTCGTCGCCTACGGTCGGCTTGGAGTGCAGACGGTTGCCGTGGCGGTCCGTGACCTTGGCGGGTGGGGCTCAGCGTCGCTGCGCCGACAACTAGCAGGCGTCAGCGATCGCGCTGTTTCACAGTGGCGTTGTTGCCGGGGCGGGCGTACCAGCAGGGACACGGTCGACAGGGGGTCCGGGCTGACCTTGTAGGTGCCCAGCACGAGCCCGTCCTTGTTGCTATAGCTCGACACACTAGGTACGGCCGCATAGCGAAAGGTTTGCTCGGCCGTGCCGCATTAGCTCGGCGCCGCCGTTGCGATCCCAAGCGCGACGGTCGACGTCGTCGTACCAGCGCCGTGCCGACGGGTCGGCGATGGACGTTGCAGGAAGCTCGAAGCTGAGGGCGTCGGCGGGCTGGGCCACGCAGGCGAGCAGGGCCACAGCCACTGCTGCTGCCGCCGCCAGCCGCCGCCGCCGCAGCGGCCGCGCCGCCGCCGCCGCACCCCCGCGTTGCTGCTGCTGTTGCGGCGCCATCGTAGGCGGTTCTGATCATGTTCTGACACGTCCTGACACCACTCCGACTCGCGACAGAAGCGTGTCAGAGTAAATGCCCCGCGAGGGCTCGATCGCGGGCCCGGCAGATGGGATAGTCCAGGCCGCAGACAAATGCGTGTGCATAATACAGTGGGCATCACAAGCGGCAGCTGGCAGGGTTGCTTCGTGCATACGTCTCCTTGGGCCATTGCACTGGCTTGGATGCGCTTCCTCGTCCTCTTCCTGCCGCTCTCTTCACGCTCCTGCGGCCTGCGCACGACTATCAAAGCTGACGTGGCAGAGGCGTGGCAGACAAGCGGCAGACGGGCGTCAGCTGTGAGGCGCGGTGCGGCGTCGACGTCCGCTGTTCTGCCGCCGTTCCGCCGTTGTTCTGCCACAACATACCGTTTCACACCGCCCCCCCGTTGGTACGCGACGGCGGCGACGGACGCAAAGGCGAAGAGGGAGGATTAGGACAAGGAAGGGGGAGGCGAAGGACAAGGAAGAACACATGGAGGACAAAGGAACGCGAAGGGCAAGGACATACTTGAGCTTCCAGTGTGTATAGAAGTGGACGCGGCGGACAAAAGGATGGCCCTCGATGGTGACGCCAGGCAAGCAAGCAGCGTGAAACGGCCGGCGAAGGACACGGCCAGGCAGGCGAAGACGGTGCAGAGTGTAGTATGCGCGTCGCAGCAAGCAGAAGCACCCTAGAACAGTGTGTTTCGCCGGTGGAGGCAGCCTTTGGTACCAGTGGCGAAAAGCTGACGTGGGCTGGCTGCTCAGCTGACGCTCACCCCACCATCTCCCGCTTCCCTGCGGCATCGCATGCGTGTGATGGGCAGCTTTATCGGCAACCACGGCGTTCACGTCGCTAACCCGCTCGCTCGCTGCTGCGGCGTCGCTGCGCTCGCGCAGAATCCAGACCCAGCCTCCGTCGTTTTTGCGAGCAATCCCATCGACGCCGCCGACCCGTGGCCCCTCCACCATGGCCGACCAGGATCCCCAGCTGGCGCCCTTCCGCCACCTTCTCGGCAAGAAGCTCGTGCCCGACTCGGCGCAGCCCGGCGCGGACGTACGCGAGCGTGTCGACTCAATTCTGAAACGCACGCCGAGGCCCTAACTGTTCTTGTTCCCGATGCATATATATTCTCTTACCGTCTACAGGAGTTCCGTGAGCGCGATTTGCCTAATACGGCCCGCGTGCTGGGCCCCGGCGACATGGCGACTATGGACTTTAACCCGAACCGCCTGAACGTCGAGCTCGATGAGCAGAAGCGCGTTGTCAACCTCCGCTTTGGCTAAACGGATACGGCATGCCCCACGCCGCCGTCGTGCGCGAGCGGTCGCCCCCACGACCCGCCGTAGCAATACCATCACAAAAAGATATTGAAAACAACAACCGTCATGCCATAGTACACTTAAAAATACATGGATAGTCTGTACGTCCCAATCAAAGCTAGTGCCATTGCAGCGCGTCAAACATCTGCGCATGCTGAAACGTCTCTGTACATTGGAGCTGGTGCGTCGCCGCCGCCGACACCGCCTCGGCCGCGACGGCCGCGACGGCGGTGACAGGCCGCACGCCCTCGTCTTCGGAGGCAATGTAGAGCACGTCCGCATCCGGCCGCCCTGCCTCCGGCGGAGTGGTTACGACGGCTGGCGGGGCGGATGGCTGACGTGGCGGAATGGGCTGAAAGAGTGCCCGCGTCGCGAGCGGCACCGCCGTGCGCACGGCGGTGGGGCTGGCGGATCCCGCGCGCCGCTTCTCCGGGGGCGAACCGCCGCCGCCGCCGTTCTTGCGCGGCTTGGGCGGCGTGGTGGCCTGTCGCTCGGCCAGCTGCCGGGTCAGCTGCTGCACCTTGGCGTGCAAGACCAGGGCCGTCCGGCGGTGGCCCTGCAACTTGTCCATCTCCGTCTGCATCTCGGTCACCTTGGCTTGCAGGCTGCCAACACTGAACGCCATGGTGAGTGAGGACCTTGGTTGAGTGCCTGGGCGTCACAGCGGTTTGGCTCGGCAAGCTGCTGTATTTACCTGGCGATGGACGCCTCGCGGTCGCGTAGCATGCCCTCCAGTACTAGCGCGCGCTCCTGCCAGTCAATGGTAAGGGGGGGCGGCACGGTTGGCGCAGCTGGGGCCGGTGGTGGCGGTGCTGGCGCTGGGTCAGTGTTGCGCTCGCGGGCGACTTCGAGCTCGGCCACGCGCTGCTCCAGTTCGCGGTTGCGGGCCTGCCACCGTATTCAGGAGAAGCAGCAGAAGGACATTGCGGAAAGCTGAGCGAGCAGTTTTATTGTGGACCGCCGTGGCCTTAATGGTGACCTACCTGAAGTGCAGCCAGGTCGTCCTCAAAGTCCCGAAGCAGCAGCTCCATGCGCGTGCGTCGCATTGCGGGGGTGCTGGTAGGCCTTGCATTCTCTGTCGCGGCACGCCGAACATACCGGTTATCTTCCACGACAACGCGTTGGGTGAGATCTCGGCGCCCATTGCGCTCACTCGCGGCCACCCAACCGACCTGCCGGCTCGTCGCCGCCGCCACCCACGAGCGGTCGAAAAGGCGCGTCGTGCGTGATCGGCAGGCGACACGACGGGCAATGCGGCTGCGGGACGTGTCGCAGCCATTCCTGGGCACAGGGCTCACAACTGTGGTCCATGGCCGCGCCCTACCTCAGCCCACCGGTTAAACAACGCTTCCGTCCGAATACCAAAGGCAAAGGCTCACGGCCGTACAAGACGTGGCAGTTGGCGCAGACGACGGGGCTGCGGGCCTTGCCGAGGCAGATCAGGCACGCCACGGGCACGGTGACCAACAGTTTGGCCGGCCCTGCAGCCGCCGGCAGCGGCGGTGGCGGCGACAGTAGCGCAGTACGGTCTCCCTCCATCCTCCAGGTGACGTCATTGATTCACACAGCTCATGATGTGTCAGGAGCCCAAGGAGCCTGGCACCGGGCCGCTGCCGGCCAAACTATTTCTTCTACACTCCTACCCATGTTCGGCCATGGTGTCTAGGTGCTGTATTCGTGTATGGTACATGATGAGATCACTGCAATAAATATACTAACAGAATACGCGAAACTGCCAGCAACTTCACGGCTTAGAGTTCCACGGTCCACAGAGGCGGCTCAAAACTGCCCGCCATCCGCCACAGCGGCTCCGCCATCGTGTTCAGCGGCGACGCTGGCTGCGTGGCCCAGCCCGCGTGCGAGCCCGGCGACCGCAGCCAGTCCACTGAAGCGGCCACGTCCGGCGGCGACGGGTTCTCCCGCGGGAGCCAGTCGGCCGTTGCCCGCGCCGCCGCCTCGCCCGCGCCGACCTGCGCCATGTCCTCGTACGGCCGGTCCCAGCTGCCTTCGTGCTCGTCGTACTCGCCCATCACCCGGTAGGGGTTGACGGACTTGTGCGCCGACATCCGCTCCGCGAGCAAACGCTGCCGGCACATGCGGCAGCCGTTGTTGGCGACGGGCACCCCGGTCACGGCCGGGCGCACTAGAGCAGCCGCCGGCGACGGCGGCGGCGCCTTGATCACGGGGACCAGTTCGGCCTCGAGGCTGGCGGCGGTGGTGGCTGCTGCGGCCACGGCGACGAGGCCGTCGTCATCGGCCATGGCGGCAGCCTCCTCGGGCGACGACGCGCTCGCGATCGCCTCGAGCGATGTGTGCACCAGGTCGTCGTCGTACGAGCTGTTGGAGCTCGGCGAGCCCGTTAGCCACGACAGCGGTGGGCTGTGGATGACCAGAGTGGGCCGCCGCGGCTGTGCAGCGGCGCGCAGCTTGGCGCGCCGGTTCTGGAACCAGATCTGCACGCAGCGATGCGTCATGCCAATGCGCGCGGCCAGTTCGCGCCGCGCGGCCGCCGACGGCTTGGGGTTATCGCGAAAGCTAGCGTTGAGCTCCTGCAGCTGCTCGGCGGTGGTGCGGTTTCGCGGCCGGATTGGGTCGCTTGCCGCGCAGCCCGCAGGCGGCGGGTGCCGTTTGGCCGGCACGCGCACCGCCACGGCGCCACGCATGTCGTCGTCGGTGCTGCTGCTGCCGCCGGTGGTCTCGCTGCTGGACGGCGTGAACGGCAGGTGGTGGTGGTGGTGCTGCGCCAAGAAGGTAGCCGTGTCGAAGAGCTGTTGCACCATGGTTGCGAGCGCATGAGGACGAAGGCCTCAGGTCGGTGAACCGCCGTCGCTTCCTCCAACTGCGTGGCCGCTGCGTGGCGCCGCGTCGTGTGCACGGCGTTGTGGTCGCGCGTGCCTGAGGCGCGTGCGTCCGGGGTCGGCGCCGGCCGGCCTCGCGGGACCCATCTTGCCGGCGCGGCGGCAGCCACGTGCGAGGACGCTTGCAGATTTGTCGGTTGGCAGGGGCTGGACGCCGCGCAAAGACGCCGCGGTCGCGGTCGCGTCGCCGCGTGGACGACGGGCGCAGCGCGAGGCGCTGCTTCAGCTTGCTCCACTTGTTGTGCACCCCGCTCCAATTACCTGCACTGTCGACACTGCCCCACCGGAGCAGCCCATTGACCTCATGGGCGGCCACATCGCCAGTTCTTTCCTTGGCTCGACCACCCGTCTTGGCCTAGAAACCTGCCCCGGCCCCGCCCTCCTTCCTAACGCGTCGGGAGGGCCCAAGCAGCCTGCCCGACCCTCTCCCACGCCCTGCAGCCACCTGCGTTCTACATGAGGCCATGCATTCGATGACGTCATCGACAGGGCCGTTTTATTAGTATGGCATTCGAAATGTGCGGCGTCGCGAGTGCGAAACGCGTGCCTGAATGTGCTCTTTTCGTGTTGGGACGTCGTATATTGGCGCTATTACGTCATAGAAGTGTCGGCGCAGAGGGACGCCGCACCGCACAAGGTACGCCCTGGTGGAGCGCGTGATGGAGGCATGATGGCGAGCGTGATGCAGCGGATCGCGAGGCGAAGCAGGGCGTCTACGCCGTGCTGGCTCGAGGACGGACAGAAGGGACAGCCTTCAGGTAGGCAGATACGCCACTGCTCGTATTGGACGCTTTGTGGTGGAGAGACATGCCGGCCTGAGTGTCGGAGGGACCGCGAGTGGCGAGATTCATGGATCCACATGCCGTCGCTGTGGCTGACCGACCAGACAGCGCAGCTCATGCCCGCCCTTACTGATCCAGCGGCAGACAACCTGAACAAGGCAACGACCGCGTAATAACCATGGCGCCGGCGCCCCGTCTCGTGTCCACGTCGCGCTGCTTCGCGGGCGAGCTCCGCAAGTACGCCCACGACGCCACCAGCACGGGCTGCTCCATGAACTTTAACGTCTACCTGCCGCCGGCTGCGCTGGAGACCCCGGGCACGCGGGTGCCGGTACGGCGCTGCCTAACCAGCTGAGGCCACGGGGACAGCGCGGGCTAATTGATCCAACGCGCTGCGTTTCATCCCTGCGACCGCTTCAGTGGCTCCTGTTCCTCTCGGGCCTGACCTGCACCGAGGACAACTTTATGCAAAAGGCCGGTGCGCAGCGCGCCGCCAGTCAGCACGGCGTCGCGATTGTCGCGCCGGACACCAGCCCGCGCGGCCTCAACGTGCCCGGCGAGGCCGACCGCTGGCAGTTCGGCGTCGGCGCGGGCTTCTACTTGAACGCCACCGAGCCCAAGTGGAAGAACTGGCGCATGTACGACTACGTCTCGCAGGAGCTTCCGGCCCTACTGACCGAGCACCTGTCATTGGTACAGCTAGCGAAAGGAGCCATATGCTCCGCGGCTGGGCAGATGATGGTAACGCCGCCGTGGCGGTTTAGATCCTTTGCCCTTCCTGTAGGACCCGGACCGCGTTTCGGTTTTTGGCCACTCGATGGGAGGCCTCGGCGCGCTGCTGCTGGCGCTGCGCAACCCGGGCCGCTTCAAGGTACGCCGCCAAAAAGGAAAATGGTGGCGAGGCCCGTCACGCTTGCTTAACCCACGTGCAATCCCATATACGCGTGGCTGGACGGATTGCAGTCGGTGTCGGCGTTCGCGCCAATCTCGGACCCGGCCCAGTGCCCGATTGGCCGGTCGGCGTTCGAGGGCTACCTCGGCCCGAACGAGGCCGCGTGGGCCGAGTGGAGCCCAACCGCGCTGGTCGCGTCGTACAGCGGCCCGGCGCTGAACCTCCTCATTGACCAGGTGCGTAAGCATGGGCTTACAGTGGAGCGATTCAATCAGGCTCACCGTATCCGATGCGGACTCGAGTACAATTGGCGCGCGGTCGACCTGCAGGGCGACCAGGACGGCTTCTACAAGGACGGCACGCTGCTGCCGGAGCACTTTTTGGCGGCGTGCGAGAAGAAGGGCATCCCCGTGGAGATGCGGTGGCAGAAGGGCTACGACCACAGCTACTACTTTGTGGCGACCTTTGTAGACGACCACATTGCGCACCACGTCCGCTTCCTCAAGGCCTGAGCTGAGTGATCCATCCTTGTAGTAGGGTGCCTTAGTGAATGCGCTAGTGTACAGACTGGCGCATACAGACAGGCCACTAGAAAGGTATCAGATGTTATCGTCACCGACCGACAGACCGGCTTCGTTGAAGTGATGGCGGCGGCGACGCTGGCGGCGCTGCGGCGGCTCTGGGCGCCGGCCGCCGGGGCCACCCCGCTTCGCCGCTGGCCCACTGCCCTTCCAGCCGCCGCTATCAGCACAGCGGCTGCAGCTCCACCGGCGGCTTCTGACCCACCGTCGATGTCTAAGCGGAAGCAGTTCCGGCAAGTGCCCGTGGCCCCGTCGCTGCTGGCGCGGATCCAGGCTGAGGGCACCTGCCGGCGGCGGCTGTCGCCGGCCGAACGCGCCGCACGCCGCCGACCACGGAAGCCCCAGGCCGATGAGAAGGCTGCCCGCGACCCGACCGCCCGGGTACACTCTTTGTCTGGCACGCAGGGCTGGCTGGGCTGCCTCGCACTCACGCCGGCTTCTCGCTCGCCTGCAGGGCGCCCCGCCATGCAGGAGTTTGCCCGGAGCTTCCGCTTTGTCGGCGCCGCCGCCGTGGCCTCGAGCTTTCCGGACACCGACCTGCCCGAGGTCGCATTTGCTGGTACGTAATCGCGGCCCTGCTGCTGAGCATGCCGGGTGTCGTCTGACTCGTACTGCTACTTTTGCCGAGCTGCGCCGCCCGCTCGCAGGCCGTTCGAACGTGGGCAAGTCGTCGCTGCTGAACGCGCTCTGCCAAACGACACAGGTCCGCGTGTCGTCCACGCCGGGGCTCACGCGGACGCTCAACTTTTTCCGCATCGGCGGCTGGCTGCAGCTCGTGGACATGCCGGGCTACGGTTTTGCCTTTGTCAGTGAGGAGGAGCGGCTCCAGTGGCGCGAGCTGGTACGCGGCTCGGCCGTCGAGGAGAGTATGGCTGCCTTGAACAGGACTGACGCAAGGGCATCGAACCCATGCCGTGCGGCACGCAGATCCAAACGTACTTGACGCAGCGCGCCCCGCTGCGGCGGCTCTTTCTGCTGGTGGACGGCCGGCACGGCATCAAGGTCAACGACCGCGCGTTCATGGAGGAATTGGACCGGTGCGGCGAGCGCGTCCAGCCGTCGCGGCGATATTCTCGTTCTAGCTGGCTGATCTACGGGCCCGTTACTTTCTGCGCACGCCGGCCGACACGAGCGTAGTATGCCGGTCAAGTATCAGGTGATCTTCACCAAATGCGATTTGGTCGACGCGACCGAGCTCGCGCGTCGCGTGGTCATCACTGAAGAGGAGCTGACCAAACGTCCGCGCGCTATGCCCAACGTGGTCCTGGTGTCGTCCGCCTACAATGCCGGTATCGAAAAGCTCCGCCGCATCATCCTGAACGTCGCTGGCCGGCGGGTCGAAGAGGCGCCCCCTCCCGCGACCGAAGTAACCCCACCAGCAAGCACAGCTCGGCAGTGAGTTCGTTGTAACGTTTGTAGAAAATGTGTAAAAAAGTATAAACACACGGAAAAACTAGCCGGCAATTCGAAAAAAAAGTGCACAATCGAATACAGTCCTTTTGAGCTTTACTTCGGAGCGCTGGCGTTCAGGGCAGCCGCGGCGGCAGCCTCCTCGGCGACCTGCGCCATGTGGAGGCCAAACACCGAATCCAAATGTTGTCAGTCGTTAATGGAACCGGACGATAAATAGCCAGCATGTAGCTGACCTTCATAGCGTCGATCTCGGGCACGATCTCCGCCAGCAGCTCGTAACCGGTCTGGAAGTAGGTGAGCATGGCTGTCATAAAGTCCGCAATAACGGCCAGCGGCTCCGGCTAGCAGCCGCCCACCGCCAGCAAAAGACAGCTGCAGAGTGATCAGTCATTGCTGTCGGCCTACGACACCGGCTGCACCGTAACCATACGCTCTGGATCACGTTGCGCATGGTCACCAGCGCCTCCTGCATTGCAGTGTCGTAGGCCAGCTGTGCCTGCACAACCTGCTCGTCCAGCTGAGCGAGGACGAAGTTGCCGACAGAGCACGCGACGCAAGGAAATGAGCTCGTGAAACACTGCACAATAGCCCGCAACTGATAGTGAGGTAGCTATACCGCGACCGCCTGCTCCAGCTTGGCACCCTTCCGCCGGAGTTTGAGCGCGTCGAGTTCAACTCGCTTGGACTGTGCGATTTTGCGCAAGCTCTGCGTGGCGACGGTACCAGGGCAAAGTGAAAGCAAAAAGACGGTCAGCCGCAAATGACTTAATATCTACCTGTCCACCCAACTAGGCACACCTGGCCGACGCGGATCGGGCCGTCCAGGATACGCTGAAGCGCCCGGACGAACTTGTCGTAAACCTCCAAGTTCTGCGTGAAGCAGGAAACATGAAAGCTGCCATGATTGTCAGCTAAGAGGCCGCGTCGAACTGATAATATTGTCGCAAAATGCATGACCAACGCACCATGGTCAGCTTGGCCTTGCCGATCTTTTCGAGGTTCTCACCACACTTCATCAAGGCGGTCGCTGCACGTTTCCTTCACCAAGTTTGTCGCACCCCTCGCTATTAGTGTCTGTGTTAACACAAGCCGTAAGCAGCGCGAATAGAGCATACCGAGCGAGGAGTTCTCGCCCAGGGTGCTGCCCTCCCGCAAGAAATGGTTGCCCAGCACCTGTTCGCCGGCCTGGGACTCGAGGTTCACGGCGCGCAGTCGGTCCGCAATGCTGGTGTCGGCGCTCACCGCGTCCGACACTTGGCTCACGGCCTCCGCAACCTGCAACTTGATGCCCGTCACTACATTGAGCCAATATGAACAGGCGTAAACCCGCCTGGTTGGTTGGTCAGCCGCCCTAATTGACCTCCATCCTGCGCGAGGGCACCACGTACGCGGGCCCGGGTTGATGTAGAGCGTCAGCAGCTTGATCAAGTTCTCGTACAAAGTCTTGATCCGCTCGAATTGCTGTGGGTCAGGGTTGGCAACGCGCCAGCCACCTGTCGCGTCTTCCGTTAGCCTGGAGGCGCCCAGGGTGCGGTGCAGTGTTCAGATAGGCACGATACCAGTTCGGTTAGGCGGTACTCCTCCGGCGGCACGGTCTTCTCCGCACTGCCCAATGCTTCGCCCGTTAGCTGTCGCACCTTAGCGAAACCTGCCCGTATCAGATGGGCGTCCGCGCTGGCAGTCTGGCCGTCAGCATTCTCTCGTCGGCCAGGACAACCAATTGCCTGTCACCAGCCTACGCACCCTTGGTGAACGAAGCAAACGCCGCGTTGGCCGAGTCGGTCAGCTTGTCCGGCACGATCGACTTGCGCTGGCCCGAGGGGGCGCCGGGGGCGCTGCCCTCGGCGGTAGCGGTAGTCTTGCTCGCGCCGCCTGCGACGCTGCCCGACGCGTCCTCGGTGAGGTCCACTGAGACGCGCGGCGGGAGCGTGGGCGTGGCGCTCTTCTCCGTCGGCTGGCCGGACGCCATCTTGTGCTGGCTGGCGCGTTGCCGCTTCAAGTCGGGAATGTCTCAGGTCTTGTCGTCGCTTGCACGCGTCCACTGCCGCCTCATCCGCCCACCCGTGCCTTCCCAGCATATGTTCGCAACCCACCAACGTCAGCAAAGAAGGTCCAAACGTGGCGTTTTAGAGCCGGCCGCGAGACCGCAGCGTCGCCGGCCGGCCGGCCGTCGGTTTACCTTCCAGCGATGACGTCATGAAGGTCTGCGGCCGGCATTCCAAGGCACGGGCATCCGCGTGCGCTTAAAGGACGAACAGCGGATAGCGCATGCAGCATGCATGCAGTCCGTTTGGGCGTGAGCGTGACATATATGTACACAAGTGCATTACAATTAAAACATGCAAAAGCAAAAAAAAAATTTGCGAAGACCCAAACGGCAGTGGCTCTACAATCGGCTACCGCTTGGGCGCGCGGATCGAGATGGCGCCCGGGTGGACCTCCACTTGCACGGCACGCCACGCCAAGCTGTGCGCGAGACATGGACGTGAACACCGTCGCGCGGATTGTGAGTTAGACGCACAGCGGTCAGTTCGCACCGCGGACGAGCAGTTCCTACCTGCGCCCGTCGGCGGCGGCAAAGCCCGCTTTGCCGACCGGTTCGATGCGGAACGCCCGCACTTTGTTGTACTCGAGGGCAGCGTCGGACCGCAAGTGCGTCCCCTGCGCGCAACATTCGTGCGTTTCAGAAGCGCAACCATCAACTCAGGTTAGCATTGTCACGTCATGGGCCGAATTTCCGCGGCTGCACCGCCAGGCCGACCTTATCATCGCCAGCCCGAACGGCCTTCAGGTACGACGCCTTGGCCGTAGGCGAGGCGCGCACCAACATCAAGTCGATGCAGCCGTCGTCGAGCTTGGCAAACGACGCCACAACCGCATTCTGTCCACGCGAATTGTCACAAGAGATACCGAGCACGCAAAGTTAGTCCTGCGACCGCCGCATCACTTCCTTATTTCATCGCCGCTGCAATGTACCGGTCCGGCAAACGGCGTTTTGAAGGCATTGATCGCCACAAAGTCTCCGTCGACGGTGGTCCAGTCGTTTGGCACGCCGCCCGATAGGCCCGGCTGAGCCAGCTCGAAGCCGGGTGAGAACTGCTTGGGCGGCAAGACGGGAGCCAGCGGCTCGTCCGGGGGCGGTGCGTCCTTGTTCTTTTTGGACTCGCCCTTGCCCGCCTTCTTGCCGGCCTTAGCTGGCTTGGCGTCCTTGGCCGGGAGCTCCGGCGCCTTCGCGTCCAGCGCGGGCGTGGAGGCTTCAGCTCCGGCTGCCGCATCGGTCGGCTGGGTCGCATCGGCGGCCTTGGCGGTAGCCACAGACGTGGCGGAGTCCGAGGTGGCCACAGACTCTTTTGCCGCGTCGCCGTCGGTGCTCGGTGCCGCCGGCGCCGACGCAGCCGGTGCAGCGTCCGCTGTGGCATTGGCGTCAGGTTCATTTGCATCTTCCACCGGCTTGTGATCTTCCGCCGGCTTGGAGGCTTCCATTGGAATCGCCTCCTCGGCCAACTTTGCGTCTTCGGCCGGCTTGGGCTGGTCCGTCGACTTCGCGTGCTCTGCCGACGCGACATCTTCGGCTGGCTTCTTGTCCTCGGCGGACCTCGCGTCCACAGCTGGATTCGTGACTTCTGCGGGCTTCGCATTCTCCGCCGGCTTCGAGTCCTCCGTGGGCTTGACGTCCTCGGCTTGTTTCGCCTCCTCGGCTGGATTGGCATTTTCGGCTGGCATGGTGGCGTCCGTAGTTGATGCAACAAGATCATTCTTTTCGGCTTCAGGTGCGGTAGCCGTCGCTGCTTCGGTTGCGGGGTCCTTCTTGTCTGCCTCAGGAGCCTTCTCGGTTGGCACAGGTTCGGCTGGCTTTCCGGGTTCCGCAGGTGCGTCGGACTTCATAGTATCTTCCGTTGTGGTCTTCGATGCTGCTTCGGCAGGCTTGCCTGTTGCTGCCTCTGCGGGCTTATCCATGGCTATTTCCGCTGGCTTGTCCGATGTCGCCTCTGTGGACTTGTCTGATACCCCATCCGTGAGCTTGTCCGATGCTGCCTCGGCGGGCTTGTCACTTGCGGCTTCCGTAGGCTTGTCAGCCGCTGTTGCGATCGAGTCAACGGGCTCCTCATCCTTGGCCGGCACCGGCTCGTCGGGTTTGTGCTCAGCAGGTGCCGCGGCAAGTGCATCGCTCTTCTCCGGCGGGCTCTTCTCCACCGGTGCGGCTTCCATGGTTTCCCTCTTCTCGGTCGGAGCTGATTCGCTGGCTTTCGCAGCAGGCGGTGACGGCGGCGCGTTGGGATCCAGCAGGTGCACCTTGTCGGTGGCCAGCAGCCAGGAGACGCGGGCCTTGAACACCGCCGGCGCTCCGCGCCGGGCAAAAAAGCCCGCCAACCCGCCGGCCCTAACGGTATAATATGGCATATAACACGATGAGTGCGTGGTTAGCACTACAGACTGACGGCGGCGCCCGCAACCTGAAGACGGGCCTACCGAAGTTTGGGTACGCTGTGCCTGGGGTCGGCGCCATAGCCGATGGCGTGGGTGGACAGCGCATAGGAACGTTCCTCGGCAGAGACCACTGAACATACATCCACCATCCGCACCTCGCCTAATGGGCCACGGATTATAGTCCCTGGTTACTCCGGGTATTTAGTAGGATCGCAACCGCGACGTTTGCAATCACCAAGAGGAGAGCGTACGGCGCAGAGCAGTGACCGACGCGGCGACGAGGTCGACAGCGTCCTCCGTTCCCAGCAGCACTTGGGCGACCCCGTTGATGGCGCCTGTCTCGTCGGATATTTCCCACGAGAAAGCCTCTCGGCGAAGATCAATACACAACTTACGCCGCCATGCACGCGAGCCGTTTGCACACATACCAACCGGAATTACAGCCAGTGGCGTCTTAGTGGCGCTCGGCCAGTCGTCGCTGTCATTGCCGCACGCACGGCATGGACGAGTCTGTTCTCGTCAGTCACACTAGTCGGCCCGCATCTATCCGCATGCACCGATGGACGCACCGTGCACAGAGACCCGCCACGGCGGCCTGAAGCAAACTGTCGTCACCCACACAGACGATGGCTGCGTCAGCGACTGCCCAAGGTGTAGATTGCAATGGGTTAGCGCCAACGTTGGGCAAAAACGGCGTCGCTACTTCAACACGTACCATCGATCGCGGTGAGAGTCATGCCTTTCACCCACGCCTTGGCGTCGTCCAGCGCTTTGGCGACTGCAGCCGCACAGCCACGCATCGAAAACCTCGCTACGCCGCGTTAGGGCGCGTTGCCCTTGTGCAGTCTTCCCGAATGCGCGCCCGCCTACCACGCAGGTCCACGACGGCGTCGACGGCCGCCAACACGGGCTGGACGTGCTGCTTGTACAGTGCTTCGGCGCGGCGATTGGCCAAAGCGGCGTCCACGAGCACCAGAAGCCGCTGTTGTGCCGTGAACTCTGTGGATGGAGCACCCCTACGGCGCTCTTGGCTTGTCCAAGGTGTGAGCAGCAGGCACCGCGCCGCTGTGGGTAGGGGCACGTCCATGATCTCGCACCAGCACCCATCTTCTTGTGCATCTGGGCGCACATGTCCTGCGCCGATCGCTCGTCCCTGAAAACAATACGTCAGACGCACGTTGGGCACGCCCCATCAGCATTGCCTGTACTCGCTCGCTTCCTTGGTCCGACAAGCGCCGAACCAGTAGGTGATGGCCGTAGTGACCAGGCCGGCCTTGCGCGTCTTGGGGTCGCGCACGAGCGCCGTCACGTTCACGTTCGTCTCGGAAGCCCGCGCGGCCAACAGGTTGCTCCAGAGCACCGGGAACGGCGACACCGGCTTGCCTATAGCACACAGGGAAACCAAGCCGATCAACGGCCTGCTGGTTAGAGCACGCCCTTTGTCCGATGTCCAGGACAAATGACGGCGTGCCTAATGCTTCGACGGTGATCATCCGGTCGTCCGTCCGCACAATAACGACGGTGCCCTTGACCTTGATCTATAGCCCAGCGTATGTACGGGAGGGACATACCCGTATGAGCCCCTCCCACCAATGGCCCTTCATATGCGCGGTGAGCAGCAGCCGTGCCTGCTTCTGGCTTTGATTGATGACCTGCGTCGTCGTCGTTGGGGTGGGCGGCGGCGGCATAGCAATCGGCTTGGACGGCGTCGCTGGCGGGGGTGTAGGCTCCTCAGCCGTAGTCGCTCCTGCCGCGGCGTCCGCTGGTGCCATGGCTGGGCTTTCGGTTGCTGCTTGCGCGTCCGCTGCCTTTGCTGCGCCCTCCGTTTCGGCCTTTTTGGCCATGTTGGCCACTTCCTTGTCGTCTGGCTCCTTGTCGGCCTGCTCCTTGTCGACCGCCTCCTTGTCGTCAGCCTCCATGTCCGCTGGCTCTTCGTCCGCGGGCACCTTCTCCCTCTTGTCCGCAGGTTCTGATACCGCCGACGCCGTGGGCGCCTCGGCCGCCTTCGTCGCGGATTCGGTGGCTGCTTCGGGCGCGGCGGCGACCACCGGGGTCGTCGCCGGAGCGACGTCCGTCTCCATGGCCACTGCCGACTGGCTGGGTCCGAGGAGGTTGGCCGAGCCTGGAAGGCCAGTCGCGCCATCTATAATACAGGCGACTGATCAACGTTGGCGCCCTGCCCACATTATGGTCCGATTCGGCCTGCGAAGCGTACTCTCGCCGAGGGGTGCTGGCAGCGGCAAGATACTGCTGCTGAGCGTCTGTCGCAGGCATTGCAGATGCATCAAAATACAATCATTGTCGTTTAGCTGGCTCAGCCCTCCACATGACAATGCAAACCGCCAATAATGTACGGCGAGGATCTCTGGGTGCGCCTTGATCATCATCGGGTCGTCGCGGCGCTTGAACACGATCCGGGCCAGCGTGGCCGACTCGGCGAGCGACTGGACCACGTCCGTGATTGACCGGTCCTGCGTCCGTGCACGGCCGGCGCGGCGGGCACCTGCAGCCGCGGGGTGAGCACGCATGTCCGCTTCCGGATGGCCTCAGGCGGGCTCCCACGCACCAGCCGGAGCATCTTCTCTTCGCCTTCCTTGCCGACCAGGTAGAGAGCGTAGTGCATGGCGTCCATATCGTCCGGTTCCCTGCAACACCATGTCACGAGTGAGGGTATGCCCTGCCAGCATTGAGTATGCCGACTACTTTCCTCCACCCAGAATCACATTCGCGTGCGTACAGCTTGTCCAGCATGGTTTCGATGACCTTGGACACTGTCAGATCCGGCGTGATGGCGACGCCGTGGTAGTGGCCGTCTAGCAAGTACACCTTGATGGGCTTGCTGGGCGCACGGCGGCCCTTAGGCAGCTGCGTCCGGCCGCGCGTGAGGTTCTCCAGCGTGGAGATATCACTCATAGGTTGGTCGAAGGACGCCGTCTTAGGCACCGCGTCGTCGTCCCGCCCGCGCTTGCTGCTCGAGCCCCCCGTGGCGTCGCCCGTGCCGGTCCCATTGGCGTTGCCGGCGCTGCCGCCGGCGCCCAGTGGCCGCTTGGCGCCGATCGCCCCGGGGGGGCCCATGGGCAGCTGTGCGAACGTGGCACAGACGGGGATATAGGGAATCGGTTAGTGGCAACGCATATGTGACCGGGAGCGCTCCGGGCGGCATGCCTACCTTGATAGCGCCGGCCAGGCGCGCGACGCCTTCGGTGACGCGGAGCTTGGGCACGGGGCCCTGCAGCGGCCAACGGTGCCAGAGATGGTGTCCCAACGGTTAGCGTGAGCGATTGCCGCTGAACTTGCCTCGGTCGGATCTTGCCGTACCTTGTCGTCCGCCACCGACGACGCGTTCTCGTTCGGCAGCGTCATGGCAGGCGACGCGTCCAAGCCGCGCTGGGCGGGACCCGCCGGACCGCAGGCACAACCGATTCGCGACGGACACCGGGCACGCCTGCTTCTGTTTTTGTTTCTCTCCCCTCTACTCTTCTTCTTAGTCTCCAGCCGACCTTTTGCACGGCCTGGCTGTAGCTGCTATGGTAGGCGTCCAGGCTCGGCGTCCGGGCGATCTTCCTCGCTCCGTTTGGGCTCTACGACGAAGCCGCCGACGAATCTGCGTCCTCCAGCGCGTCCTCCGGCGCGTTTTCAGCCTCTCCCGCCACCATGTCCTGCTCCTGGTGTCCTCCAGGCCTATGTCCTAACCCAACTTCAGCGTCCTCTTCTTCGTCCTCTTCAGCGCCCTCTTCAGCGTTCCAAAAGACCCACTGGGTGACTGGGCCCGCCTGCACTGGCGCGCCTTGAGCGGCAGAAATGCGGCAGAAGCGCGGCAGAAGCGCGGCAGAACCACGGCACAAGAATTCCTAGGCGCGTCAGTATAGGCTATACAGAGGCAGAATAACGTAAGAAGTGCGGTAGAATAGCGGCAGAATGAGGAGTCATTGGGTGGAATTGTGGAAGAAGTGTGGCATAAATGGGTGAATTGGGTGGACTACAAGGGTGGAATAGGGCGGAATAGGGTGGAATGGGGTGGAAGGAACGGTGGAAGAGGGGCGGAATTGTGAAAGAACTGTGGCAGAAGCGCAGCAGACTATGACGTCACGGGCCTATGGTAGGTCGGCTGGACGCCGCGGTCGATGGACGATGCGTGTTGGAGCCCTACCGGAGGCCGCTTCCCGAGGCGCATCGGCGACCGCTCGCCGCGCTCGAGGGGCAATGGACAGCATCAGCAATGTGGCCGTCGACCGCTGGCACGGGATGGCCTCCGTTGGCGGTGACGTCGTACGCCAGGCCACCGCACCACGGGGCATAGCATGCCGCTGCTCAGCGTCGGCGTCGGTGACGTCGTCGGGGAGTGAAGCGGCCTCGGCAGCCTGCCGTGGCTCCGCCGCCGCCATGGCTGCACACCTAGGACGCCGTGCGGCGACGTCATCGTTTGTTATTCCCATCGACGGCTGAGCGAGACGCGATAGAAGGACGTAAGTGGTGTTGGGCGATTGACTGGATAGCACGGTGCTGCAGCCCTAGCGGCCCCGCCCCCATCCCTCATCGGCATTATGGCGTACCGGATGATGCTTGCCGCGGTGCGTCCTTTGTGCCACGAGTACGTCTTTTCCGTCGGTTGTCACCTCCCTGACCGACGCCGCGTTCCCGTGTTTTGTATTGTGCGCCTCCACAGCGCGCGGTGCGCGTCGCGACGTTGGCGCCGCATCCGTCGTCCGTCCCAGCCCGGTGGCTGGCTACCACGCCCACCCTCCGGCTCCCCGAGGGGCCAGGCAAGGTACGACCGAACGAAAGGCATTACTGACTCGCTTCTGCCCCTGCTAACGCCCCTCAGCTGTCCGTGCAGGGCGCTCAATGCGACGCTAGCCAACCAAGGGCAAGAGCCCCGAGGAGGAAGAAGCGGCGAAGGAGCGCGCAGCCAAGTTTGCGCGGTCGGTGTCGGGCCACGGCACGCGCACCGAGGCGCGCGAAGCCATCCGCGGCGATACGGCGCACATGGACGTAAAGCCCGGCGCAAGCACCCAAGTCCGGGAGGGCGCCGAGCACAGCAGGAGCCTGGCACGGGAGCAGGGTCAGACTGCGTCGGCGCACTGGGAGCGCGCCAAAGCCGACACGGCCGACGCCGCCTCGGCGGCAAAGACGGCGGCTGACGAAGCGTGGGAGGCCACCAAGGCCAAGGTACGCGGCGCCGACGGCCAGAGCGCACGCGAGGCCCACCTGGCCAAGGACGAAGCGGCGGAGGCAGCGGTCAAAGCCGCGCAGGCGGCGCGCGAGGTCGGCCGCTCCGTGGCCGCCAAGGCGCGGCAGGTCACCAGCGAGGTCAGCGACGTGCCGGCGACGCAGTCGCTAAGCGGCCAGACCAAGGCGGTGGCGCACAATGTGGCCAGCAAGGCGCGTGAGAATGCCGGCGCGGCGTGGGACACTGTCAAGGACGAGGCGCGTGGCGCGGCACGCCAGGCGAGCGACACGGCCAGCAAGGCGGCTGCGACCATTGACCGCAGCCGTGCTGCCGCCGGCGGCGGCACTGAGGCGCCGTCGGCGCGCGCGTCTGCGTCCAACGCCATGTGGGGCGTGGCGGCCGCGGCGAGCGACGTCCTCCGCACCGTCACGCATAAGGCAGCCGACCTGACCAAGAGCGCCGCTGAAAAGGTGTCGGAGATGACCGAGCCATCGACGCGCGAGGGCGAGCGGCCGCAAGACCACCTCGCGCAGGTCGGCGAGTCGGCGCGTGAGTTGGCCGGCGACGCCGCAGACGCGGCGCGCGACGTGGCGCACAAAGCCGGCGGCCTCGCGCGATCGGCGATGCACCGTGCCGCCGGCACCGCGGAGGCGGCCAAGGACAAGGCGAGCGAGCTGGCCTCGGAGGCGCGCGATACGATGGAGGGCACGGCGCGCTCGGCGATGCGCCGCGCTTCGGGCGCGACCGAGGCCGCCAAGGACAAGGTCAGCGAGTTTGCCGAGGACGCCGGCAACACAGCGCGGTCGGCAGTGCGCCGCGCGTCGGGCGCGGCGGAGACGGTCAAAGAGAAGGCCAGTGCGTTTGCCGAGACAGCGAAGGACAAGGCGAGCGAGGTTGCCGAGACGGCCAAAGTCAAGGCGAACGAATTTGTCGAGACAACCAAGCATAAGGCAAGTGAGTTTGCAGAGGACGCTGGCGACACGGCGCGTTCGGCCATGCACCGCGCGTCGGGCGTGGCCGAGACGGCAAAGGAAAAGGTCAGCGAATTTGCCGAGGACGCTGGCGATACGGCGCGCTCGGCTATGCATCGCGCGTCGGGCGCGGTCGAGGCGGCCAAGGACAAGTCCACCGAATTTGCATCGACGGTGGAGCCGCGTGCCGGCCGCCGCCGGCGGCCCATGTCCGAGCGGCTTTTGGAGGAGGCCGAAATGATTGCCAGCAAGCTGACACCGCGCGAGCCGACCGGCCGGCCGGGCTCGGTGTCGGTCGAGTCCGCGCAGGCGGCGGTGGCGGCGGCGCGCGAGGAGGCCAACAACAAGCTGCACCCGATCAAGTCGGCCAAGACGGCGGTGCGCGATTCAATGGTCGGCATCACGCGCACGATCGACGAGCTGGTGGGCAACGCGCCCGAGTACAGCGCGGACCACCCGTTCCCGGGCCCGCCGGACACGGACCACAAGCGCGAGCACGTCGCCGTGTCGCCGTCGCCGCGCGGCCCGCACACCACGTATCGCGTCGAGACGACCTACTACGAGGAGGACATTGATCGCGAGCCGGGCGTCCAAGGCCGCCTCATCGGCACCGTAGACGCGCTGCGCGAGACTGCCTTCGTGGCCGCGGAGAATACCGAGGAGCTTCTCGAGCACATGCGCAGCCTCAACGACCAGCTCTACCGCCCCGCCCACCTCAAGACCCCGCGGCCGGGTACGCTGCGAAACGCAAGACATATGAACTGGTGAGGTCGGCTGACATCGAGGTGGCTGCCAATCACTTCGGGGTGTGTCGCGGTGTCGGCAGGTCAAGTGGAAAAATCTTCGATGCAGTGGTCCGTCAGCAAGGATCCGAACGCCCTGACCGACAGCGTGGTGGACGACGTGTACCACCGCGCGCACCAGGAACACATCAAGGCATGGTCCTCGTTCGCCGGCAAGTCGGCCGAGTCGTCGTCCGAAAAGGACAAGAAGGCGCGCGAGTGAGCGACGTGTTGCGCGCTGCGTGTGCATGGCGGTGCTGTTCGCTTGTTGCATTGTCCCTGTCCATGTTCACATTGCTATACAGTGTCTTGCTGTACACTCACCGCCGGCCCGGCGGAAATGGAACTAGGGCAAGAGGGCGTCGGTGGGCCGGCTCCGGCTGGCGGCCAGGTCCTCCTCGTCGTCGTAGTCCATCCCCACGAAACGGTCCTTGCCCGCCGCGCTGCCGGGCCGGCTCGGCGGCGTCGCGCTCCGCCCAGCGCCGCCGGTTGTGCCACCGTCCACGGTGGCGGTGGCGGCGGCGGCCTCGGCCTCGGCGGCCAAGATGCCCTCCTCGCCATCGCCGCCGAGCTCGGCGCGGCGGCGGCGCTGCTGCTCCGCGGCCAGCTCGGCCATGATATCGTACTCGTTGTAGGCCTGCAGCACGCACGTCTGCGCAATGGCGGCCACGAGTAGCACGGGCGTGAAGCAAAAGACCTTGATATTAACCCACGCGTCCGTGGTCACGGTGAGCGCGAACACGAGGTTGGCCGCGCCGAGCATAAAGAAGAAGGCGGCCCACGCGACGTCGCATGCGCGCCACACGGCCGGGTCGGTGATTTTGAGGTCTTTGCGGGCCGGCAGCATCTGCTGGACGATGTACGGCCCGCCCGTGCGGCGCGCGCGCCAGCGCGTGACGAGGAGGACGGCGACGAGGATCCAGTAGAGGAGCGTGGGCTTTATCTTGATGAACATGTCGTCGTGGAAGATAATCGTGAGCGTGCCGAAGACGACGATGAGGCCCGCGCCGAGCGCATTGAGCATCGAAAGCGGCTGGCGGCGCCAGAGCACGACGTAGGCGACCTGGAGGAGCGCGAGGACGACGGCGGTGCCCGCGGCGACGTACACGCCGCCGGCGAGGTATGCGACGAAGAAGACGAGCACTGCGACGGCCTCGAACCACACCGCCATGGTGCCGGTTGGGTCGATCACGGCGGCGGGGCCACACGCGCCCCCGGCCAACACGCACACACGGGGACAATGCGCTCGCCACGTCATCAACTGCGTGGCAGGCGCAAAGATCGCCAGAACCAGCTGGCTGCTAGCATCTACGAGGCAGTAGGCATTGGCAAGCTTAAGGACGGCTAGCATGCGATGCAGAGCTTTTGAACATGCTAGGGATGAGAGCACAGCGGATTGCTGGTTGCATTCGCGTCTGCTGGCTGCCTTGCAACTTCGCGGCGACGCGTGACAGGCTCCCGCCTGGACCCAACAGAAATCCGTGGAACCCACATGCCCGTTGATCCCTCCTCTCCCTCTCCCTTCTTTTGCCTTTGAATTGCAATGGAGTGGATACAGGCAGCGGCGCAAGCGCACACTGCCCCACTAACAAACATTACACAGCCGAGATGCCCGTGAGGACATTCGAAGCGGCGCCCCCGCCCACGGGTGTGCAATGGGTGCGGCGGCCCCGCCCACGCCAGGGTCTGCGTGAGCACCCTGAGCGCGCTGCCAGGTAAGTATGCTTGCCCAACTGCAGCCGTCGCTGCCCTATAAGAAAACGCCTCGTCACCGCCCGACTTGTGGGTGTCCGCGGGCCGACACACCCACAGAGCAAGAGACTTTAAATGCGAAGATTAAGTGCGACGAATGTGCCGTTTTCATCAGACAAGCCAAGGTCCCGCAACGGACCTGTTGGAGATGATGGCGCGGCCGCACTATGGTGCGGCAGCGGCCGGACCGCGGCCGCCACCGCCGCCGCCACCACCACCACGGCCGCCGCCAGCCACCCAGGCACCGCCACCGCCACCACCGCCGCCACCGCCACTACCCGCGGCCTCAGCCATAGCCTCAGCAGGGCCCGCCGCGGGCGAGTTTGGCACCGTCGCGGTCGCCTTCAATGCGGCGTCGCAGTTACCGTTGCCACCGGCCAGCGCGCTGCTGGTGCCGCGCCGGACGCTGGACGACTTTGAGGTGATCCGGCAGGTCGGCGAAGGCACCTACGGGTACGCCTGCGGGCCACAGCCCGCCACCACCGAGCCGCGACCACAGCTAACCCTTTGCCTCGCGCGCCTGACGCCTCCCGTTTTGTAGGATCGTGTACTGCGCGCGGGAAACGCGGAGCGGGCAGCTGGTGGCGCTTAAATCGATCAAGATGGACGTGGAGAAGGACGGCTTCCCTGTGGCGGCGCTGCGCGAGATCCGCGCCCTGCAGCGGCTGCGGCACGACCACATCCTACCGCTGTTCGACGTCGTGTCGCGCAAGGACATGGTCTACCTAGTGCTCGAGTACATGGAGCACGACCTCATGGGCATCCTCAGCGAGCCGAGCCTCTCGCTCGAGGAGGACCAGCTCAAGGCGTATATGCTCCAGCTCATGGATGCGCTGGCGTGCATGCACAGGCACAACGTCGTCCACCGCGACCTGAAATGTGCGCGTGCTTCGTGTACGCGTGGCATGACGCGGCAGCCGATACTGATAGCGCCTGCGCCCGCGCTGCTTCCTTGCTGCCCTCCTACAGCGGCCAACCTGCTCATCAACAACCAGGGCCAGCTAAAGCTCGCCGATTTTGGGCTGGCGCGGACGCTGCGGCACCTTGCCGGCGCTACCGGCGCCAGCGGCGCGCTGGCTGCTGGCAACAACGGCGGTGGGAGCGGCGAGGCTGGCGCGGACGCGATGGGAGCGCCGCAGGCGTACACGAACCGCGTGATCACGCTGTGGTACCGCCCGCCTGAGCTGCTACTTGGCGCCACGTTCTACGGCACCGAGGTCGACATGTGGTCCGCGGGTTGCATCTTACCGGAGCTGTTTGCGCGCAAGCCGCTCTTAGGCGGGAGCGACGACGAGCTCGGGCAGCTCGCCAACATCTTCCACCTGTGCGGTTCGCCCGAGCCGGACGTGTGGCCAGACGCGCAGCAGCTGCCATGGATGGCCATGGTGCGCCCACGCGCCCCGCAGCCACGCATTCTGCGCCAGCAGCTCGCTAAGTAAGACGTCGCGCTGGCAGGCTCAATGACGTGGCATGCGAAGCC
>Ga0180215_1001213_pt1 | contig 29342 bp, 25 predicted proteins | sample eDN3rd37CBELigBY_FD_128871 | JGI IMG/M metagenome (GOLD analysis project Ga0180215, IMG submission 128871) | Enriched backyard soil microbial communities from Emeryville, California, USA - eDNA 3rd pass 37_C BE-Lig BY (version 2) (version 2) | ecosystem: Environmental > Terrestrial > Soil >...
CTACCCACGTACTCTTCCATTTTCCGACGGTGGTCAACAACGTCGAAACCATCGCGACCGTGCCCTTGATCATTGCCGACGGCGCGGCCGCCTACGCCAGCATAGGCACCGTGAATAGCAAGGGCACCCGCCTGATGTCCGTCTCGGGCCACATCAACAAGCCCGGCGTCTACGAGATCGAGATGGGCATGCCGTTCAAGGACTTCCTCGAGCAGAACCTCGGCGGAGTCTGGAAGGGCCGCAAGCTCAAGGCCGTGATCCCCGGCGGCTCGTCCTGCCCGATCCTGACGGCGGAAGAAGCCATGAACGTGACCCTGGATCCCGAGGCGATCGCCGCCCTCGGCTCCATGGCCGGCTCGGGCGGGATGATCGTCATCGACGACGAGACCTGCATGGTCGACTTGCTCGAGGACCTCACCCACTTCTACGCTCACGAGTCCTGCGGCCAGTGCACGCCCTGCCGTGAAGGCACGGGCTGGCTCTACAACATGGTGCGCCGCATCGAGTCGGGCCGCGGCACGCCCGAGGATCTCGAGACGATCCTCGACATCGCGGACAACATGGAAGGCAAGACCATCTGTGCCTTGGCCGCCGCCGCGACCATGCCCACCCGCTCGTTCGTCAAGAAGTTCCGCGACGAGTTCGTCGCGCACTTCGAGCACCGGGGTTGCCCCAAGAAGCAGGCCAAAGTTCCGGCCGGCGCCGGCGCCTAGCGAGGAATGACATTCAATGCCTAAGATTACGATAAACGGCCAAGAGGTCGAGGTCGCAGACGGCCTCAACCTCGTCCAGGCCGCCGAAACGGTCGGGGTGACCATTCCCCACTACTGTTACCACCCCGGGCTGCCCATCGACGGCAACTGCCGGATGTGCTTGACCGAGGTCGAGGGCGCGCGCGGTCCCCAGATCGCCTGCAACACCTTCGTCAAGGAAGGCATGGTCGTCAAGACCGACACTCCCGCCGTCGAGAAGATGCGCAAGGGCGTCCAGGAGTTCCTGCTCCTGAACCACCCCATCGACTGCCCCATCTGCGACCAGGCCGGCGAGTGCCGTCTCCAGGACTACTACATGGAGTACGGCCAGTACGACAACCGCTCCATGGCGCCCAAGGTCGAGAAGGAGAAGGCCGTCGATCTCGGCCCCAACATCATGCTCGACCAGGAGCGCTGCATCCTTTGCCAGCGCTGCGTCCGCTTCACCGACGCGGTCACCAAGACCGGCGAGCTGGTCGTGGCCAACCGCGGCGACCACTCCGCCATCGAGACCTTCCCCGGCATGGAACTCGACAACCCGTACGCGACCAACGTCGTGGACCTCTGCCCCGTGGGAGCCTTGACCTCCAAGGACTTCCGCTTCAAGCAGCGCGTCTGGTTCCTGCAGTCGGCCAAGTCCGTCTGCACCGGCTGCTCCAAGGGCTGCGCGATCACCGTCGACCACAAGGACGGCGTCGCGTACCGCTATCGCCCGCGTGAGAATCCGCAGGTCAACACCTACTGGATGTGCGACGAAGGCCGCATGACCTACAAGCAGATCAACGAGAACCGCCTCCGCACCGCCCTCATCGAGGGTCGCGAGGCCGCGTACGGCACTGCCGTCGACGCCATGATCACCAAGCTCAAGAGCGTCGTCGAGCTTTACGGAGCCGACTCGGTCGCCGTGGTGGGCTCGCCCCATGCCACGGTCGAGGACAACTTCCTGGTCAACCGCCTCGCGCGCGAGGTCATCGGCACCTCCAAGGTCTGGGCCCTGGCCCTCACCCCGGACGGCACCCAGGACGACTTCCTGCGCCGCGCCGACAAGACCCCCAACCGCACGGGCGTCAAGTTCCTCGGCCTCAACGACGACGCGGCCTCGCTCAAGGCGGAGCTCGCCTCGGGCAACATCCGCATGCTCGTCATGGTCAACACGGACCTCTTCACCGAGGGTGACGCCACCTGGCAGGAAATCCTCGCCAAGGTGCCCACGACCGTCTTCTTCGCCACCCACGAGACCGAGGGTGCGCGCAAGGTCGGCGTGACCCTTCCCGTCGCGATGCATGCCGAGACCTACGGCTCGTTCGTCCAGGAGGACGGCGTGCTCCAGAAGGTCATGCGCGCGTTCGATCCTACCGGCGACATCCTTCCCACCTGGGAAGCCGTCGGCATGGTCGCCTCCCGACTCGGCAAGTCGTTCGGTTACGACGACATGGAGCAGATCTGGGAAGACCTCGGTAAGACGTATCCCGCCCTCGCCGGACAGACGTTCTACGCGCTGCCCGAGCATGGGCTTCAGCTCCCCGTCGGGGCAGGTGCCGCCCCCGTCGCGGCGAGCCGCTAGGAGGACATGATGACCGGCAATACGGCACTCGATATCACCATCATCATCCTCCGCGCCGTCGTGGCGCTCCTGTTGATCCTCGGCCCCGTGCCGATCCTGATCTACTTCGAGCGTAAGGTCTCGGCCCTGATCCAGGACCGTACCGGCCCGAACCGCGCCCACATCGGCCCGTTCCGACTCGCGGGCATGGTCTTCTTCCTGGCGGACGCCGTGAAGCTCCTCTTCAAGGAGGATCTCACCCCCGGCCGGGTCAACCGGTTCTACTTCTACCTGGCGCCCTTCATCATCGTCACGGTCGCCTTCTCGACCTTCGCCATCGTGCCCTGGGCCGATACCCTGGTGATTGGCGACGCGGCCGTCCCGATGCAGGCGCTCTCGCTGAACGCGGGCCTCTTGTGGTTCTTCGCCCTGGCCTCGCTGACGGTCTACGGCGTCGTGCTGGCGGGCTGGGCGAGTAACTCCAAGTACTCGCTCCTCGGTGCCATCCGCTCGACCGCGCAGATGATCTCCTACGAGATCCCCATGGGCCTCTCGATCATCGGCATCCTGATGACCTTCGGCACCTTGCAGCTCAACGAGATGGTGATCCAGCAGGGTCGCATGCTCGAGGTCCTGGGCGTGACCTTGCCGATCCCGGCCTGGGGCATCTTCCTCCAGCCGCTCGGCTTCATCATCTTCCTGGTGGCGGCGTTCGCCGAGACCAACCGCAACCCCTTCGACATGGTCGAGGACGAAAGCGCGCTGGTCGCCGGCTTCCACACCGAGTACTCCTCGATGAAGTTCGCCCTGATCTTCCTGGGTGAGTACGCGGCCATTTTGGTCTCGTCCGCCATCATCACCACCCTGTTCCTTGGCGGCTGGCAGGTGCCTTACCTGCCCACCGAAACCCTGATTGCCAATGCGGCCCTCTTGATTCAGATCACGCTGGGCCTCGGCACCGTGCTGCTCGCGCTCGCGACTTTCCGCCTCTACAAGTGGTATCGCGACATGCAGGGTCAGTTCGGAGACATCCGGGACCAGGAAGGCCTCTGGCTGGCTGTCATCACCGGCGGCCTGGCCTTGGGTTGTGCCGCGGCGCTCGGCTTCTTCATGGCCGTCCCGCTGCCGGCCTGGGGAGGCGCCGTCTTCGCGATGCTCGCGCAGTTCGGCATCTTCATGGCCAAAGTCATGTTCATTGCCTTCGTCTTCATCTGGGTCCGCTGGACGCTTCCGCGCTTCCGCTACGACCAGGTGATGGACCTGGGTTGGAAAAAGCTGCTGCCCCTGGCCCTCGCCAACATCCTGATCACCGGGATTGGCTTGGTCCTCGTGCAGAGCCTGTAAGGGGGCCTTATGAAAGTCGCTCGTCCGAAACGCGATTGGGCCGAACAGGTCTATCTGATCGCGATTATCAAGGGAATGGGGATCACCATCCGCCACTTCCTGGCCAACCTCGTCCGGCCCAGCCGGATCGAGACGCTTCAATATCCGGAACAGACCAAGGACATGCCCGCGGGCTACCGCGGCAAGCACCGCCTCACCAAGCGCGAGGATGATACGGTTCGCTGCGTCGCCTGCTTCATGTGCGCGACCGCATGCCCCGCCGACTGCATCCACATCGTCGCCGAGGACGTGGGGGACAATACCGTCGAGAAGGCACCCGCCTCGTTCGACATCGACCTCCTGAAGTGCGTGTTCTGCGGCATGTGCGTCGAGGCCTGCCCGGTGGACGCGATCCGCATGGATTCGGGCCAGTACACCATCGCGGACTTCAACCGCAAGGACTTCGTCATCACGAAGGAAGAGCTGATGGCCGTCGAACCCGCCTTGCCCAAGTCCATGCAGCAGAAGTAGGAGCCCCGACAGAATGGAACCCACGCCCTTTCAACTTGGCCTCCAGTCCGTCCTCTTCGGCATCCTTGCTTTGGTTGCCGTCGCAGGCGCCCTGGTGACCATCACCCGCCGGCATCCCTTGCCGGCGGCCCTGTCGCTCGTTGTGAGCTTCATCGGCCTCGCGGGGCTCTACGCCCTCTTGTCGGCGCCCCTCTTGGCCATCCTCCAGATCCTGGTCTATGCGGGCGCCATCATGGCCCTGGTCATCTTCGTCATCATGTTGCTCAACGTTCAGGAGTCCGACCTGCCCGTCAATGAAAACGTCGGCAAGTCGGTCGCCCTCGCGTTGGCGGCGATCACGCCAGTCCTGTTGATCTTCTTGGCCATCCTCGGCAAGCTGCCCAACGACCAGACGCTCGCCAATACCCCCGTGCCCGCCGACTTCGGCACCATCGAAGTCCTGGGCAAGTTCCTCTACACCAACTACCTCTTCGCGTTCGAGTCCGTCGCCGTCCTCCTGACCGTCGCCTTGGTCGGAGTGGTGATCCTCGCGAAGCGGCGAATCTAGGAGGCTCCCATGCTCACCATGTCCCATTTCCTCTTCGTGAGCGCCGTCCTCTTCACCATCGGTGTTGCGGGCGTCCTGAGCCGCAAGAACCTGTTCATCGTCTTCTTGTCGATCGAAATAATCCTCAACGCGGTGAACTTGAGCTTCGTGACCTTCGCGCGCTTCCTCGGGCAGCTCGACGGCCAGATCTTCACCTTCCTGGTGATCGCCGTCGCCGCCGCTGAGGCCGCGATCGGCTTGGCCATCGTGATCCTCCTGTTCAAGAACAAGGAGTCGTTGAACGTCGACGACTTCAAGCTGATGAAGGAATAGACCGCGCCATGGAACATACCTCGCCATTGATCGGTCTGATCCCGCTCTTCCCGTTGCTCACCGCAGCGCTGATCGGGCTCATGACCCTCTTCTTCGCCCATAAAGGCCAGGGCGCGCCCAAGGGGCTCGTCTCGACGCTCGCCGTCGCCGGTCCTCTTGCCTCGTTCCTGGTCAGCTGCGTCCTCTTCTTCCAGCTTCGGGCCCTGCCCGAGGCGGAGCGGGCGCTGACGCAGACCGTCTTCCCGTGGATCCACGTCGGTCCCCTGCAGATCGACGTCTCGTTCCTCCTCGATCCCCTCTCGGCCATGATGATCCTCATGGTCACCGGTATCGGGACCCTGATCCACCTCTACTCGGTGGGCTACATGAGCCATGACCGGGGCTTCAGCCGCTACTTCGCGTACCTGAACCTCTTCATGTTCTCGATGCTCGTCCTCGTGCTCGGCTCCTCGCTGCCCCTCATGTTCGTGGGCTGGGAAGGCGTCGGCCTCTGTTCGTACCTGCTGATCGGCTTCTGGTTCTCGGACATCGCCAAGGCGAACGCCGGAAACAAGGCCTTCATCGCCAACCGCGTGGGAGACTTCGGCTTCCTGCTCGGCATGTTCTTCATCTTCTTCTTCCTGCTCAACAACGGTGGCACGGCCTCTTTGGACTTCGCCGCCATGAAGGGCCAGGCCGCCCTCTTCACCCCGTTCGCCGCCACGGTGGCAGCCCTGCTGCTCTTCGTCGGCGCCATGGGTAAGTCGGCGCAGGTTCCGCTGCACGTCTGGCTTGCCGACGCGATGGCGGGTCCCACCCCGGTTTCGGCCCTGATCCACGCCGCGACGATGGTCACGGCCGGCGTCTACATGGTCGCCCGCATGGGCTTCATGTTCGCCATCAGCCCCTCCGCGGGCCTGGTGGTCGCCTCGATCGGCGCCCTGACGGCGATCTTCGCCGCCACCATCGCCATCGCCCAGTCGGACATCAAGAAGGTCCTGGCGTACTCGACCGTCTCGCAGCTCGGTTACATGTTCATCGGCGTCGGCCTCGGCGCGTACTTCGAGAACATCGTCGCCGGCGCCGGCGCGGCGATCTTCGCCGTGGGCATGTTCCACGTCTTCACCCACGCCTTCTTCAAGGCGCTCTTGTTCCTCGGCTCGGGCTCGGTCATCCACGCCTGCCATGAGGAACAGGACATCTGGAAGATGGGCGGCCTGAAGGCCAAGATGCCCATCACCTGGGCCACCATGGGCATCGGTACCCTGGCGATCGCCGGGATCCCGCCCCTCGCCGGCTTCTTCTCCAAGGAAGCCATCCTCACCAACGCCTTCATCGCCGGTCACTACCAGACCTGGCTCTACGGCATCTACGCGATCGCGCTCGTCACCTCGGGCCTCACCGCGTTCTACATGTTCCGGATGTTCTTCCTCACGTTCCACGGCAAGCCGCGGGACCAGCACATCCACGACCACGCTCACGAATCGCCCCTGATCATGACCTTCCCGCTGATGGCCCTCGCCCTCGGCACCGTCGTGGTCGGCTTCCTGAACGTGCCCAAGGTCCTCAGCTTCGGCTTCCTCCCCACGGATCTCTTCGCCACCTGGCTGGAGCCCTCCTTGAAGGTCGCCGAGCACGGTGAGGCGCACATGTTCCACCCCACGGCCACCACCGACTTCATCCTCATGGCCGTGGCCATCGGCATCTCCCTCGTCGGCATCGGCTTCGCCTACGCGCGTTACGCCAAGCCGACCCCTGCCACCGAGCCGACCAAGGCCCTCTGGTGGGAGATCCTCTGGGACAAGTACTACGTCGACGAGATGATCCAGGCCATCGTCATCGAGCCCATCCTCAAGCTCTCCGGCTTCCTCCGGAAGGGCGTCGACGAGGACGGCCTCGACTACGTGGTCAACAACACGCCCAAGGCCTACGCCGGCCTTTCCAACGCGGTCCGCGTGATCCAGACGGGCTTGGTCCGTTCCTACGCGTACCTCATGGTCCTGGGCATGTTCGCGATCCTCTTGTACTACTACCTCCACCTCGCGAAGTAAGGATGCACCGATGAGCCACCTACTCTCGATTCTCATCCTGCTTCCGGCCCTGGCGAGCTTGGGCATGCTGCTCATCCCCGCCGACCGGAAGCCGGTGATCAAAATCTGGGCCCTCGGCGCCAGCCTTCTCAACCTGGCGCTGGGACTGGGCCTCTGGTTCGGTTTCCAGCCCGAGGCGGGCTTCCAGTTCGCTGAAAAAGCCAGCTGGCTGCCCTCCCTCGGCATCAACTACCACGTCGGCGTCGACGGCCTCTCGCTGCTGATCGCCATGCTCACCCTGGTCCTCACCCCGGTGGCGATCCTCGCCTCCTGGAACCGGATCCAGCACAAGCTGCGCGGCTACTACGCCTGCATGCTGCTCCTCGCGAGCGGCATGCTCGGCGCCGTCGTCGCCCGCGACCTCTTCCTCTTCTACGTCTTCTGGGAAGTCATGCTCCTGCCGATGTTCTTCATGATCGGCATCTGGGGCGGCGAGCGCCGCGTCTTCGCGACCGTCAAGTTCGTCGTCTACACCCTCGTCGGCTCCTTGCTGATGTTCCTGGCGATCCTCTACGTCTACTTCAAGCACCACGCCCTGAACGGCACCTGGACCTTCGACATCCCCTCGCTGTACGCCATGGCGTACTCGCCCACCGAGATGTGGCTCTTGTTCGGCGCGTTCTTCCTGGCCTTCGCCATCAAGACGCCCGTCTGGCCGCTTCACTCCTGGCTGCCCGACGCCTACACCCAGGCCCCGACCCCCGCGACCTTCATGCTCTCGGCGGTCATGGCCAAGATCGGCGCCTACGGCTTCCTGCGCTTCCTGATCCCCATGTTCCCCGAGGCCTCCCAGACCGCGGCCCCCGTCATCATGGGCCTCGCCGCCGTCGGCCTCATCTACGGAGCGTGGATCGCCCTCGTGCAGACCGACGCCAAGCGCCTCATCGCCTACTCGTCGCTCTCGCACATGTCGATCATCGTGCTCGGCATCTTCGCCCTCAACTCCTTCGGGATCACGGGCTCGGTCTTCTACTTCATGGCTCACGCCCTGGCGACCGGCGCCCTCTTCCTCCTGGTCATGATGCTCGCCGAGCGGCGCGGCACCTCCGAGATCGCCCAGTTCGGCGGCATCGCGAAGGCCGCTCCCTTCCTGACCGTCGCCTTCATCTTCGTGACGATGGCCTCGGTGGGGCTGCCCGGCCTCAACGGCTTCATCGGCGAGTTCCTGATGCTCATGGGCGCCTTCGGCGCGAGCAGCTTCTTCGGCGTCATCGCCACGACCGGCGTCATCTGGAGCGCGTGCTACATGCTCTGGCTGGTGTCCCGCGTCTTCTTCGGCGAGATCACCCGCCCCGAGAACAAGGGCTTCAAGGACCTCAGCCTCCGGGAAGCCGCCATCATCCTGCCCCTGGCCGCGGCCATCCTCTGGACCGGTGTCTACCCCCAGTCGGTGCTGTCCAAGGTCGAACCCTCGGTCCAGGCCTTCCTGCAGCAAACCGGCTTCGCCGCCACGCAGGAAGCCAAGGCCCCCGCAACCCCCATGGCGCCTGAGGCGCATGAGCCCGAGGGCGATGCCCCCGCGGCCCATGACCACGGGCACTAGGGAGGAGACCTCATGACCTTTGATCTCAATCAACTCGTCCAGATCCTTCCCCTGTTGATGCTCGTGGTCTTCGGGCTCTTCCTGCCCCTGATCGCCCCCGTGCTCCCCCAGGAGAAGAAGGGCTTCTACATGGGCTGGATCTCGTTCGTGGCCCTCGTGCTCACCGCCGGGGTCTCGATCGCCCAGCTCGCAGCGGGCCCGTCCAGCGAGCCCATCTTCCATGGCCTCTTCGCCATGGATGCCTACGCCCACTACTTCACGCTGCTCTTCCTGGCCTGCGCCGGTATCACCACGCTGGTCACGACCTACTACCTGCCCCGCGAGCAAATGGGCCATGAGGAGTTCTACGCCCTCATGTTCTTCGCGCTCGCCGGCATGGTCGTCATGGCGGGCGGCACCAACCTGATCGCGCTCTTCCTCGGCGTCGAGATCATGTCCTACGCGATCTACGTCCTCGCGGGCTTCCGCCGCTGGTCCCTGCGCTCCAACGAGGCCGTCCTGAAGTACTTCTTCCTGGGCGCCCTGTCGTCGGGCATCCTCCTCTACGGCATCGCCCTGATCTACGGCGCCACCGGCACCGTCCAGCTCTCGAGCATCTCCGAGTGGCTGACCGCTGGCGGCTCCGCCATGATGCCCCTCTTCATCGTCGGTATGGCCCTCAGCATCATCGGCTTGGGCTTCAAGGTCGCCGCGGCTCCCTTCCACTCGTGGACGCCCGACGTCTACGAGGGCGCTCCGGCTCCCGTCACCGGCTTCATGTCCACCGCGGTCAAGGCCGCCTCGTTCGCCTTCTTCCTGCGCGTCCTCCAGACGGGCTTCATGCCCGCCAAGGCCGAATGGGTCCAGGTGCTCGCGGCCCTCGCCATCCTGACCATGTTCACCGGCAACATCCTGGCCTTCGTGCAGTCCAACATCAAGCGCATGCTCGCTTACTCGAGCATCGCCCACACCGGTTACCTGCTCATGGGCCTCGTCGCGCTCTCGTCGAGCGCCGACAACGCTGTCGGCAGCGCCATCCTCTACTACCTGGTCGCCTACTGCCTCACCAACCTCGCCGTCTTCGCCTGCATCGCGTTCCTGTCCAAGCAGGGCGAGAAGCTGGTCAACATCGAGGACTTCGCAGGCGTCGCCCAGAAGTTCCCCTGGATCGCGCTGGCCATGGCCATCGGCATGATCTCGCTGATCGGTCTGCCCCCCACTGCTGGCTTCTTCGGGAAGTACTACCTCTTCACCGCCGTCATCCAGCAGGGCTACGCCTGGCTCGCCATCATCGCGATCCTCAACTCCATCCTGAGCGTCTACTACTACCTCCGGGTCGTGGTCGTGATGTACATGAAGGAGCCCAAGGTCGACTGGTCTGGCGTCTCGGGCCTCAACCTGACCCGTATGGCCGCCACCATCTGCGTGGTCGCCATCCTCTGGGCGGGCATCGGCTCGTTCAACCTGCTCGCCGTCTTCCCCGGCGCCGAGCCTCTGTTGAGCGCGGCCAAGAGCTCGGTCAACGCGCTCTTCTAAGCAAGACACCGAAGGCCCCGGAGCGAGATGCTCCGGGGCCTTCAGCCATTTTAGAGTGACGCCCGCCTTACCGCTCGATGCGCGCCCGCTCTTCCTCGGGAATCATCGTGGCCACCAGGCGCGGCTCGGCCGTCTTGACCTGCCGGAGCATCAAGCCCATCGTCAACAAGGCCACGCCCGCCGCGATCGCGAAGATGCCGATCAACCACGCGATGGTCACCGCTCCGATTGCCGGACGGGCCGCCACCAGGACACCGAAGAGCGTCATCAAGACTCCCGCCGCGCCCAAGGCGAAGGCCCCGGACTGATCCCGCTGCCGGATGGCTGCGACGAGCTGCGAGATGCCCGCCACGATGGCGTAGGCCGCGATGAAGGTGAGCAAGACGACGCTGGTGATGCCCGGATAAACGAAGGTCGCAACACCCGCCAGAATGCCGGCAACCCCCACCAGCAGTTGCAGGCCCCAAGGGACGGCCCGCGGGCCGCGCTGCGTCTGGCCGAGGCCCACGAGGGCGATGACGCCATCGGCGAGGGCGTAGAGCCCGAACAAGACCACCAAGGTCATCAAGGCCACGCTGGGCCAGACGATGGCGAGCAACCCGAAGGCGATCGCCGCCACCCCCCGCAACGTCGGTACCCACCAACGATCCGCCAACGCAAGCATGGGCGTTCTCCTTTCGCATCTGCGTCTTGCGTCAGGAGTGTACTGCGTGGGGAGCCGGTTGGCACCACCCAACGAAAAGTCGCGTCAGCTGACGCCGGTCAACCACTCCGGGTGGTGAACGGTCACGTCATGCGCGTCGGTGGTCTTGTATGCCTCGAAACGCCCGTCTTGGGCCAGATCCGCGACCTTGCGGCGGTAAAAGTCCGCTTCGTCGGGGTCCATGGGCGTAAAGTCGCTGGCCAGCCGCATCGCGTCCGCGAGGTCGGCCATGCTCGGGAAGGAGCCGATCACCGCGGAAGCCGGTAGCGAAAGCGCGTAGCGCAGCGCATCCGTGGTCTTGAGGCGGCCGGTCTCGAAGAGCTTGCCCCCTGCCAAGGGACGCACGCCCAGGACCCCGATGCCGCGTTCGACGCATCGCGGCAGGACCTCCTGCTCGAAGGAGCGAAACTGCGCGTCCAAGAGGTTCAGGGGCATCTGCACGGCATCGAAGGCAAAGCCATGGTCGAGCATCGCCAGAAGCACGGCGGGGTCCTTATGCCCCGCGAAGCCGATGTAGCGAACCTTGCCGGCCTGCTTGGCTTCCACCAGGGCCTCCAGCGCGCCGCCGGGCCCGAAGACGCGCTCGGGATCCTCGGGCCGGAGGATCTCGTTGAGCAACAAGAGGTCGATGTGCTCGACACGCAAGCGCGAGAGGCTTTGGTCCAGCTGGGCCATCGCCGCCCCGCGCGTTTGCCCGACGATGCGAGTCATCAGAAAGGCCCGGTCACGATAACCGCCGCGCAAGGCCTCGCCCATCCGCCGGTCGACCTCCCCTTCCAGGTAGTCCCAGGACGTGCTCAAGAGCGAGAGGCCTTCCTCGAGCGCCCCATGGATCATCCGCGCGAAGTCGCGCGCTTCCAGGCGCAGGGCCGGAAGCAAGCCGTCAAAGCCCAGCGCGCCGATCTGCTCGCCGGTACGCCCCAGAGGTCGTTGCATCAGCATGGGAGTTCTCCTGAAAGCGCGGCGGCTACGGCCGGACGATCCGCGCGAGCTCGGAGGCGATCCGCGGCAAGGCCAGCACCTTGTCGACCACTCCCGACTCGTAGACCGCCCGGGGCATGCCGTAAACCACGCAGGACTCCTCGTCCTGGGCCCAGATGGGCGCGCCGACGCGCTTCATGGCGCCGGCACCGGCCGTCCCATCGTTGCCCATGCCCGTCATGATCAGGCCCAGGGCCCGCGATCCGTAGGTCATCGCCACGGAAGCCATCATGACGTCGACCGACGGCTTGTGCCAGGTCTTGGAATCCGACGAATCGATGAGCTGAACGAAGTGGCCGCGCGAATCCGTCTTGAGTGTCAGGTGCCAGCCAGCCGGCGCGATGTAGACGGTCCCGGGCAAAAGGTACTCGCCTTGCTCGGCTTCCTTGACCTTCACGCCGCAGAGGCGGTCGAGGCGTTCGGCCAGGGAGCGGGTGAAGCCCGGAGGCATGTGCTGGACCACCAGGACGGGGGCCGGGAAGTCCGCGGGAAGCTGGGGCAGGACGGCCTGCAGAGCCGGAGGGCCGCCCGTGGAGATGCCGATGGCCACGAGCTCGATTCGCGAGGCCGGGCGGGGATCCGCGGGCGCGGCAGGCACGGTGGAGGTCGCGGAGGTCGACACGGGGCCGGAGGCGGGAAGCGCGGCGGCCTTGCGGCGGGGGCGGCTCGCCTCCTTGATCTTGGAGGTCAGCTCATGCTGCACCGTGAAGACGTCGAGCATGGAGGACTCGGGCTTGGGCACGAAGTCGAACGCACCTAATTCGAGGGCCTGGAGGGTCGCCGACGAGCCGGTCTGCGTGAGCGTGCTCATCATGATGACCGGAAGGGGGCGCTCGGCCATGATCCGCTTCAAGGCCGTCAGGCCGTCCATCACCGGCATCTCGATGTCCATGGTGACGACATCGGGGCGCAGCTCGGCGATCAGCGAGAGGGCCTCGGCACCGTTGGTGGCCTGCCCGACGATGTCGATGCCCGGTTCGGAGGTGATCATCCGGGCGATCGCCCGCCGCATGAAGGGCGAGTCATCGACCACCAGGACCTTGATGCTATCAGCCATGACCGAGCGCCTTCGACGCGGCGACCGCCTCGTAGTAGATGGCCTGCGATTTGGATTTCAGCATGAAGTCCACCTCCAGGGACAAGAGCGACTCCGAATGGCCGATCAAGAGGTAGCCTCCCGGAAGCATGGCCCGGTGGAAGATCTCGACCATGCGCTTCTGGGTCGGCTTATCGAAGTAGATGAGCATGTTCCGGCAGAAGATCACGTCGAAGCCGGTGAACCCCGGCCACTTCGCCATCTCGAAAAGGTTTCCCTGCTTGAACTTGACCCGTCCCGCCAGCTTGGGGCCCACGCGGTACAGGTCCCCCTCCTGAACGAAGTACTTGGAGAGGTACTTGCCGTCCGTCGCGCGGAACGCCGATCGCGGGTAGAGTCCCGCCTGGGCCTTCTGGATGACCGGGCCGTCGATGTCGACTCCCCAGATCTCCACTTGCCAGCCGGCCAGCGAGACCGCGGCCTCGTCCATCAACATGGCAATCGTATACGGTTCCTCACCCGAAGAGCAAGGTGCGCTCAGGATTCTCAGCGTTCGCGAGGTCTTTTGCTTGGCGATCGCGGGAAGGAGCTCGTTCTTGAAGAGCTCGAGCTGGTTCATCTCCCGGAAGAAATAGGTCTCGTTGATGGTCACCAGCGGCAGGAGGTCGTTCCAGGCCTTGATCGTCCCGAAGGCCATCTCGCGAAGGAGCATCTGGCTGAAGGCCGACATGGACGCGGCGCCATGGGCCCGGGCCACAGGGATCAAGCGATCCTTGAGGAACTCGAGCTTGCTTTCCTCCAGGCGGATCCCGGAGTAGCCCTGGATGACGTCCCTCAGCTGCAGCAACTCGCCACGCGAGATTTCCATGACTCACTCCTTTGACGGACGCCGGTAAACCACCGCACCGGCGCGGGGAAGGGTCTCGAACGCATGGGGCACCAGGTGCAGGGTCTCACCTTCCCCGACGAACAACAACCCTCCGGGAACCAGCGCGTCGTAAAGACGCCGCAGCAGCTCCTCACGGAAGGCGTTATCGAAATAAATCATGACGTTGCGACAGAAGATCACGTCCCAGGAGCCCGCGGGAGGCGGCGCCTTCAGGTTGTGCGACTGAAAGCGGACCAGGTCCCGGACCCGGGGGGCCACTCGGAGGCCTGCCGCAACCGGCTCGAAGTACGCCTCCCGGTAGCCGGGCGGCAGATTCTCGAGCCTCCAATCACTATATACCGCCGTTCGCGCCTTTGCGAGCGCTTGCGTGCAAAGATCGGTCGCCAGGATCTCCGCGGAGAAGCCGCGATCGGGCTGTGCCAAGAGGGTCATCGCCAACGAATACGGCTCTTCACCCGTCGAGCACGCGGCGCTCCAGAGCCTCAAGCGCGGACGGTCCAGGATGCCCTGACGCCGCTGAGCCGCCAAGCCGGGCAGGAGTTCGGCCAAGGTCTCGAAGTGGGCCGGCATCCGAAAGAAGCTGGTCTCGTTGATGGTCATGGCATCGATGACCGAGGCCTTCACGGTCTGGGAGGTCTGCACCAAGCGCCAGAGCGCCGCGAGATCCGGAACGTCCCAGTCCTGGGTGAGTTCCGAGAGGCGGCGCTCCATGAAGGTTCGCTTGCTTTCGGGATAGGCCAGAGCCGTCTCCTGGTAGAGCCAGTCACGGAGGGCCTGGAACGCCAGGACGTCAGACGGCGTGGTAGGCCCCGGACTCATGGCGATCTTTGCCCTCTCCTTCGTCGATCAAGGTCGCGATGTCCAGGATCAAGGCCACCCGGCCATCTCCGAGGATCGTCGCCCCGGCCACCCCCCGGATCTCTCCGAGGTAATCGCCCATCGACTTGATCACGACGTCCTGCTCGCCTTCGAGCGAATCGACCACCAGGCCGATTTGCTTGTTCTGGCCTCCCACGATCACGACCGGCGAGTAACGGCTGGCGCGCGGCAGGGGCTGGAGGCCGAAGGCCTGGGTCAAGCGGAACAACGGCACCACCCGATCGCGAAGCTGAATCACCTCGCGCTGGTTGACGGTCTTGATATCGGAGTTGGCCACCCGGATGGACTCCTGGACCGCGTCGAGGGGAATCGCGAAGAAATCGCCTCCCGCCTTGATCAAGAGGGCCTTGGTGATGGCCAGCGTCAGCGGTAGTTTGATGATGAACTTGGAACCCTCGCCCACCCGGGAGACCACCTGGATCGCGCCCTTGATCTTGCGGATGTTCTGGTTGACGACGTCCATGCCGACGCCACGGCCCGAGACGTCGGTGACCTTCTCGGCGGTCGAGAAGCCCGGATGGAAGATGAACTGGAGGGCCTCCATGTCGGAGTAGGTCCCATCCGCCGTGGCAATGCCCATCTTGCGGGCCTTCGCCAGGATCTTCTCGGGGCGGATGCCGCCTCCGTCGTCCTCGATGCTGATGACGATGTGATTGCCCTCGCGATGCGCGCCCAGGCGGATGACGCCCGTCCGGGACTTGCCGGCGGCCTCGCGGACGTCGGGAGTCTCGATGCCGTGGTCCGCAGCGTTGCGCAGGAGGTGGACCAAGGGATCCTCCAGCTCCTCGACGACGGTCTTGTCGAGCTCGGTGTCCTGGCCGAAGATCTCGAGGCGGATGTCTTTATTCATGGACCTGGCGAGGTCGCGGATCAGGCGCGGGAACTTACTGAAGACGCGCTCGACCGGGATCATGCGCACGCGCATGACCGTGAGCTGAAGCTCGCTCATCAGGCGGGCGACCTGCGCGATGGTCTCGTTGAGGGTTCCGACCAGCGGCTCGCGATCATAGCGGTTCTCGAGTTCCGAGCCCAGCTGCGCGAGGCGGGTATTGCCGATGACGAGCTCACCGACGACTTCCATGAGCAGGTCCAGGCGCTCGACGTCGACCCGGATGCTCTGGGTCACGGCGGCCGGTTTCTTGCCGGCGGGAGCGTCCTTTGCCGGAGCCGCCTTGGGAACCGTCACGGCCGCCGGTGCCGGGGCAGGCTCGGACGTGGCAGGAGGTGCCACGGCTTCCGGCGCGGGCGACGGGGCCGGAGAAGGAGTCGCACCCGGCGCGTGAAGGACCTTGAGCTGGTCCCCGGTGAAGGGAAGCAAGATGCCCAGGATGGCGGGTTCGGCGGTGGTCACGAAGAGCGCACTGCCGACGACCCGGAAAGGGCCTGCTCCCGGAGCATGCGGGGGAATCGGCGGGTCCGAGAGGAGGCCGATCACGTCGCCCAGGGAGCAAAGCTTCTCCATGACGGCATGGTCGATGAACTCGTCGCCCCAGCGGCAATCGTCGAGGTCGAGGCTGACCTCGTAGAGGTAGCGCGACTCGGCGTCGAGCCGGCCCAGGAGGGCCTGGTGCTTGGGCGACATACCCGCCATGAAGGCGGGATCGAAGGCAAATGGAGGAGCCGAGGCCTGGGGGGCTTCCGCGGGGGGCTCTCCGTCGAGGATTTCCTTGAGGGCCTGGACGGTGGGCGTGATGTCCAGGCCGTTGCCGACGGTGCCTCCGCCGAGTTCGACGAGAAGGGTTCCCAGGGCGTCCACCGATTCGAAGAGGACCTCGACGCCGCGCTCATTGAGCGCGTGCTTGCCGGAGCGAACGGCTCCCAGCAAGTTCTCCATCTGGTGGGTGAGGGCGGCCACGGTCTTGAGACCGAGCATGCCGGCGGCACCCTTGATGGAATGCGCGCCCCGGAACATCTCGTTGAGCAACTCGATGTCCAGCTGCGAGCCGACCATGCCCTCGAGGGCCAGCAGGCCCTGTTCGAGGGTGTCCAGGTGGCTGCGGGCTTCTTCGAGGAAGGCCTGGAAATCTTCGGCGTCGAACTCGAGGCTCACTTGGACATCGCTCCTTCGATGGCGGCGATGACGCGCTCCTTCTGGAAGGGCTTGACGATGAAGTCCTTGGCTCCCGAGCGGACCGCCTCGACGATCATGTCCTGCTGGCCGACGGCCGAGCACATGACGACCCGCGCCGAGGGGTCGGAGCCCACGATGGCCTTGACGGCGGCGATGCCGTCCATTTCGGGCATCGTGATATCCATCGTGACGACGTCGGGCTTGACCGCGGCGAACTGCTCGATCGCTTCCCGGCCGTTTCCGGCCTCGCCCGCGACCTCCCAGCCTTTTTCGGCGATGATCTTGGCGAGGTTTTTGCGCATGAACGGCGCGTCGTCGACAATGAGGACCCGGATGCTCATTACTTGCTCTCCTTTGCGCGAATGCCGACCGTCAGGTGAATCGTGCCCGCCCCGAGGGCGAGCGGAATGCTCATGGCCCGGACATGGGCCCAGGTACCGCTGATCGAGGCCCCCATGAGCACCGAGGGGGGCGTGATATCCGAGAAGCCGGCAAGCTGGTTGAGGTAGGTGCGGGCGTTGCCGGCGATCATGTTGGCGAGCTCGGAGAGGGCGGAAATGGCCATCTCGTCGAGCTCGGCGACTTCCTCCATCATCATGATCCCGGCGACCGCCTTGGCCGTGTACATGTTCATCCCGAAGTTCACGTGGCCCGTGAGATCCCCCGTGATGCCCACCTGCACGTTGACCTCTTGCAAGGGAATGGTCGGCCCCATCTGAAAGGTCGGTGCGCCACGCGTCGGGGTCTCGCTGAGCACTTCCTGAAGGACCTGTTCCGCGGCCTGTCCGAACGCTCGGATGAAATCGAGACCCGTGGAAGTCGACATAGGCTTTCCTTTCACTCCTGCCACCCTGCCCCGGATGGCCATTGGACGGCGTGCCGCCCTGCGATTTCCGCGGGCCGCGAGGTCCGCCGCCTGGGCGTGCGCGAGCACCCAGGCCAAAAGACCGTGGTTACCCGCGCGTCTCGTAGATGCCGCCGCCTTGCTCGGTCTTGGCGATCACCTGCTCGATCATCTGAGATAGCGCCGGGTTGCGGTCGACGTCGTTGAGCTGGCGCGCGCCGAGGCTCTTGCCGACCATGGCCATGATGGCCGCGCGCTGGTCGGTCTTGGCCAGGGCGATCGCCAGCTCGTCGAGGCGCAGCCAGGAGCCCTGGAAGTTCTCAAGTGCTGTCTTGTAGCGCTGCACGCCGGCCCTCCCCGGGAAGGCCTCCAGCAGGCGGCGGATGTCGATCGCCGTGCACTCCGTCTGCCGCTCCCACTCCGTGAGGGTCTCAGCCAGGAACGCCAGGGATTGCTCCTCGTCCAAGACCGCGTCGAACGCGATATCCTCGAACTCGGGATGCGTGATCTGGGTGAAGCCGTCGAAGAGCTTGCGCAGGCGGAAGTAACGGTAGATATGCGTGACCTCGGGGCAGCGCTCCCGGATGTGGAAGAGCTCCAGGCGCTCGACGGCGCGGGCAAGCTCGGCGGAGTTTCGCACGAAGGCCTCGAGCCAGATGGCATCGTCCGTGGTCCGGGCGAACTCCGGAGCGAGCACTTCGATGTCGCTTTGCCGCATGCCGGCTTCGCGAAGCAGTTGAACCGCCTGCTCGAAGCGTTTCACCGCAGCGCGCTCCGGCAGGACCTCCATGAGGGACTCGGCTTTCTCCAGTGTCAGGCGCCCCTCGAAGACCCGGCTCCCCAGCTCCCCGATCATGGAGGCCACGGCGGCCTCCGATTCGGATTCCATGTGGGGAAGCAGGAACTGATCGACCTGTTCGCCCGTCAGGCCCGAGTCGACGAAGGCGCGCACGCCGCGAACGTAACGCTTCAAGGCGGCGATCGTGGTCGCCCACTCGCGAAGCTGCACCAAGGTCAAGCGGGTGACCACGCGGCCCGCTTCCTGGAGGCCCTGGACCGCCTCGTTGAGCCACTCGATGTCCTCCGAGTGGCGCGCGAACGACGTCACGAAGGCATCGAACTCGTCGAAGCGGATCTGGCGCTCGTCGAGGATCTTGAAGGCCTGGAGGTAGCGCTTGACCGCGGTACGGGTCGGAAGCTCCGTGAAGATGAAATCGAGATCCACGCTCCGGTAGCCTTCCCGGCCCCGCTGGGCCAAGAGGGCCCCGATCTCGCCGATGGTAGCGGCGGATTCCTGGTCGCGCGCGAACTTCACGACCACCGCGTCGAGCTCGTCCCAGGAGAGCTTGTCGCTGGCGCGGAAGGCGCGAATGGCCTGAATGAAGCAGTCGCCGGCCTGCGCGTCGGGAAGGGTCTTGGCGAGCATCTCCAGAGAGGTGAGGGAGAGCGTGCGCTGCATGGGGGCGAGCCCGTCGGCGAGCTGAAAGATCCGCTCGAAGGCGGGGCGGCCCCAGCTGGCATGCAGCACGGTGTAGAGCTGGCCCCAGTCCTCGTCGTTCTGGGGCGAGACGAGGTCGATGAGCTGTTCGAGCGAGCCCAGCAGGCGCGTCGAGGAGGCCATGGCGCCCCAGCCGGCCAGCAGCTCGGAGGAGCACGGGCAGCCCTTGCGGCTCAAGAGGGCGAAGAGATCGCTGAGGAGGTGGTAGGACTGGGGCGAGGCGGCAAGTGCCATGAGCGGTTCGAGGTTGAGGTCCTGAGGCATGCGATCGCCGAACGCGCGAGAGAGCACGTCCCGCAAGGCGCCGGCGCGCTGGTGGGTATCGCGAAGCACGGCTTCCAGGGACTCAGGCGCCCCTGACTTGGCGGCCTCATGGAAGACCGGAGCCTGCTTGCGTCCCCCGCGAGCCTTCTTGCCTTCGGTGCCCGGAGCGTCAGACAGCCAATCCGACGCGCTGCGCAGCGCGTCGTTCACTTGCTGAGGTACGCTAGAAAGCCAATCGCCGAATCCTTGCCGCATGGTGATTTCCTCTCCACGGACGAGAGCAACGCTCTGGTCTCAGGATAACGCCTCCGGGAGCGGCCCCGACAGGGACAAATATCCCTATCTCGCTTACCCCGAAAACAGGATTTGCATAGGCTCGGGGCCCATGCGTCGCGAACCGTCTACCGACAAGCCGAATAGAGGTTGGCCCGCCCTTCTATCGTGGCGGAAGTACTCGGTCCTAGCATCCGGGGGAATTACGGATCGCGCCAGAGGGCTAGCCCCTGAATTTGGACCTTCCGGCCCTTGTCGCTGGGCATCCGTACCGTTTATTTTGGAGGCAGGAGGGTCGCCCATGATGCATGCTGAGCCCTTTCCTTTCCGCATGGCGTTTCGCCGGGCGCGCGAGCGGAGCGAGCGCATCTTTTCGCTTCTGGAGCCCGAGGCCTACCTCGAACGCCCCATCCCGCTGCGCCACCCGTTCGTCTTCTACGACGGGCACCTCGCCGCCTTCGCCTGGAAGACCCTCTTCTGCAAGACCTTGGGCGAGCCCTCGTTCAACCCGGCCTTCGATTCGCGCTTCGAGCAGGGCATCGATCCCGAATCCGAGACGCTGGCGCCTCGCGTCCATGATTGGCCGTCGCGCGAGGCGATCGCCTCCTACAAGCAAGAAGTCTTCAGCCGACTCGACGCCTTCCTCGAGGGCTTCGACCCCGCGAATCCTCCCCACCCATGGCTCGAAGAGGGGCGCATCCTGCATATCATCCTCGAGCATGAGCTGATGCACCAGGAAACGCTCCTCTACATGGTCCACCAGCTTCCAGACGCCCTCAAACGCCCTCCCGACGTCACGTCCAGGCCCCTACCCGTAAGCGAGCGCCCAGGCCCCGTGGAGGTTCCCGCGGGGTCCGCGTGCCTCGGAGCCCGAAAAGCCGATGGTCCCTTCGCCTGGGACAACGAATCCCCTTCCCGCGAGGTCTCTTTGCCGGCCTTCCGGATGGACGCCACTCCCTGTACCCATGGCGACTTCCTGGACTTCGTCGAGGCGGGAGGCTACCAGCGGCCCGAATTCTGGGATCCCGCCTCTTGGACTTGGCTTCAAGCACAAGGCCAAACGCATCCGCGCTTCTGGGTGAAGCAAGACGGGGACTGGGCGTACCGGGACCTCTTCGGCCTCCGTCCCTTGCCGCATGACTGGCCGGTCCTGGTCAGCCAGGCCGAAGCGACGGCCTACGCCCGCTTCAAGGGCAAGCGCCTGCCAAGCGAGGCTGAATGGCAGCGAGCCGCCTTCGGAGACGATTCGTCACGCCCCTACCCCTGGGGCTCATCCCCGCCCGGCCCCGAGCACGGCAACTTCGACTTCCATCGCCTCAGCCCAACGCCCGTCGGGGCATTTCCGCGCGGCGCCAGCCCCTTCGGCGTCCTGGACCTCTTCGGAAACGGCTGGGAGTGGACCCGCACGCCCTTCGGCCCGTTCGAGGGCTTCGAGGCCGATCCCGGCTACCCTGGGTACTCGGCCGACTTCTTCGACGGCAAGCATGTCGTCCTCAAGGGCGGGTCCTGGGTCACGGATGCCAAGCTGCTTCGCGGCTCCTTCCGCAACTGGTTCTACGGTACCTATCCCTTCGCCTACGCCACGTTCCGCTGCGTCGAGAGCTGACTCATGCCTCTTTCCTCAAGAGCATGAGGCCGAAGCGCTCATCGGGATCCATCCAGCAGGTTTGCAAGGCGAAGCCCCGGATGGCCAGCCAGGCAGCCAGTTCCTCGGGATCGAACTTCCGGGAAATCTCGGTCAGGATGCCCTCCCCGGCCCGGAAGCGAAAGACCCGCCCCGCCACGCGCACGTCCTGATCGATCCGGCTCTCCAGCAGCATCTCGATCTGCTGCTGGGCTTCCACGTAGCGTGCCCGATGCCGCCAGCGCCCAACCTCGAAATCCGCTCCCAGCTCGCGATTCAAGCGGGTCAAGAGGTTGAGGTTGAACTCCGCGGTCACCCCCTGAGCATCGTTATACGCCGCTTCGATGAGCGACGGGGGTTTTCCGGCATTGTCCCGGCGGTCGAATCCCAAGAGCAGATGATTTCCCGCCCCCATCACCGCCCCAAGCCGCTCGAAGAAAGCCTCTTGCTGCTCCGGCGTGAAGTTGCCAAGCGTCCCACCGAGGAAAGCGACGAGCCGATGCTCGCAAGGGGGCAGCAGCGCGAGCGCTTCGTCGAAGGGAGCCGCGAGTGCGAGGACGCGCAGGCCAGGATAAGCGGCGACCAGGCGCTCGGCGGTCTCGGCCAGCATCTCCTGGCTGATGTCGATTGGGACGTAAGTGAGCCGTCGCGAGGCGCCGTGGAAGGCATCGAGGAGCAAGCGCGTCTTGGCCGACGAGCCGCTCCCCAGCTCCACGAGCTGGGTCGCGGAGACGCCCGCGGCGAGCATGGGAGCAATTTGCTCCAGCAAACGCGCCTCGGTCCGGGTGGGGTAGTACTCGGGAAGCGCGGTAATCCGCTCGTAAAGCTCCGACCCTCGCGCATCGTAGAGGTAAGTCGGAGAAATCTGGGGCCGGACGGGAGCCGAGAGACCCTCCAGGACCTCCCGGCGCATCCGATCCTTCAGGTCTTCCCCGGGCAATGCGATCACGGCGAGCGGCTCGTGGCCGTCCAGAAAATCCTTGACGGCCGCGCGGCGCGACCTCGCCTCGAAATGCGATAACGGCATCAGCGCCTCCCTCGGGTTCCCAGCAGCGTGAGCGTCGCGAGCGCCGCCCCGGCCATGGTGGCGCGCGGATGCTCGCGCATCCAGCTGACCCATGAGACTTTCCAGCCACGCCCCTTGCCCCTCACCCTTCCTGCTTCGCTCAAAGGTCCATACAAGGTGCTGGGGGCATCGACGGACTTGGGAAGGCGAGAACGCTGGGAGGCGACGCCCATGAGGCGCTGCTGCTGGTCGAGGAGGCGCGGAGCGAGATGCTCGAGGCCTGAGAAGAGCTCGCCAGCCCCGCCCACCAGCAGCTCACGCTGGGGCTTCACCGCGCAGCGCGCGATGGCACGCGCCACCAGCGCCGGATCGTAGAGGGGTGGGATGCCTTTTGGCTCGACTCCCAGGTGCGTTCGCGCATGCTCGAAGAGCGGGGTATTGATCGAGGCCGGCTTGATGAGGGTAACGTGGATGGGCAGGCGCGCGTGGAGGAGTTCCTGGCGAATTGAGGCCGTGAGGCCCTTGATGGCGTGCTTGGCGGCCACGTAGGCGCTCTGGAGGGGAACGGCGGCATCGGAGAGCACCGAGCCCACGCAGAGGATCGTCCCGCCCCCGGAGGCGAGCATGCGGGGAAGCGCCGCCTGGAAGCCATGGACCGTTCCCCAGTAGTGGACGTTCATGACGGCGTGCATCTCGTCGAGCGAGGCGTCTTCGAAGCGGGCATAAAGGGCGACCCCGGCGTTGTTGAGCCAGGTGTCGATGCGGCCGAAGAACTCGACGGCGGCGTCGGCGAGGCGCTCCACGGCCTCGGGATCGGTGACGTCGGTGGGGACGGCGATCGCCTGTCCCCCCTCGCGCCGGATCTCCGCGGCGAGCTCCTCCAGGGCCTCGCGGTTGCGCGACGCCAGGACCACCCGGGCTCCTGAGCGGGCCACATGCGTCGCGGTCTCGCGGCCGATGCCGCTCGAAGCTCCGGTGATCACCCAGACCTGATCGGGAAGGGGGCGCGGCATGGCGGCTCCTTTCAGCTAGCGAGGAAGCAGGGACTCGACGAGATCCCCCAGCCGGTGGAAGAGGCCCGCCGAAAGCGAATTGGCGGGGGGTTGGCGTAGGACGTGGGCATGGCCTTGCGATGCGAGGATGCGGGTCTCGGTCGCCCCCGACGCGTCGCGTCGGAAGGCGAGGCTGACGCGCGACGCGCCGACGGGGATGTCGTGGAGCGTGAGCTCGGGCAACCAATCGGGCAGGCAGGGATCGATCAAGAGAGAATTGAGGGGAGCGTAGACGCGAAGGCCCAGGAAGGCCTGGATCAGCATGGGGACGGCCGAGGCGGACCAGGCCTGGGGGGCGTTGGACTGGGGGTAGATGCCGGGATGCGGGTGGAGGCGGTCTCGCGGATGGCCGCCGATCGCTTCGGGCAGGCGGTTCTCATCGAAGATCAAGGTCGCCTCGAAGAGGGCGCGGGCGAGGTCGTGGACCAAGCTTTCGAGGCCGTAGCGCTTGAAGCCGAAGGCGATGGAGCCGTTCTCCGAGGGCCAGACCGAGCCGAGGTGGTAGGCGAAGGGGTTGTAGGCAGGATGCAGGCTGGAGAGCGTGCGGATGCCCCAGCCCGTGAACATGTCGGGTGCCATCAGGCGGCCGGCGACGGCGGCGGCCTTGTCCTGGTCGACGATCCCGCAGGAGAGGCAATGGCCCATGTTGGAGGCGATGGTGGCGACGGGGCGTTTCTGGGGGTCGAGGGCCATGGCGAGCGCGCCTTCCGGCAGCCAGAAGGCCTCGTTGAAGCGTGACTTGAGGGCTTCGGCCTCGCGGATGAGCGCAATGCCCCGGGCGACGTCCCCCGTGGCGACGAAGGTCTGGCCCATGAGCTGCTTGGCGACGAAGTAGTAGCCCTGGATCTCGACGGAGGCGATGGGGTTGGGGACGCAGGCGCCGTCGGGGTAGAGGACGGCCTCGGGGGAGTCCTTCCAGCCCTGGTTCTTGGTGCCCCAGTCCCCCGCATGGGTTTCGTATTCGTAGAAGCCGTCTCCGTCGCGATCGCCATGCGTGTCCATCCAGTCGAGCACGCGCAGGGCGTGGGGCTTCATGCGGCGCTGAAAGTCGCGATCGCCCGTGAGCATGAAGTCCCAGCCCAAGCCGATCAAGAAGAGCCCCGGCCCCGCGTAATCGCCGTAGTAGCGCAGGTAGGGCGTCTTGCCCAGCAAGGCGAGGGGGCTGAGCTGGTGCTGATGGATGACGCGGCCGGGCGCTTCGTCGAAGCGGTCGTCCGTCTTCTTGCCCAACCAATCGGCGATGGTCTCCAGGGTCCCGCGCAGCATGAGGCGACTGACGAGTCCTGATTGCCAGACGGTGGTGAGGGTATCGCGCCCGAAGAGGGCTTGATACAGCGGAATACCGGCCGCCGGGGTGTAGATCTCTGGGCCCCGGCCGTCGAAAAGCGGCAACGAGCCGAGATCCGAGACGGAGCGGTCCCAGGCATCCTGGACCATGGACGAGGCGGCCTGGAGGCGGGGCGTTTCCCGGACCCAGGCCTCGCGGGCCCGGTCCCAGTCGGTGTCGCGCGAGCGGAATGAATCGCAGTCGTAGATGGGATCATGACGTTTGCCGCAGAAGACCGGATGCACCTTCACGCAGAACTTCAGGGGCTTCTGGGGCTCCAGGCGCAAGCGGTAGCGGATCTTGCCGTCTTGCCAGGTCGGCGAGTCCTGGACGAGCGGGAAGCGAATTCGGGTCTCGTGGTCGAGCTCGGGATGCGCGTAGTGGAAGCGCAGCTCGCGCTCGGGTCCCTCGGATTGCCACGTGACCTCTACCGGGGCCTCCTGGGCCCGAAATCCCTCGAGGGCCTCGGTCAGGTCGGAGAAGTCGGCTGCGAGTTCCCAGACCAGCGTGACCTCGGTGGCGGCGAGCGCGTGGTTGGTCAGGTAGACGTCGACGTGAAGGCCGTTGCCGACGTAGCCGTTGAGCTGGATCTCGATGCCCTTGGAGACGATCTCGCCGCCTCCTTCGGGCGGAGGACCGGCAGGGGCTCCGGCGGGGGTCGGAGCGAGGTAGTACGAGATGAAGGAATGCGCCTCCACCGGGTTGGCCGAAACGAAGGTCAGGGCTTGGCCGTCCACGTGCAGATCCAGGAGCGAGAGGAAGCGGGTCTGATGATGGTAGAAGCCTTCGATGCCCTGGCGAATCCGGCCGTGGACCCCGGTGATCAAGAGCGAATGGCCTTGATAAGCGATCAAGGCCTCGGGAAACATCTTGAAGCGGTTGATTTCCTTGAGCCTCACCTTGTCCTCCCCTCCCTTACGGTTCTCGGTTCGGTTTCCGGTTCGGTCATCGGGGCAAGCCGCCCTTGCGCCGTCTCCGGAGTTATTAACACATGGGAAGGAGCCCTGGAAACGCTCGTTGGTTAGCAGGCGCCCGGCGGGAAGAGGGACTGGCACGCGCCCATGCGCGCATCAGTGGGAGGCCTGCGATTGGGGAGGATTCGGCATGAACAAGGCCTTGGCATGGCTGAGTGGACTGGGGATCGGAGCGGGCATGATGGCCCTGGCCGATCCGGACCGGGGCAAGCGCCGACGCGCCCTCCTGCGGGACAAGGCGATTCACGTCTCGCGCCTGAGCCGCGACGGCCTGGACGTCGCTCGCCGGGATCTCAATAACCGCGTGAGGGGGCGGGTGGCGGTCCTTTCGGCGCGCTTGCGCAACGAAAGCGTCGACGACGCGGTCCTGGTGGAGCGGGTTCGAGCGAAGCTGGGACGGCATTGCTCGCATCCCCAGGCCATCCAGGTGGCCGCGCGGGACGGACGGGTCGTGCTGGCGGGCCCCGTGCTCGCGGCCGAGGCCGGGAGGGTGCTCGATGCCGTCCGGCGGGTGCCGGGAGTGGAGGCGATCGAGGATCGGCTCGCGCGGCACGAGGAGGCGGACGTTCCCTCCTTGAGCGGAAAGCGCGACACGCCCGAGGCACGACCTTCTTACTGGCCGCCGGCTTACCGGCTGGTGGCGGGCGTCGGCGGAGGCGGTTTGGCGCTCTGGGGACTCGTACGCGGGGGGCTGCTCGGGACGGGCCTGGGCCTGCTGGGCGCGGGGCTCGTGACCCGGGCGATCGCCAACCGCGAGCTTCGCGATCTTCTGGGCATGGGCGCGGCTCCTCAGGGCTTCACGATCCAAAAGACCCTCACCGTCAACGCTCCGGTCGAGCAGGTCTTCGAGTTCTGGAGCCGGCCCGAGAACTTCCCGCGCTTCATGCGGCATATCCGCGAGGTCCGCAACCTGGGAGACGGGCGTTCGCATTGGGTGGTGAGCGGACCTGCGGGACTCGCGGTCGAGTGGGACGCCGTCACGACGCGCACGGTCAAGAACGAGCTGATCAGCTGGCGCAGCGTGCCCGGCTCGACGGTCGGGCATACGGGGACGATTCACCTGAATGCGAACCCCGACGGCAGCACCCGGCTGCATATCCAGATGTGCTACCACCCGCCCGCGGGAGTCGTGGGCCATGCCGTGGCGACCCTCTTCGGAGCGGATCCCAAGCATGAGATGGACGAGGACCTCGCGCGCATGACGCTCTTGATCCAGCGCGACGCGACCGCGGGACCCAAAGGGACGGAGGCTGCGGGGCTCAAGGGGCCGGAGGCGGCTCCGAGTCCGCGGGCGGTCTGGATGCCCCGGACTTGATGCGAAAGGCATTGGAGGCGAGATGCGCCTGCCGGGTCGGTTCCGGCAGGCGATAGCCCCGACTGCAGTCGAGGACCCAGCGGACGGCGGTTTCGAGCGCGATCCGATGGCCGCATGAGACGAAGACCGGGTTGACCTTGGTCTTGGTACGCACGGCGACGCCGACCACCTCGTGACGGTGGACGAGCGGAGCCGTGCTTCCGCGTTCGAGGGCCACGGCGTCGTGATGGCCCACGAGGATGGACTTCGCGCAGCCGATGGCGGGCTTATCCAGGAGGACGCCCAGGTGGCAGGCGATTCCGAAACGGCGAGGGTGCGCGCGTCCTTGCCCATCGACCATGAGCAGGTCGGGCTGGGTTTCGAGGCGAGCATAGGCGGCCAAGGCCACGGGAACTTCCCGGAAGGACAAGAGGCCCGGGATATAGGGCATGGGCAAGGGCATCTGGGCCTCTGCGACCTCCACGATCGTCAGATCGGGGAAGCTCAAGACCACGATGGCCGCGTAGCCGATTTCCGAGCCGCGCGAGGTCGAGACGTCCACGCCCGCGATCAAGCGGGGCGAGGGGAAGTCGTCCTCGCAGCGGACGCGAGAGGCCAGCTCGCGCTGGACGGCGATCGCCTCGGCGGGCGAGAGATCCCAGCGACGGTCGTTCATACGGCGAGTCTACGTCAGATAGCCCTCGATTGCTTGCCGAACCCTCCAAGGTTCTTCGTCCCCCCCGATTTCGTCGCGCCTCGGGGGGGAGGGGCATGCGGCTCGAAGTGGGACATGCATCCGGCCGAACGGGTGTTGGGTACAGCCGCCGCCAGGCCCTCCCAGCCGACGAAGAGAGCATTGCCTCGCTCCCCCCAGCAGGGTTAGCCTTTGAGCTACGTTCACGAACGCGTCCGTGAATCACACGGAAACGCTAGAAGGAGGGAAACCCCTGATGAAAGTGAATCGAGTTCTGACCTTGGCGATGAGCACGGCCCTGGTGGGCACGGCCCTGGGTTGCGCCCCGGCCATCCCGAACGCCAGCACGCCGGCCCAGGCGCCCGTCATGATGGAAGGCGCCGTGGCGCCCGAGAAGCTCATCGCGGGCGATCGCCAGATCATGGCGGACGGTCAGGCCATGAGCTTCGACGAGATCCGCAAGCACCTGCCGTCGCGCCTCACCAACGAAGAGGCTCAGAAGTTGCTGGTCGACATCGACACGTCCAAGATCATGGCGAGCAGCGACATGGAGCTTCAGCAAAGAGGCCGTGGCTTCGCGCGCGGCTTCGGGCGGGGCTTCTCCCGGGGCTTCGGGCGCGGCTTCCGGAGCTTCGGCCGCTCGCGCTTCTTCGGCTTCCGCGGCTCGTACTTCCCCTACTATAGCTACGGCAACTACTGGTACCCGTACTCGTACCCGTACGCCGGCCTGAGCTACTACCCGTACCTGTACAGCTACGCCGGCTCCTACTACCCCTACTCCTATTGCTGGTAGACCCGGCTTCCCCTGCCCGGCGCTCTTCGGAGCGCCGGGTCTTTTTTTGCCTTTCGGCAGAAGGCCCGTTTTTTTTGGCCGCCCCGCGTGACGCCTGCTCGGCCCGTCACGCGGGAGCCGCGCCCGGGGCTGACGCGCTCCGAGCCGGCGAGGGTCGCGGCCGTCCCTCGAAGCAGTCCAGGGAGCGTTGCTGAGGGGCAAGAGGAAGCGCTAAGTTATGCTCATCAAGAGAGGGGACATCAGGAGGACCTTGCGCATGACCATGACCCGGATGGCGAGCCTGACCCTGGCCCTCAGCATGTTCGGCACGCTCGGTTGCGCCCAAAACCTGCCCGGCGGCACTCCCGCCCAGGCCCCCGACCTTCCTGCGCTGGGTACCATGACCAGCGGCCCCGTCGCCCCCGACCAGCTCCTGCTCGACGACTTCCAGACCTTGGTCGACGGCAAGGCCCTTTCGGTCGACGAGATCCGCAAGCAATTGCCGTCCCGCCTCTCGGAAGCCGAGGCCGCCAAGATGCTGGTCAAGCTCGACCTGGACCAGGTCGAACTCGACTCCGCCTTCGAGACCCAGCAGTGGCGCCGGGGCTACGGCGGTCGCGGCTACGCCGGCCGCAGTTTCTTCCGCCGCGGCTTCTACGGGGGTTACGGCTACGGCAGCCGCTTCTTCAGCCGCAGCTTCTTCGGCGGGCTGGGCTTCTACCCCTATTCGGGCTATTACTTCCCGTACTACTACAATGCCGGCTTCTACTACCCCTACACCTACTCTTACGCCGGCGCCCTCTGCTCACCGTACCTCTACGGCTACGGCGCCCGCTTCTGGCCTTACACGTTCGCCTGGTACTAGACCGCCCTCCCCTGGGGCCGCCGGCAAGCCGGCGGCCCTCTTGACTTTGGCCTTTTTAGCAGCCTAGGCAGAGATGCTTAGGCTTTTGTTTTGTCCTAATGTGGTAGCCTATCCACGCGAGTTCAGAAGTGGAGGGGGTAGGTATGGGAAAGTCTAGAAAG
>Ga0180215_1001215_pt1 | contig 29303 bp, 26 predicted proteins | sample eDN3rd37CBELigBY_FD_128871 | JGI IMG/M metagenome (GOLD analysis project Ga0180215, IMG submission 128871) | Enriched backyard soil microbial communities from Emeryville, California, USA - eDNA 3rd pass 37_C BE-Lig BY (version 2) (version 2) | ecosystem: Environmental > Terrestrial > Soil >...
CCGCATCGAGACCCTCAAGAAGGACGGCGTCGAGATCGGCAACCGGGTCAAGGGCAAGGTCGTCAAGAACAAGGTCTCGCCCCCGTTCCGGGTCGCCGAGTTCGACCTGATCTTCGGCGAAGGCGTCAACCGTCAGGGCTGCGTCCTCGACATGGCGGTCGAGCACAATATCGTCAACAAATCCGGCTCTTGGTTCTCGTACGGCGATAACAAGATCGGCCAGGGCCGCGAAGGCGCCAAGGAGTTCCTGCGCCAGAACCCCGAGCTTTGCGACGAGATCGAACAGCTGGTGCGCACGCGCCTCAGCCTCATCAACCAGGAAGCGGCCCCCGAGCCCCTCTCGGTTGACGACGAGGACGATCTCCTCGAAGAGTAAGCGGACGGGTCCCCGGGACCCGCGAGCTTAGCCATCGGGGGGTGGTGGAGGCGAGACGCCTTCCTCGCTTCCACCACCCCCTATGCCAAAGGGGCGCCCGCCAGGCGCCCCTTCGTGCTGCAATGGTCTACTGACTTAGTAGATCATCATCTTCATACAGAAGACCGACCCACCGGACTTCATGTACTCGGACGTGTCCACCTCGACCACGTCGAGGCCCGCGGCCTTCAGGCGCGAGACCGTCTCCGTGGCGCCGGGGTGCATGACGACATGCTTGCCGGCGAGGGCCAGGGCGTTACCGGCGAAGCATCCGAGGGCTTCGGATTCGGGGATCTCGATCAGGTTGGGGAAGGCCTTGCGAAGCATGGCCACGCCCTCGGCATCGAAGGCCTCGAGAACGGCCATGGCGGTCGTCTCGTTGATGAGGCTCAAGCAGGTGTCGAGGTGATAGAACTTGTCGGTGACCAGGCGCAGGGCCACGACCGGCACGCCGAGCATCTCGGAAACCACGTCGTAGGTCGAGCGATCCGTCCGGTGACCGTAACCGCCCCAGATGAGTTTCTTGCCGGGGTGCCAGAGCGCGTCGCCCTGCCCTTCGAGGAGCATCTCCGAGTTGGGAAGCGTAAGGATGCGGTATCCCCGGGCTTCGAACCATGCGCGGTAATGCGCGACTTCCTGCTGGCGCGAGGGATGGCGCATGTTGCTGAGCAGGACGTAGGGCTGCTCATCGGCATCCAGGCCGGGAAGGGTCTGGTTGGCTGCGAAGACCATGTCCTCGCAGCCCTCGGCGCCGGGGATGACCTCGACGGGGAAGCCCAGGCGCTCGAAGGTGGCCTTGAGGGTTTCCCACTGGGTCTTGGCCTTGGGGAGGTCGATGGCTCCCGCGTTGCCTTCCATGTAGGGGTTCTTGACGTCGATCACGCAGAAGTGATCCGGCGAGCACATGAGCGCCTTGTCGGGCTCGCGCCGAGGGGCCAACGAAGCGAAGTCCAGCGCCGAAAGCTGGTCGAGGGAGTCGATGACGGTCGGCTTCGAGGTGGTCAGCAATCGAAACTCCTTTGGAACGGGCCGAGAGGCCCGGTAAACGACACGGGGCGGCGCGTCGGACGCGCCTTAGCCGCAACGATCTTACCCGAAGTCCCGAAGCTTGTCAGGTCCGGGCCTTACTCCGCCTGGGACTTCTTGTCTTGGGGCTTGCGGCCGCGGAGCGAGACCCCGGTGACATGAAGCGTGTCCTCGGTGACGTCGAGGGTGACCCAGAGGTCGCGCCCCACCTTCACGTCCCCGCTCTTGACGTTCTCTTCTTGCGTCATCTCGGTGAGCGCATCGAAGACCTGGTTGATCTGCTCGTCGCTGAGCGCCTCGGTGGCTTGATCGAAGCCCTTGAAGAAGGTCAAGCGGTAGCTCATGGCATCCTCCTGATGATGGTGAAACCGTCTCAGCATAGCACGGAGTGCCCGTTCCCTCGCTTGATCGGGTCTGCTATTCACGTTATAAACGAATGGCGCCGTCAACGGATGGAGTCGCTCGGCAAGGCGCGGCCTGGAAAGGGTGTGCGGGATGCGACGGGTATCAAAACGCGCTCGCGGAAGCGTCCAGCAGCTCACGGAGCCGCTGATCCGGGAGATTCACTCCCTCAACGCCGAGGCCAAGGCATGCCGGGATGCGTACGTCCGCGAGCAGATCTACCTATCGAAGACCAAGCTTCAAAGCCACCTACTGCGCGAGTGGGGGGAGCATTTCGAGGTCTTCGACGATCCGGAGTTCCCGGGAACCGTGAGCCTGAGCCGCCGAGCGGACGGGCGTGACGCCTGCCATGCGCGGGTCGCGGACCTGGATCCGGACGTGCGCGCGGAGTTGAAGCGTTGAACCTCCCCGTGACCTTGCGAGGCGCCTTGCCCGCCGCCTACCTCGACCTGACCTTCGAGTTCCAGGGAGAGACGTACGGCGCCACGCTGGAGGGCGCCGAAGCGCGCGAAGGCCATTGCGCTTCTCGCTTGCAGCTCATCGACTCCGCCGTGCGCAACCCGGATGGCTGGTTCGATGTGCCGCTCAGCGATCGCCGCATCGACGAAGCCACTCTCCATAAAGCGCTCGCCATCATCCTCCAAGAACATTTCGCCGCCGATATCGCCGCCTTCCACGTGTCCCTCACGCCGTAAAAAGGAGACTCCATGCCCGTCCACCTGATCGAGGGGGATCTCTCCCCGGACCTGCTCGACGCTTATCTTCAGAGCGAATACCTGGCCATCGACACCGAGACCATGGGCTTGAACCCTCACCGGGACCGGCTCTGCCTGATCCAGCTTTGCAACGAGCACGACCGGGTCACCGTCATCCGGGTGACCTCCCTGGTCATGCCCCGTTTGGTCGAGCTGCTCGAGGCCCCGCGCCCGATGAAGATCTTCCACTTCGGGCGTTTCGACCTGGCCATGCTCCGCAAGAACCTCGGGGTACGGATCCACAGCCTTTACGACACCAAGGTGGCCAGCAAGCTCGCTAGGACCTACACCGGGGCCCATGGCCTCAAGGATCTGGTCCGGGACGTCCTGGGCTTCAACCTCGACAAGAGCGCCCAGCAGACGGATTGGGGCTCGCCGAACCTGACCAGCCAGCAGCTCGAGTACTCGGCCAACGACGTGCGCTACCTCATTCAGCTCAAGTCGCGCCTCGACGAGATGCTGAGCCGGGAAGGCCGCATGGAGCTCGCTCAGGAGTGCTTCAAGCACCTGCCGACGCTGGCGGAGCTGGATCTCCTGGGCTGGGAAGGGCTCTTCGAGCATTAAAGGCGCGAGGACATCAAAGCAGAGGGGCCGGCGTTTGCCGGCCCCTCTGCCATTTAGATGCCTTCTTTGGCGGCTTTCAGCAAGGTTTCGTGGTCGATGGCTCGGGCAATCACCACGGTACAGGCAGTCTCGATCGTGCCGATCATCAAGGTGGTGCGCATGAGCCCGTTGGAGTAGCCCTCCCAGACGGGGGCCTCGATGATCCTCCGGAAGGCGAGGCTAAGCTCGGTCTCGCGGTAATCGAGGTAGTCCGGGACGAGCAAGAGGCCGAGCGAGCCGGGAAACTCGGGCCCGACTTTCAACGGGGGGACCAGCGACACGCCTGCGATTCGCCCTTCGGGAAAGAGCATGCTCAGGGCTTCGCGCTGCGCGTCGATCGAGGCGGCACAGGTGGGTTCGGCAGCGGCCTTCAGGAAACGGTCGACCCACGACGCCAGGGTTCCCGGGGCTAGCGCTTCTGGCGCGCCCCTCTCCGGTCGGTCGTCATCTAGAGGACTGGGCAAGTTCTCGAACTCCAGCGAGATGGGTAACCCCATGCTTATACCCACGCAAGGCATGGTTGTTCGTTGTTATCGGTCCTTGATAAAAGTCTACGTCGCTCGCCTTGCCCCCGGCCGTTCGAGCCGAGTAAACTAGGGTTATGTCACCCTCGCTTCTCGAAATCCGCCTTCATGCTCGAATCCGCGCTTAGACGCTACTTCGGCCACTCGACCTTTCGGGAGGGCCAGCGTCAGGTCGTGCAAGCGGTCCTCGACGGCAAGCACACCGTCGCCATCATGCCCACCGGACAGGGCAAATCGGTTTGCTACCAGCTTCCGGCGATGATGCTCGAGGGCACGACCCTGGTCGTGAGCCCGCTCATCGCGCTGATGAAGGATCAGGTCGACAGCCTGATCGAGCGGGGTATTCCGGCGACCTTCATCAACTCGTCTTTGGATTCCGATGAAGCCGAGCACCGCTTGTCGCAGCTCGCGGCAGGCGCCTACAAGCTCGTTTACATCGCCCCCGAGCGCTTTCGCAACCGGGCCTTCGTCTCGGCGCTGAAGGGCGTGACGATCTCGCGCTTCGCGATCGACGAGGCCCACTGCCTCTCGCAATGGGGCCATGACTTCCGACCCGATTACCTCCGCCTCAAGGAGGCCCTTCCGATACTCGGCAGGCCTCCGGTGCTCGCGGCCACCGCGACCGCCACTCCCGAGGTCCGCGAAGATATCATCAAGCAACTGGGCCTCAAGGAGCCCACGGTCTTCGTCACGGGCTTCGACCGGCCCAACCTCCGCTACGTCGTTCGTCCTGCGAGCGGAGAATCGGCCAAGCTCGCCAAGGTCAGCGAGGTGGTCGCGAGCGTAAAGGGACCGGGCATCATCTATGCCGCCACCCGCAAATCCGTCGAAACCATCGCCGAGCACCTGGCCTCGGAGGGCATCCCAGTCGCGCCCTACCATGCCGGCATGGACGACGCCTCGCGCGACGGAGCTCAGGACGCCTTCATGTCCGGGCGTGCCCGGATCGTGGTCGCCACCAACGCCTTCGGCATGGGCGTCGACAAGCCCGACGTGAGGTTGGTCCTGCATTACGACCTGCCGGGCACCATCGAGGCCTACTACCAGGAGGCGGGCCGTGCGGGGCGTGACGGCAAACCCTCTTACTGCGTGCTTTTGTTCTCTGCCGCCGACCGGTACCTTCAGGAGTTCTTTATCGAGGGCTCCAGCCCCGGTCTCGACGTCATCAAGGGAGTTTACCGGGTCCTTTGCGAGCAGGGCCCCGACGAGTTCGTGACGACCCATGAGGCGATCGCCAAGAAACTCCCCGGCAAAGTGAACGACATGGCCATCGGGACCTGCCTCAACCTCTTCGAGCGTGCCGGCGTCATCGAGCGCGCGCCGCGCGGCAGCAACCTCGCCTACGTCAAGCGCATCAACGCCTTGATGCCCCTGGATTCCCGTGCCAAGGTGCAAAAAGCGGTCTACTCGGCCCTCAAGGAGGCCTTCGGAGACAAGCTCGACGAGGGCACGCCGCTCGATCTCAATGCCCTGGTCAATGCCGTCGAGCTGCCGCGTGACTCCGTGCTGACGGCGCTACATGGGCTTCACGAACGCGGCCTGCTCGAGTACACTCCGCCCATGCGAGGCCGGGCCATGCGCCTCTTGAAGCGCTCCGAGGCGCTTCCGGATCTCGGCATCGACCTCAGCATGCTGATGAGCAAGCAGACTCGCGAGCAAGCCAAGCTCGACTGCATGGTGAACTACGCCTATACGATGGACTGCCGGCGCCATTACATCCTGGATTACTTCGGCGAGACGCGGGCTGCGTTGAGCTGCGGCTCATGCGATCGCTGCCTGGAGGCCCGGCGGCCGGTGAAGGCGACGGCCAAACCGACCAGCTCCCCCAAGGAGGCGCGCCCGATCGTTCAGGCATCGGCCCAACCGGTTCGGCCGCGCGTCAGCCGCGATGCCATGCTGAGTCAAGTGCTCGATGGGCATCGCGAAGGCCTCGACGTGACGGCCATCGCCGAGCGCCTCGAACGCTCGCCGACTACCATCGAGGGCTACGTGATCGAGTTGATTCAGGAAGGCCGGATTCCGCTTCACGACGTGGTGAGCGAGTCGACGGCCGCGCGCATCATCGAGGCGATCGCCATTGAAGGAGGCGAACGCTTGAGGCCCCTCAAGGAGGCCCTGGGAGAGAACGTGACTTACTTCGATATCCGAGCGGTCCTGGCCGCCGAAAAAGCGATGCCCGCCCCGCCGTCCCCCGTGTCGGCGCCCCTTGGAGCGCGGGCATGACCGGGCGCGCCGCAACCATCCTGCAGGGAGCCTTGAAGTTCGGTATCCGGCCCGGCCTGGAGCGCATGCGCGCAATCCTGGACGAGTTGGGCCGCCCTCAAGACAAGCTTCGCGTCGTGCACGTCGCGGGAACCAACGGCAAGGGCTCGACTACAGCCATGCTCACCTCGGTTCTTCGCGAAGCGGGCTACAAAGTCGCTCGCTATACCTCGCCTCACCTGGTCGATTACCGGGAGCGCTTCTGGCTGGACGGCGCCTATATCTCGGAGGCGGCCTTCGAGTCGACCCTCCAGCGCGTCGCGGCGGTGGCCGGCGCCGTCGAGGCGCGCATGCCGGAGTTGGGCCCGTCGACCGAGTTCGAACTCTTGACGGCCACGGCCCTGGTCTATTTCGTGGAAGCGGGCGCCGAGCTCGCCGTCATCGAAGTGGGACTCGGCGGGCGCCTCGACGCCACGAACGTCTTCGACGCGCCGGAAGCCACGGTGATCACCACGATTGACTACGACCACACGGCCATCCTGGGCGAGACGATCGCGGCGATCGCCACCGAGAAGGCCGGTATCCTGAGGCCCGCCGTCCCCGTGATCACTGGAGCTACGGGCGAAGCCCGCGAGACCATCCGGCAGGCCGCCGAGGCCCTTGGGGCACCCTTGCGTTTGGTCGACGGGGAATCCCACTTGCACGTCGGCCTCTCGGGACCCTACCAGCGCCGCAACGCCGCGATGGTCGAGCAAGTCGTCGCGGTCCTACGGGAGAACGGTTGGGAGATCCCCTTCGACGCCCTCGCCACGGGCCTAGCAGCCGCCCGCTGGGCCGGTCGCATGGAGAAATGGGCGCCTTCCGAAAGCGAGTTCTGGCTGGCGGACGGCGCGCATAACCCCGGAGGCATCGCGGCGCTTTGCGAGGCCCTGCGTCAGGAGCATCCCGACACCCGCTGGACGCTCATCTTCGGGGCCCTCGACGATCGCGACGCGCGGGGAATGCTCCAAAGCTTGCTTCCGTTCGCGAAGGCGCTGGTGCTGGTGGCCCCACCGAGCCCGCGGGCCATGGCGCCCGAGCGCTTGGCCGAGGATCTGCGGCACCGAAATTGGCGAATCGCCGACAGCGTCACGCAGGCCGTGGCCATGGCGCGTGAGATGCCGGGTCCCTACGCGGTCGTCGGGTCACTCTACCTGGTAGGCGCCGTGAAGCAGGAACTTGGCTGGTTTCCCGAACCCTGATCCGCAGACGCGACTCCTATTCAAAAGGGATTCCGGAATGCTAGGATCGTTTCGCCCATCGTTCGTGGAAGAGGGAGTGTGATGACCGTCTTGACCCCGCAGGCCATGCCCAAGGTGGGCGAGCGGATCTCGGAGTACGTGGTTCGCGTTTCGCAGCTTCGCCAAATGAAGAAGCGCGACGAAGGTGCGTTTTACCTGTTTCGCGGCACCAACGCCCAGGCGCAAGTGGCTTGTGTGGTTTGGAACGGGGACGTCGATTTCCGCAACGGGGATTACCTCAAGATCTGGGGGGACGTGAAGCTCCACAAGGATGCTCCTCAGGTCGTCGTGCACCGCTGGCAGATCCTGCCGCGGGAGGACTTCCCGGCCGATACCTTCGTCCCGGCGAGTCATCGCGACAAGGACGTGATGGTCGCCGAGCTCGCCGAGGTGATCGCATCGGTAACCTCGGAGCCGATTCGCAACTTGCTCAAGCAGCTCCTGCTGGACGATCCCTACGTGGCACCGCGTTACCACCGGGCGCCGGCTGCCAAGAGCCATCACCATCCCTTCCTCAACGGCCTCCTCGAGCATAGCTTGACGGTCGTGAGGAGAGCCCTCGGCCTTTGCCTCGCCGAAGAAGGCCATGTCGACCGGGATATCGTGATTGCGGGCGCTTTGCTCCACGATATCGGCAAGATCGAGGAGTACTCCTTCGATCAGGATTCGATTGATTTCACAGAGGTCGGGAACCTGATCGGCCACGTGAGCCTTGGCTACTATCTGGTGCGCCAGGCCATCTCGCGCCAGGGCGACGTGCCCTCGGACGTGGCGACCAACCTGCTTCATATCGTCCTGAGTCATCAAGGGCGACTCGAGTACGGGTCGCCGGTGGAGCCGAAGACGGCTGAAGCCTTCATCGTGCATCATGCCGACACGGTGGATGCACATCTCTGGCAGGTGACGCGGACGGGACGCGATTATCCCGACCAGCGGCTCGCCTTTTCGAAGAGTCTCAACCGCATGGTGCTCGCCAACCCTCAGCTTCCCGATGGCGAAGCTTACCGGCACTGATCGCCCGACGTCATCCCTTCCTCCGGCCGCCGCCGCCCACTGTTGGGCAGCGGCGGCCGTGTTCCTGGTGCCTAGGGGCTTTGCCGTGGCCTGGATTGAAAGCCTGGGCTTCCGTGTACAATATAATGAGCCCACTCTTAGTAACGGCGTGCAACGAGGGTTGGAATGTCTAAACTTGTCTTGTCCGGTGATCTCTCGATTTTTCGCGTGGAGCTCGTGGTCCGCATTCTCGAGGCCATGAAGTTCGACGGCGAAGTCGCGATTGAAGCCGCCGAGAAGGGCCAGTTTTCCGTCCAGCAAGGGCGTGTCGTCGGAGCACGGACGCTCACGGACCAGGGACTCAAGGCTTTGGCGACGCTGGTTTCCCAGCGGAACGGGACCTTCGCGGTGCGCACGCAAACCACCGATGAGATATACCGCAACCAGGAACTTCTGACCATCCCGGATAACGCGACGATTTTCCGGCAGGTCCACGCGATGCTCGGTCAGGGCCATTTCGCCCAGCAAGCGGCCGCCGCGCAGCAGCCGCAAGCCCAGCAGATGACCGTGCCGCGGGCGACTCCAGCGAATTCGGGGATAGGAACCGGCCCGATGTCTCAGCCTGCGGCGGCAAAGCAGACGATCGTCCGGCGATCGCAAGGATCCGGACCGTTGGCGCGCGTTCCCGAGGTCACCGACAAGGGGAAGATCGTCCTGCGCTCGATTCAAACCAACTACGCCCTGCGGGGAGTCCAGGTTGACGCCGATACCTGGAAGCTCTTGGCCAAGATTGACGGCCGCACGTCGCTTTTCCAGCTGGGTGAATCGGCGGGGCTGATGGGCGAGCGCCTCGTGGCCGCGGTCGAGGAACTGCAGCGCGAAGGCCATATTCGTTTCCAGTCGCACGACCCCAACATCGAGCACCTCAAGAATACCCAGTCGAAGTTCCGCTTCGGCGAGTACATGGTCGCCAAGGGGGTGATCACCGAGATCCAGCTCGACGCGGCGCTCAAGCGCCAGCAGGAGCTCGCGCGGCGCGGGCGCTACATGTGGCTGGGGGAGATTCTCGTCGAGCTCAACTACGCGCGCCCCAGTCAGGTGCAAGAGGCCCTGGCCATGCAGAAGCGCCAGAATTCCTGATAGGCGCCGCCTGGTGGCAACGACGCTCGGTATTAAGCTACAATGGAGGGCCCGGACGAGGTTTCCGGGCTCTTTTCTTTTCCGGAGGACCGCGTGAAGCCCCAGTACTCCCCGATGATGCAGCAGTACCTCTCCCTCAAGGAGCAGTATCCTGACGTTCTGCTCTTTTACCGGATGGGAGACTTCTACGAGATGTTCTTCGAGGACGCCAAGATCGCCTCGAACGAGCTCGAACTGACCCTGACGGGGCGGGACTCCGGAGGCGAGCGCATTCCCATGGCGGGCATCCCTTACCACGCGGCCGAGAACTACCTCACCCGGCTGATCGCGAAGGGGTACCGGGTGGCCATCTGCGAACAGATGGAAGACCCCGCGCAGGCCAAGGGCCTGGTGAAGCGCGAGGTGGTCCGCCTGGTCACTCCGGGCACCTTGCTCGAGTCGGGTTACCTCGCCGACAAGCAGAACAACTTCCTGGCGGCCATCTCGACCACGGCTGACGGCTTCGGCCTCGCCTACTGTGACGTCTCCACCGGCGAGTTGATCGCCACCGAGGTCGCCGACGCCCGGACGCTGGCAGCGGAGCTCTCGCGCTTGATGCCCGCGGAGTTGCTGGTGCCGGTGCCCACCGACGTCTGGGAGCGCACGGCCTGGGGACGCCAGCCGGGGCGCGTTCCTCCCGAGCAGCTCGATACCCGCTGGGTCGGAGTCCTGCCGGAAGGCCTCAACGTGACGCTGAGGCACGAGGCGGGCTTCGCCACGGAGCCCGGCAAGCGCCTCATCCTCGAGCACTTCAAGGTAAGCAGCCTCGAGGGCTTCGGCCTCACCGACCTGCCGCGTGCCGTCGGAGCCATCGGCTCGCTGCTTACCTACCTATACGAGACGCGTAAAGCCCAGCTTCCCCCGTTTTCGGGAATTCGCACCTATCGCCTGGCGGATTACATGGGCCTCGACGGCAATACCCGGCGCAACCTCGAGCTCATGCAGACGGCCCGTGACGGCTCCTGGAAGGGCTCCTTGCTCTGGGTGCTGGACGAAACCGCCACGGCGATGGGCGGCCGCAAGCTTCGCCAGTGGCTGATGCATCCGCTGATCAGCCCCCCGGAGATCGCCAAGCGCCACGAGGCCGTGGCTGAACTCTGCGACCATGCCACCTTGCGCATGGCCCTCGGACAGCGCCTCGCGTCGGTCAAGGATCTGGAGCGGCTGGCGTCGCGGGTCGGCGCCGGTACCGCCAATGCCCGGGACCTCAACGCCCTCAAGGACTCGCTGGAGGCCCTGCCGGCGATCGCCGAGACCCTCGCCGGCTGTCGCGCCGAGCTGCTCACGGCCATCGGCGGAATGCCTCCCGAGCTGCTCGACCTGGCCTCCGAGATTCGCCGCACGCTCAACGACGCTCCTCCGATCTCGTTGACCGATGGCGGCATCATCCGCGACGGGGTGAGTGCCGAGCTCGACGAGCTGCGTAGCTTGCTGGGCGACAGCAAGGAGTGGCTCACGCGCTTCGAGCAGCAAGAACGCGAGCGCAGTGGCATCCGCTCCTTGAAGGTCGGCTACAACAAGGCTTTCGGCTACTTCATCGAGGTGACCCACGCCAACCGCAGCCTGGTCCCCGAGGATTACCACCGCAAGCAAACGCTCACCAACGCCGAACGCTACATCACGCCCGAGCTCAAGGACCGCGAGCAGCGGATCCTCACCGCTCAGGATCGCATCGGACGCCTGGAGTACGATCTCTTCGCGGCCCTTCGAGAGGCTGTCCTGCCCTGGGTGCCGACGCTCCAAGACCTGGCGTCGCGCGTTTCGGCCATCGACGTCCTGGCGGCCTTTGCTGAGGTGGCGGTTCGGCACGGGTTCATCCGCCCCGAGGTCGACGATTCCTTGGGCATGAGCATCGTGGAGGGGCGTCATCCCGTGGTGGAGCGGCTTTTGCCGCCGGGGTCCTTTGTGCCCAACGATGCGCAGCTGGACGCTGACGAGGCGCAGCTCGTGATCCTGACCGGACCCAACATGGCGGGTAAGTCGACGTTCATGCGCCAAATTGCGCTGATCGTCCTCTTGGCGCAGGTCGGAAGCTTCGTTCCCGCGCGCTCGGCGCGCATCGGGGTGGTGGATCGGATCTTCACCCGGGTCGGGGCGGTGGATGATCTGGCGACCGGTCAATCGACCTTCATGGTCGAGATGAACGAGACCGCGAACATCCTCAACAACGCCACGCGTCGGTCGTTGATTCTGCTCGACGAGATCGGGCGCGGCACATCGACTTTCGACGGCATCTCCATCGCCTGGTCGGTTTCCGAGCACCTGGCGACCCAGGTCCGGGCGCGAACCCTCTTCGCCACGCATTACCATGAGCTGACGAGCCTCGCGATGAGCCATCCCGGAGTCAGGACCTACAAGGTCCTGGTCGAGGAGCAAGGCGGCCAGGTACACTTCCTGAGACGGGTCGTGCCCGGCGGTGCGGATCGCTCGTACGGAATCGAGGTCGCGCGTCTCGCGGGCTTGCCCCCTCAGGTGGTCGACCGCGCGCGTCAGCTCCTCGTCGAGATCGAGCGCCGCAACCGGATCTCGCTTTCGATGCGCAACGCCGCCGTCGCCGAGGGCGGGGATCCCGCGGTGAGTCAACTTCCGCTGTTCAGCACGCCGGGATCGCTCTAGCCTTCCCGCTCGCGCCGAGGGGCTCCGTTCGGGGGCGCCAGGCACCGTGCATGGCGGCTTTTGCCACGCGTCCTACCCGGCCCGTCCAGTGAATAAGCGGTTGAACTGGCGAAGAATCGTCAAGAATGTAACGCCGGACACCGATTCCGGTGTTATGTTTGCTAGAATAGTCCTGAAACGCCCGTCCCATCGTCGCAATCCGCTGACCATAACTCCCCGGACGGGTGCCGAAGCGCATGGCAACAAAATACGAAAAGCAAATCGAAAAGCTCCTGGGGCACGTCAAGCAGCTCCACCAGCTGATCGAGGAGCGAACTCAGCAGCTTAAATATTGGCAGGGCTACGCCAACAAACTCCGCGAAGAGCGGCAGCGTTTGTCGTCGGGCCTGCTGGCTGCTGCGCGCAAGACCTTCTCCGAGGTCGCTACCCGCTACCAGGCGCTTCGCGCCGAGAACGGCAAGCTGCGCAAGCATATCGAGCATCTTCACCAGCTCCAGCAAAAGCAGGAGTTCCAGCTCAAGACCCAGCTTCAGTACGCGCTGGGTCGTATCGACGATCTGTCGATCGAGCGCAAGCACTGGCGCACGACCGTTCAGCACAAGCAGCAGAAGATCTGGAAGGCGCAGGAGCAGCTCCAAGAAGCCGAGCAGCGCTTCGCGGCGGAGCTGCAGATGCTGCAGCAGCAGCTCGATCAGGAGCAGGCCCGGACGCGCTCGCTCAGCGATCGCCTCGAGACCGCCGAGCGCCAGATCGAGATTCAACAGGTACAATGGCAGGACCTGCTCACCGAGAAGCAGGGACTTCTGGTCAAGCTCGAGGAGACCGAGTCGGCGCTGGCGATCGCCCAGAAGACCCTCTCGGAGACGCTCGCAAGCCAGCAAACCTCGGTGGGCCGCGAGGTCGATGCGCTTCGTCAGATGGTCGTCTCGTTGCAGCGCCAGACCGAGACCCTGCATGCGGAGCTGGCCGAGAACCAGGAAACCATCGACAAGCAGGAGCGCTTCATCGCGGTTCTGAAGGGCGATGGCTCGAAGCCCAACATTCGGCCGATTGCCGACAAGAAGTCTTCCCCCCAGGCGCCCCCCAAGTCGGAGGATACTGCAAGTGGCTAACCCCTCGATGTTATCGCTCATCAAAACCAAGCGCGACGGCGGCGAGCACTCCCGTGAGGAGCTCGCCTGGCTTGTTTCTAACGTCAAGGAGATCCCCGACTACCAGCTCTCGGCCTGGCTGATGGCGGTCGTCCTTCGCGGCATGTCCATCGAGGAAACCACTCACCTCACCGACTTGATGGCGCATTCGGGCCAGGTCATGGACCTCTCCGACGTGCCGGGCCCCTGTGCCGACAAGCACTCGACCGGCGGCGTCGGCGACAAGGTCACGCTTGTCCTGGCCCCGTTGGTCGCCAGCGCCGGCGTCACGGTCGCCAAGCTCTCCGGCCGCGGTCTCGGGCACACGGGCGGCACGGCCGACAAGGTCGAGGCCATCCCCGGCTTCACCCCCGAAATCCCCATCGAGCAGTTCAAGCAGCAGCTCCGCGAGATCCGGGTGGCCCTGGCCTCGCAGACCGGCGAGCTGGCTCCTGCGGACGGCGTCCTCTACGCCATGCGCGACGTCACCGCGACCGTCGAGAGCATCCCCCTGATCGCGGCCTCGGTGCTTTCCAAGAAGATCGCCTCGGGCGCCGACGTGATCCTCCTCGACGTCAAGACCGGCTCGGGTGCCTTCATGAAGGACGACGCGAGCGCCAAGGAGCTCGCGGACACCATGATGGAGGTGGGTCGCCGCCTCAACAAGCAGGTCATCTGCGTCGTCTCCGAGATGGGTCAGCCCCTGGGCCACGCCGTCGGTCACTCCAACGAGGTGGCCGAGGCCATCCTGACCCTCCAGGGCAAGGGCCCCGAGGATCTCACCGAGCTCTGCGTGAAGCTGGGCGGCTTGATCCTGATGGGCGCCGGTGACGTCGCCACTCCGGATGCGGGCGAAGCCAAGCTCCGCGAGGCGATCGCCTCCGGTGCCGCCATTGAGAAGTTCCGCGAGTTCGTCGCGGCCCAGGGCGGTGACGCCCGCGTCATCGAATCGCCTGAGATCATGCCCCAGCCCCGCCTCCGGGTGCCCGTCGAGGCTATCCAGGACGGCTACGTCCAGCAGCTCGACGCCCTTCCCGTCGGCATCGCCTGCAAGGAGCTTGGCGGCGGCCGCCTGTACAAGGGAGCCCCGCTGGACCTGGCCGTCGGCGTCGAGCTGATGAAGAAGGTCGGGGACCGGGTAGAAAAGGGAGAGACGCTCGCCTACCTGCTGGTCAACGACGAGGCCAAGCTGGCCGCGGCCACCGAGGCCGTTCAGTCGGCGTACCGCGTCGGGCCTACCCCGGCGAGCGCCCCCGAGCTCATCCGGGCCGTCTACACCGCGGAGCCTGTGTCCGTACGGTCCTAATCGCGATTCGACGTAACAGGGAGGGCAGCACGTGGCGGTTTCGGGAAAGCGCATGCGCCTGGGCGAGATCCTCATCATGGCCGGGGTCTTGACCGAAGAGCAACTCCAGATCGGACTTGCCAAGCAAGCGCAGACTCGAGACCCCATCGGACAGATCCTCGTCAACCTGGGATACGTCACCGACGAACAAATCAAGCACGCCCTGGAGGTCCAGTACGGGGTCAAGGCCTTTTCGCTGCGATCCCGGATTCCCCAGGAAGTCCTGCGCCTCATCCCCGAGGCGATGATGCGCCGCCACAAAATCCTCCCCGTCGCGCTCAACCAGTTGACCGTCGCCATGGTCGACCCCAGCAACATCTTGGCACTGGATGACCTCCGCCTCCGCTTCAAGGGAGTCTCCATCCAGCCGGTGGTGGTCACCGAAGCCGAATTCGACCAAGCCCTCAAGGCCATGCCTCGCGAGGCCGTGGTCGAGCAGGCCCCCCGCGACGAGGCCTCCGAGAGCGAACCCGCTCCCGACGAATCCACCGCCGAGAAGCTGGCGACCGCCATCCTCTCGGGTGCGCTGCGCCGCGGCGCCACCGAGGTGGTTCTCGAGCCCCGTGAAAGCGAACTCACGCTGCGCGTCCGCATTGACGGACGCCTCGTCAAGGAGCCTGCGATCCCGTCACGCCTCGCGAACGCCCTTTTGGCCCGCTTGAGGGTCCTGGCGGATCTGCCCCCGACCGCGAGCCACGGCTCCCAGTCGGGAGTCATCCGGATGCCTTACGACTCCCGCCAGATCAAAATCATGCTTCGGTGCATGCCCGTGCGCCACGGCCAGATGCTGACCCTGCGGATCTTCGACCCGACCCAGTTCCAGGAAGCGGCCTTGGATGCGCTCGACATGCATCCGCAGGTGGCCTCGACGCTGAAAGCCATCCTCGAGCGCCAGACGGGATTGGTACTCTTCAACGGGCCGCTGCATTCCGGCAAACACACGATGATCGCGGCGAGCTTGCGCGAGGCCATCCGAGGGGGGCGCTCGGCGATTGCCCTCGACGTCCCGGTCGCCGAATCCATCGACGGCGTGACCCTGGTGACGGCCAGCGAGGAGAACCTGGAGGCCAGGCGGGCTGCCGTCGACGCGATTCTCCTGCAATCCCCCGACCTGATGGTCATCGACCAGGTGGAGGACCGCGAAGTGGCGCGCAAGCTGGTACGCGGCGCGCTCGCGGGCCGCTTGGCCCTCATCGGCATGACCACGACCCAGCGCTTCCTCGACGAGCTTCATGATTGCTCCGGCATGGAGCTGCGTTCCTTGGCCAACGCCGTTGCCGGCGTGGTGACGATGCGGCTCGTCCGCAGACTCTGCCCCGCTTGCCGCATTCCTTACAAGCCGGATGAGGCCACCTTGGACGCCATTCGCCCCGCCAACGACTCCGGGATGCTCCATCGGGCGATGGGCTGTTCCGATTGCCATGACACGGGATTCAAGGGACAGATCGGTGTTTACGAGGTATATCCCTTGAACGCCAAGTTGCGGCACCTCGTTGCGCAAGGGGCCTCCAAGGCCGAGATCGACGCGCATGCCAAGCAGGCGGGTCATTTGACGCTCGCGGACTATGCCGCCTGGTTGGTGGCTCAGGGCCATACCACTCTCGACGAGTTGAAGCGCGGAGACCTCTTCGACGGCGCGATAGTTTAGACGTTCGCTGCGCCTGTACGACTCAAGCGAAGGTTTGGAGCTATAATGGAAGCCGGAAAGCAAGTGCTTCCATGCGCCCTTGATTCAAAAAGAGGACCTCATGCCCAACATCAACGATCTTCGTGACAGCTTCGAAAAGCTCATGGCGCAGGCCCGGGAGACTTCCGAGATCGGAGTCCAGGTGGCCCGGGAGGAGATTCACCGCCTCGTGAAGGATCCCGACACCGTCCGCAAGATGGAGGACTTCGAGGAGAACTTCGACAAGCAGTTCCGCGAGGTTGCCACCCGCATCGAGGACAGCACCCGCCAGATGGCTTCGATGTTCGATAACCTCATGAACCAGATGCCCTTCGGCACCAAGACCGAGTCTGCCCAGCCCGAAGGCGCTGCCGAGACCAAGACCGCGTCCGAGACCAAGTCGTCCAAGACCGAGTCCAAAGCGGCCGAGTAAGCTTAACCCCTCAAACACGAGAGGCCCTGTGTTCAACACAGGGCCTCTCGTGTTTGAGCATCTGCCGGAACACCGCTCGCGCGTTGAGCTACTCGTTCTCGATCACCTCGCGAATGTTCGCGACCCGGTAATGCTTGTCCTTGAGCAAGGGTCTGAGCATGGCGTTCACTCGTTCGAGGCTCGCGCCTGCCAGGTTGATGTCGACCTCCGAGAGGCGCCTCTTGCCCTCGGACCCGAGGTCAAGGTCCACGACCAGCCGTGGGATGGTCGTTCGCCGAATCGCTTCGACGGGAACCTCCCAGTCCGCTTCCGCGGCTATCCGCTCGAGTTCGCGAAGTAGCACCCGTCTAGGCGAGAGCAGGGCGACCTGGAGGTCGATCACGCGGCCCGAGGCGTCCGAGACGATTGAGAGCGTTCCCTCGTTGGGACCGAGGCGCGAGAGAAAAGGGACCGCCGAGAGGTCGAGCCGCGTCGTTCGCGTGCCATGAATGAGATCCAGGGTTTGCATGGTCGATTACCTCGCTGCCAAGGCTTCTCTTGCCTCGGCGTTTTGCTTTGCCGGATCCTGGACGTTGTCGACGTCGGTTTCGATCCGCCGCCCGATACCCACCTGGACACCGGTTCCCATCACGTTGAAGCCCATGGTGAACTCGTCGGTCTTGGTCGCCTTGATATCGGTGACTTCCAACTTGGAGTTGGGGTCGGGCTTCAAGAGCGATTGGGTCAGGTTGGCGATGGCGCTCGTCGGGTTGCTGCCTGCTTGTTCCTTGAGCTCGGAGAGCGCCTCCGGGGTGTAGGAGCGGGTGATCTTGACCGAGTCGGATTCCTCGACCTGAGCCAGGAACGTATCGTCGAGTCGGCCCCTCACGTCCTGATCGCCGATGCCCTTGAACTTGGACGAGCTCATTTCCTCGGTCACGTCGATGCCTTGAACCTCGCCGTCCTTGAGGGTGATGGCGATGGTGCGGTTGGACTCGGCACTGGCGCCCGCGCTCAGGTCTCCGACCGTCGAGGCCGAGGCATGGGCGTTGCCCTGAACGTTGAGGTAGATCTTGGTCTCGCCTGAGCGGAAGTTGTGCTCCGCCCCGACGTTCACCTCGCCGCTGATGCCGGCGGTGATCTCTCCGAGGTCAAGGCCGGCCTTGTCCAGAGCCATCCCGGCGGCAGTCCCCTTCAGGCCGTAATCCGTTTCTTCGGCGCTATCCGCCCCGTCAGGCTCGGTGATCACCTTGTTGCCCGACGCCTTGAGCTGGCCGTCCTTGCCGTCCGTACCGAGGACCCGGACTTCTCCGCCCTTCCCGTGAGCGCCCTCGTCGATGTTTCCGATGCGGGCGCTGGCCGAGGCCTGTGCCGTCGCGTAGACGCCGACCTCGCCCCGGACCGCCGTGAGGTGGCTGCCGAAGTCCTTGGCCGCTTGCACGGCATCTCCGGCCGCGAAGGCTCCGATGCCCGGCAGGGCGGCCTTGGCGGTCGATCCCACGATACCCGTCAGGTGATCCATGTCCTTCTGGGAGGTCGGGTCGAAGGTGAAGGTGAACTCGGCCTGCGCCTGGACGCCGGCCTCGACCTCCGCCGAAGCCCCGGCTTCGGCACCGGGATTGATGTCATTGCCATAGACCGACTGAGGCCCCTTGTCGGTGGAGCCGCCGATGCCGAACTCGGCCGAGAGCCCGACGCCCGCGTTGGCATCGACCAAGAGGGTGACTTCTAGTTCGGTCGGAGGCTGGCCGTGCTCGTCGAGGGGCTCGAGCTTGGGCTCTCCGTTCTCGTTCATGGCAGGAACGCGCTTGATCTCAAGCTCCGCACCGGCCCCGAGCTGGACGCCGTTGATGTTGGCGTCCGCATCGAGCTTGATGAAAGCCGATTCGCCGACTTCGAGGCGGTTGGTCACGAGGTCGCCGAGCAGGCCCGTCTTCTCCTGGGTGTACTCGGCGTCCTCGCCCAGGGGAGACTTGTCCAGGGCGCCATCGACGACCTTGAATGCCTGATCGCCGACCCAGTCCGTGAAATTGCCAACTTGCTCGACGGCGAAATTCGTGACATCGGCCACCGCGTCGACCGTCTTGTCGAAAAGGGCGGTCGCCTTGTCCCAGGCAGCTCCGAGGGCGTTTCCGACATCGGAGGCCCGCTTCATGAACCAGTTTTTGTTCTCGTACTCGTGGCTGCTCTTGAGGGCGTCTTCGCCGAGGTCACCCGCTTCCTTGAGCATGTTGCCTGTGGATTGGGTCGCCGAGTCGAGGATGGCGCTGGCCCGCCGATCGGCTTCCGCCATGATCGTGGCCTGATCTTCGGGCGACTTGTCGGCTGCAAGTGTTTCGGCCTGCTTGATGAGCTTGTCGGCTTCCTGAGTGGCGGTGTCGACGACCTTCTGCGCCTCGGAGGTGGCTTTCGTCTGGATCTCGTCGACTTTTTCGCGCGTCGAGCCCGAGGCGTCCGGGTACTTGGACTTGGCCTCGTCGATCTGCTTGGCTCCGCTGCTCACGGTTTCTTGCGCCTTCGCTTTGGCGGCATCGAGGGCAGGCGTTTTGCTGGGAGCCGCCGCGGGCTTGGGCGCCGCGCCGTACTGCTCAAAGATGCCATGCAGGCGAGCCGTTTCCGCCGATAGCGGCTGGGTCTTGCTCGCCGTGTAGTTTTCTTGCCGTTTATCGGCGTTGGGGGTTTGCTTCTTCTCGGCGAGGCGCGCCGCTTCCTGCTGACGCTGCTGCTCCTCTGCCTTGCGTTTGGCTTCCGCTTCGGCCTTGCGTCGGGCCTCTTCGGCTGCCTTTCGACGGGCTTCTTCCGCCCGCTTGCGAGCTTCTGCCTGTGCTTTGCGCTGTGCCTCCAGATCGGCGGTCTTGCTGCGGCCGCCGTCGCCTGCTGCCTGTACCATCACGTCCTCCTTCAAGGGCGGAGATCCTCTAATGACTCAATACCCTGACTAGAAGCGATCTGGCGTCGGTTATTCATGACTTAACGAACATTTCATCGTCGAGAAGGAGGATTTACCAAACGCTTGATTCCCGAGCGACGTGGGGCAAACCTTGGGGGGTTGTTGGCTGGCGGGAGAAGGGGGTATTATTTAACCAGGTTTTAGTTTTGGCACAAAGGCGTGGCATGGTAAAGGAGGCCAACTTTGGCAACAATCGCAAGCAACTTGACCGAACGCATCGGCCGCACTCCTCTCCTGGAGCTGAAGAAGGTCACGCAAGGGTGTCATGGCCGTGTGGTGGCCAAGTTGGAGTCCTATAACCCGGCTGCCAGCGTCAAGGATCGGATTGGCTGGAGCATGGTTCGCGATGCCGAGGAGCGGGGGCTGATCCAGCCTGGCAAGACGGTGCTCGTCGAGCCGACCTCGGGCAATACGGGCATCGCGCTGGCGTTCGTGGCCGCGGCCCGGGGCTACCGCTTGATCTTGACCATGCCCGAGACCATGAGCCAGGAGCGTCGCAACATGCTCAAGGCCTACGGCGCCGAGTTGGTCTTGACCGAGGGGCCGCTCGGGATGAAGGGGGCGATCGCCAAGGCCCAAGAGATCGTGGCCGCCACTCCCGATGCCTACACGCTGGGTCAGTTCGATAACCCGGCCAACCCCAAGGTCCACCGGGAAACCACCGCGGTCGAGATCTGGGATGATACCGACGGCGCGGTCGACGTCTTCGTCTCGGGCGTGGGGACGGGTGGCACGCTCACCGGCGTCTACCAGGCCCTGAACCCCAAGAAGCCCGATCTGCGCTTCGTGGCCGTCGAGCCGACCGAGAGTCCCGTCCTCGCCGGTGGCCAGCCCAGCCCCCACAAGATCCAGGGCATTGGCGCGGGCTTCGTCCCGAGCCTCTTCGATGCCCAGTTGCTCGCGGGACTGCGCGACGGGTCGCTCGGTGAGATTGCCCAGGTGAGCAGCCAGGAGGCGATGGAGATGACCCGCCGTCTAGCCACCGAAGAAGGCGTATTGGTCGGCATCTCCTCGGGCGCGGCGGTTCAGGCCGCCGTCCGGGTGGCGAGCCGCCCCGAGATGGCCGGCAAGCTCATCGTCGTGGTCCTTCCGGACTTCGGCGAGCGCTACTTGAGCACTCCGACCTTCAGCGAGCAGGCGGCGCCCCAGGCGGGGCAAGCCGCACCCACGTCCATCTAACGAGGCCTCCGTGTTCCGATCCATCCGGGAAAGCATCGACGTCGTCTTCGAGAAGGATCCGGCCGCCAAGAGCTGGCTGGAAGTCATTCTCTGTTACCCCTCGCTTCATGCGATGGCCTTCCATCGGTTGGCGCATCGCCTGCATCGCATGGGCTTGCCCCTGCTGCCGCGGTTGATCTCGCAGTTCTCGCGCTTCGTGACGGGCATCGAGATTCACCCCGGGGCTTCCATCGGCCGCCGCTTCTTCATCGACCACGGCATGGGCGTCGTGATCGGGGAGACGGCCGTGGTGGGCGACGACGTCATGCTCTACCACCAGGTGACCTTGGGTGGAACGGGCAAGGATACCGGCAAGCGCCACCCGACCCTGGAAGACGGGGTCGTGGTGGGGGCCGGTGCCAAGATTCTGGGAAACATCACGGTGGGGGCCCATGCCCGCATCGGGGCGGGGTCGGTGGTGCTTCGCGACGTGCCGTCAGAGGCGACCGTCGTGGGCATCCCGGGCCGCGTCGTGCCCGTCAAGAGCCAGGAAGCCCCTGGCGAGCGCACGGAGAGCTCCAAGCCCCAGGACCCGGAAGCCGAAGCCATCAAGGCCTTGCTAGAGCGCGTCTATCGCCTCGAAGAAGTCGTGAGGGAATTGCGGCCCGGGGCCATGGAGGCGCATGCGCAGACCGAGCGCCACGCCCCGTTGCCGGAAGTCGAGGACTTCATCCACGGCTCGGGCATCTAACCCCCTAGCGAGGGTGGTCGCGCGCCACCCGATCCGACGAGCCCTTTAAGGCCTCAAACCGCGCCCGCGACCGAGAATCGCGCGGCGCCGGTTTCTTGCATGCGCCGTTCGACGAGTTCCACGAACATCGCGATGAGATCGGGATCCCACTGGGTCCCCCGGTACTCGCGCAGGATCGAGAGGCTCTGTTCGACCGGCATGGCCGGCCGGTAGCAGCGCGTCGAGGTCATGGCGTCGAAGGCATCCGCAATCGAGACGATTCGCGCCATCAAGGACGGCTCGTCCTTCTGGAGACCATCGGGGTAGCCGCGGCCGTCCCAGCGCTCGTGATGATGGCGGATCATCGGGATCAACGGATCCGAGGACGGCAGGACCTGCAGGAGCTGCGAGCCGATTTCGGGGTGCTGCTTCATATGCGCGTACTCGGCATCCGTGAGCGCGCCTTCCTTGAAGAGTACGGAGTCGTTGATGCCGATCTTGCCGACGTCGTGAAGGAAGCCGCCCTTGTAAAGGGTGGAGAGGTCGGGAGTCGCGAGGCCCACGCGTTGCCCCAGGGCGAAGGCGTACTCGGCGACGCGGCCACCGTGGCCTTCGGTATAGGGATCCTTGGCCTCGATGGCACGCGCGAGCGAGAAGACGTAATCGTCCCCCGGCGTGACGCCCTTGAGTTGCAAGGTCTGTCGGACGGAGCTCGCGACGAGGGCGGCCAGGACGCTCGCCAAGGGAAGGTGCTCTCGTCCGTACGGGCTTTCGGAATGCGAGAGAAAGAGCATGGCCCCGAAGGTCTCGCCATGATCTCCGATCAAGGGAAGCGCGAGGATGCCCCGGGACTGATCGATGTCCAAGCCGGGCGAGCGGACGGCTAGGCGCGCCGTCGTGTAATCGTCGAGCACCAGGCGCTCGCCGGTGCGAATCACCCAGCCCGGAAGCCCGTGTGCGAGCGGAAGCGCGGCTTCGACCAGATGAGGGGGGCTCGCGTCGCGTTCACCTCGCCAGAGGGCGTAATGCTCGCCACTGGCTGCCGCAAGGGATAGCAAGAAGGTATCGAAGGGAACCAGCCCATCCGCTTGCCGGACGAGCGCCTCCATGAACGCGGTCATGTCGCGGGCCGTGGCCAGCGCCGCCGAGATCTCCATCAGAATCGAGAGCTGCTTCATGGATCCCTCCCTCCAGAAGCCTCGCTAGGCTACTCAATTCTATTCCCATCCGTGGCCCATGCGAATCCCCTGGGTGGTCAATATTTGTGAAAATGGCGTTGCGACACGGTTAAGTTTTAGCGAGTGCCGGCGGAAGCGGGGAACTTCTCATGCCGATTGGCGGTCAAGCAAATCAGCGTTTGGTTTACAAGCAAGCCGTCGTCCCTTACGATGACTAGATATCGAAACGGCTGAGCCGATCGCCATCCTTATTAAGGAGAATGCAGCCTTGAAGCCTCTTTTCACCCTCAGCGTCGTCCTCGCGTCCACGGTCGCCCTTTCGGCGCCCGCCTGGGCCAGCCTCGCCTCGGAAACCTTCACTGACGTCCCTGATGGCCACTGGGCCCAGGAAGGCATCGCCGAGCTTGCGATCAAGCGGGACATGATGCGCGGTTATCCGGACGGCACCTTCCGTGGTGACCTTCCTTTCACCCGTTTCCAGTTCGCCCTGGCGATGAAGGAGCTGATCGACGAGCTCGAGCGGATCTCCAAGACCAGCTTGCGCTCGGATACGCCCTGCCTCAATACCTACGCCGACATCAATGCGGCGGTGGAGCGCGACGTGGTCCTCGAGATCGCCAACGCGTACTGCCTCTTCGAAGGCGTTCCCGGGGTCCAGACCAACCGCTTCAACCCCAACGAGCAGGTCTCGCGCTCCGAAGTCTCCAAGGTCATCGCCAACCTCATGGCGCTCGCGGACCGCAAGGACATCGTCCGTCCCCGTAACGGCAAGGACTACGACTTCAGCGACGTCTCCCGCCGCAACTGGGCCTACGATGCCATCCAGGCGGTTTCGGATCAGTACGGCGTGATGATCGGGTTCCCCGACAATACCTTCCGTCCCGACGATCAGCTGACCCGCTACCAGTTCGCGCAGGCCGGCTACCAGACCGTGCCGCTCATCCGCCAGCTGGTGGCCAAGACCCTTGAAGAGAAGACCACCGAGCGCGCGCTCGAGCTTTCGCGTCTCTGGCAGCAGCGTACCCCTTGGCATATCGACGCCCGCGTCGGAACCCTGGGTGCGGGCCTTCGCTGGATCGGGTATCCCAACTCGTTCGTGATGGCCGATATTCGCGGTCTGGTCAATCAGGCCAACCCGCTCTTCGACGCTCAGCTGGGCTGGTGGCCCACGACCTACATGGCCGGTCAGGTCCACGTGCAGCCGTACCTGGCGCCTCGCATTGCCTACGAATCGGTGGCCGGCCCCTACCTCGGCCTCGGCCTCGGCCTCGCTACCTACTGGCGTCCGAGCCTGGAGTGGGGTTTCGCGCTCAACCTGCGCAGCGGTTACACGATCCAGCCGCAGGCGGGTGGCCTCGGACAGGGTGGAGCGGGCTTCCTGCTCGACACGGCGGATCTCGAAGCCGAGTACTACCTGAACCCGACCTTCGCCATCGTGCCCGGCGTGAGCCTCTACCAGGATCCGCGCAGCAACGGCGCGCTGGACGTCGCCGTCAAGCTGGGCCTTCACCTGCCCTTCTAAGCCTCAGAGCAGGCATGCCGACTCGGCATGCCTGCTCATTCTTGAGCCCAGTCTAAATAGCGAGCGGCCCTCCCGTCTGGGAGGGCCGCTCGTCAATGATCAGGGGGTGACGGGGTCGGCCTTCTTCAGGCGCTGGAAGAGCAGCTCGAGCGCGCGCTGTGAGCCGAAGTACTTGACCTTCTCGCGGGGATGACCCCCGAAGCGGAAGGAGGCCAGTTCGGTCCCTTCGGGGCCGGTCAGGGCCACATAGGCATGCCCGACTTCATCATCCGGGGTGTTGGGACTAGGTCCCGCGTACCCCGTGACGCCCAGACCCCAGGTCGCACCGGTAAGGCGACGGATGGCCTCGGCGATCGCCCGCGTCACTTCCGGACTGACATGCCCATGCGCCTCGACGAAATCCTGGGAGAGTCCGAGCGCGCGAACCTTCTCGGCGACCTGATAGCAGACCGAGCCTCCGACGAAGTAATCCGACGCCCCCTGGATATCCGTGATCCGGCTTGCGAGCAGCCCCGCGGTCATGGATTCGGCCACCGCCAGGGTTTCCCCGCGCTCGCGAAGCAAGCGCCCGACGACGCCCGGCAGGGTATCGTCCTCGGAGCCGAAGTAAAAGGCCCCCAGGCGGTTCAGAATCTCGCTGACCACGGGTTCGAGCATCTGCTCGGCCTCGGCCTCGGAGGAGGCCTTGGCGGTCACCCTGAGGTGCACCTCGCCGCTCCCTGCGTAAGGCGCGACCGTGGGGTTGGACTGTTCTTCGAGATCGCGGACGCGCTCGGCGGCGTCCGCCTCGGTGATGCCCGCGAACTTCAGGAGGCGCGAGCGGATGGTCGCCCCCGTTTGCTGCGCGAGCATGGGGCGCGCCGAGGACTCCCACATCTGCGTCAGCTCGTAGGGGACGCCCGGGAAGGTCATCAGGCGCTTCGAGTCCCGTTCGACCAGCACTCCCGAGGCCGTGCCCGCGGGATTGGGGATGCGGGTCGTCTCGGCCGGGAAAAGCGCGAGCTTCTTCTCGGATTCGGTGAGCGTGCGTCCCTTGGAGGCGAAGGCCTTGGCGACGCGGTCGTAGACCTCGGCATCGAAGAGCAGGGGCAGGTCGAAGAAGCGGGCGACCATCTCATGGGTGAGGTCATCCGCCGTGGGGCCGAGCCCTCCGGTGCAGATGACCAGGTCCGAGCGATCCCAGGCGAGCCGCATAGCGTTCTGGATGCGCTCGGGGTTATCCCCGACGGTCGTCACGAAGTAGAGGTCGATGCCGAGCATGGCGAGCTCACGCGCGAGGAAGGTGGCATTGGTGTTCACCACTTGCCCGATGAGCAGCTCGGTCCCGATGGTCAGGATCTCGGCGCGCATGTTAGTAGGTTCCGAAGGTGCGATCGCCGGCGTCCCCGAGTCCGGGAACGATGTAGCCCTTCTCGTTGAGGCGCTCGTCGACGCTGACGGTCAGGACCGGAACGTCGGGATGCGCCTCATGGACCCGCTGGACTCCCTCGGGCGAGGCGATCAGGCAAAGGAATTTGATGCGCGTGACGCCGCGCTTCTTGAAGAGGTCGATGGTGGCCACGGCCGAGCCGCCGGTCGCGAGCATCGGATCGATGATGAGCACGGTCGTCTCGGGCGGATAGGCATCCGGGAGCTTGACGTAGTATTCGACGGGCGTGAGCGAGGATTCGTTGCGGTAAAGGCCGATATGGCGGACTTCCGCTTCGGGCAGCAGCTCCATGGCGGATTCGACCATGGCGAGGCCGGCGCGAAGGATGGGGGCCACCACGATGGGCCGGTTGCCCAGGGTCCGGCCCTTGGCGATGCCGAGGACGGTCTCGACGTCCACGGGATCGGTCTGGAGGTCGCGGGTCGCTTCGAGGATCAGGAACTTGGCGAGCTCGCGCGCCCGGTGGCGGAAGCGGCTGGTGGGCGTGTGGCGATCGCGCAGGTCAGCGAGGGCGTGATGTACCAGCGGATGGTCGAGAATCACGGTCATGGGGTTAGGTGCTTGCGACATGGGGGCTCCTTACAGCGCGGGGTTCTTCCAGATGCTGCGGGTCTGCCAGAGGTACTCGAGGCCCGAGCCGATGGTAAAGGCGATAGCGATCCACCAGACGCCCTGGGCCACGGGCAGCATGGTCGGAAGCGCGTCACTGGCCAGCAAGAGGACGATGGCCAGCATCTGGCTGACCGTCTTGAGCTTGCCCCAGATGCTGGCGGCGAGGACGATCCCGGCGTTGATGGCGGCGGCGCGAAGTCCCGTGATCAGGAACTCGCGGCTCAGGACCACGGTGACGGTCCAGGCCGGGATGATGCCCTGGTAGGTGAGGCCGGCCAGGGCGGCGGTGACGAGGATCTTGTCGACGAGGGGGTCCAGGAGGGCGCCCAGGGCCGAGGTCTGGTTGAGCTTGCGGGCGAGGTAGCCGTCCACCCAATCCGTTCCCGACGCGAAGACGAAGAGGCCGAGCGCCCACATGGCGTGACCTCCCTCGAGCGCGATCGCCAGTGGAATGACCAAGGCGAGGCGCGCGAGGGTGATCGCGTTGGGCAGGGTCATGGGGCGACGACTTCCCCGTGCAGGTCGTAGGCCTCGGCCTTGGTGATGCGGACGGGGACGACTTCCCCGGCGAAGACCGGGAACTCCGAGGTGGCGAAGGTGGTGCCGTCGATCTCGGGGGCGTCGCGGTGGGTGCGGCCGACGAGGCGGCCCGTGTCGACCTCGACGCCCTCGACGAGCATCGGGAGGACTTGACCGACGAGGCTCTCGTGAATGGCCAGCGAGACCGCCTGCTGCTCGCGCATGACCGCGTTGCGGCGGCGATCGCGCTCCCGCTTGAGGACGGCGGGCTTCATGGTGGCGCCCGGAGTCCCCTTCTGGGGCGAGTACGAGAAGGCGCCGACGTGGTCGAGCTTGAGCGTCCGGACCATTTCGAGCATGTGCTCGTGATGCGCCTCGGTCTCGGTCGGGAAGCCGGTAATGAACGTGGTGCGGATGACCAGGTTCGGGTGGCGATCGCGCATGCGGTGGATGAGCTCGTCGACGGGCTCATGACGTGGGCGGCGCATGGCCTTGAGCATGTCGGGATGCGTGTGCTGCAGCGGCATGTCGAGGTACGGAACGACCTTGGGCAGGCGCGCCATGGTGGTCAGCAGGTCATCCGACATGTAGTTCGGGTAAGCGTAGAGGATGCGTATCCACTCGGCTCCCGGAACTTCCTCCGAGAGGCGCTCGAGGAGGCGAGGCAACTGGAAGCCGCCGCCCTTTTCCTGGCCGTAGCGGGTCGTATCCTCGGCGATCAGGACGAGCTCCTTGACGCCGCCCTCGGTCAGCATCTTGGCTTCCTCGATGATGGTGTCCATCGGGCGCGAGGCGTAGCGGCCGCGCAGTTGAGGAATGATGCAGAAGGTGCAGGCGTGATCGCAGCCCTCGGAGATCTTGAGGTAGGCGGAAGGCCCGATGGTGGTCAAGAGGCGGGGCAGGACGACCGAGACGGGGGCCTGCGCCTTGTCCTTGACCATGGCGAAGCGCTCGCCGTCCTGGACGCGGCCCACGACGTCGACGATCTCATGGAACTCGGAGGTGCCGATGACGGCGTCGACCTCGGGGAGCTCCTGGAGCAGGTCGCCCTTGTGGCGCTGGACCAGGCATCCGGTGACGATCAGCTTCTTTTTGAGCGTGCCCAGGTCGAGAATCGTGCGAATGGACTCGCGCTGGGCCTCGTCGATGAACGAGCAGGTGTTCACCAGGAGGACGTCGGCCTCGGTTTCATCGGAGACGAGGTGATAGCCGGACTGCGAGAGCAGGCCGAGCATGTTTTCGGTATCGACGGTATTTTTCGAGCAGCCGAGGCTGACGATTCCGACCTTGGTGGACACAGGATGCCTTCCTAACTACTGGACTCCCCGGCCCAGGACGATGTCCTCCGGGGCGCCGGTCTGACCCGGCGTATAACTGTAATTGACGAGGCGCGGACGCGTGGGGATGTTGGTGCCTTCGATGAAGGGGAAGACCACGACCTCGTTGGACCCCGCAAGGGCTGCCCAGAGTTCGGTGCCCGAGCTGTTGATGGCGAGCGCCTGAGGCTGGCGGACCTTGTCGCCGCCGCCTTCGGGAATGGCGGAAATCGGGCTGACCTCGGTGTTGGTGGAGAGGTCGATGGCCGCGACCCGGCCGATGTCGGGAAGCGAGACGAAGGCGGCCGTCTTTGAAACGACGACGTCCCAGCCGGCCGAGCTGAGGGCGATGGGCGTCGCCGCGCCGCTCGCGAGATCGACCGACCAGAGGGTCTGACGTCCGCGGTCGGTGACCAGCAGGCGGCTGCCGTCATGCGTCACGGCGCCCTTCCAGAGCTTCACGGCGGTGTTGATCGTGAACTTGCGGTCGGTCTGCTGACCCTTGATCACGACGATCTCTCCGGCCGGCGCGCTGGCGGAGGTGCCGGCGTTGCCTTCGGAGATGATGTAGGCCTCGTTCTTGCGCGCGCCCTCCGAGGTGATCGGATGGGTCGCGACGCCCCGAGGCATGAAGTTCGGGTAGCCCGACGGCTCGAAGGTGAAGGTCTTGACCCGCGAGCGGGACTCGACGTCGATCAGGGCGACGGTCTTGTCACCGGTGTTGGTGACGTAGAGCGAGCGGCCATCGGGGGTGATGGCGACGTCCCAGGGGCGATCGCCCGAGGCAATCGCGACTTCCTTCTGCCGCGTGCGGACGTTGAGGAACGAGACGGTATTGGTGGAGTGGTTGGCGACGTAAAGGTACTCGCGGTCCGACCGCGGGTTGATCACCATGTTGGCCGGGGCGGATCCCGCCGGAATGGCCTCTCCGGTGGGCGTGCGCTGAATGAGGCCTACGACCGAGACCTGGTCCAGCGACTGCATGCTGATGTAGGCCAACAAGGTCGCCGGAGGACCTTCGACGGCTCCACCCAGGATAGAGCAACCGGTGAGGCCCACGACCAAAGGCATCGCTGCCCATTTGAGGGTGTTAAACACTCGCATCCGCTGGAATTCCTCCTGTCTCGTCTCGGGTTATCATACCAGAGTCCCACCTCATCCGGTAGTCCGGCTGTGATCCCGGCACGCGAACGATCTCAGGACAGGGTCGGAAGGATGGCCGCGAGCGCGTCAAGCACCTCGGGGTCGAAATGCTGGCTTTCGCGCATGGCATGCAAGGCTGCGAGCGGATCATGGGCCTCGCGGTAGGCGGTCGAGGTGGTCATGCCGACGAAGGACTCA
>Ga0180215_1001217_pt1 | contig 29204 bp, 20 predicted proteins | sample eDN3rd37CBELigBY_FD_128871 | JGI IMG/M metagenome (GOLD analysis project Ga0180215, IMG submission 128871) | Enriched backyard soil microbial communities from Emeryville, California, USA - eDNA 3rd pass 37_C BE-Lig BY (version 2) (version 2) | ecosystem: Environmental > Terrestrial > Soil >...
ACCTAATTTTTTTGCGATATTATTGTTGAGTTGCTCGCGCCACTTATCTCGAAAAGACTTTGCCCCTTCTTCGCCGGCCAGCGCTGAACAGAAGCCTTTGATATCGTCGCCCAAAACCTCTTGGACACTCTGGCCGTCCGCCGCCGTTTCTTCGAGCAGGCCAAGCACACCGTCAAGAATCGGCATCAGGTTGCGACCGGTGAAATCTGAGTACGACCAAAGATTGGCATTAATTTTTTCCCATGCCGCTTGATAATCAGCCGGCAGTTTTTGGGCTCGCGATTCAAAAGCTTTCATTGCTTTAGTCATGTCGCTGCCGGTGATTTTTTCCCAAATATTCATTATTTCATCTCCTTTAACTCGTTAATTTTCGACGCGACAAATTCCCATTTCCCCCAGAATCTCCGCAGTTCTTCGCGGCCCGCGTCGTTGATTGCGAAAAACTTTCGCGGCGGTCCCATATCGGAGGGCTTCTTGGTGATCTCCACCAGCTTGTTTTTTTCAAGCCGGATCAGGATGGTGTACACCGTTCCTTCCACAACATCTGTGAAGCCGAGGGCGTTCAGCTCCCTCGTGATTTCGTAGCCGTAGGTTTTTTTGCGGCTTATAATTTCAAGGATGCAGCCCTCAAGAACCCCTTTGAGCATTTCCGTTAGATTTTCCAGCACAATCACCCTTCGCTATTCTGTATTACTTACTACCACTACATAGTAATACGCAGTAGTCGATTTGTCAATAAACGGATGTTCTGATATTAAATTTCATCTATATAGCAAGATGCTAAACAGCAAGCCGGCTTTGAAGATCATGGTATCGTTATGTCCTAGAGCTCCGCAATGCAAAAAGCCGACCCATTTGGATCGGCTTTTTTTCGTCCGCATTCATCCTATCATTTGTTTCTCTGCTGCCAGCATAAGCTCATATATTTTACGTGTCGTATTTACATTCCTGACTGTCATCTGTCGATACAATTTCGTCCCAACCAACTTTGTCATGCTGCCTTTAGTCACGTTTATTTTGTCAATTGACCATAGAATTGCGCCTGGAGTATACATCACCGTTTCGATCTCCGGTTTGAAGGTCAGCTTATCGATAATGGATTCGTCATTGATATCTTCCCATAAAAAAAGGACGTCGCTCCTCATTTTATCATCGTTTGTCCATGACTCGGGAAGCGAGGACATTACTTTTTTCATGTCTTCTAAACTAAGCACAAGCACCTTGATATGCAATCCGAAGGTATCCAGAATAGCTTCTTCTAGAATATGCGCTATATCCTTTTTGGAGTGGTCGATGGCTGTAAAGACGATATTGCCCGAATTGATATATGTTACGACGTTTTTCATGCCAGCTTGCTCGAATGATTTTTTAAGTATTTTCATATCCACTTTGTTATTGCCGCCGACATTGATTCCGCGGAGCAGAGCAGTATAGACCATAATGACCTCCTGGATTAGTATAATGTTCAGAAGGAAGTTGTATCCTTTGATCCATGTTAACAGAAAAGAACTTAAAAAACATCTGGATCAGGACATAATGGCACTGATTTATCTCCAAATTGAAAAAAGGAGTTAGAACAGGACGAATGCAACGGCGCTTCAATGCCTAACAATACAAAGGCAAAAAAAAGATGCCAGCCTTGGCTAATCGCCGCTGACATCCTCTCTGATTAATACTCTACAACCCGCTAGCAACAATTCTGTTGACTGATCTTCTAATTCTCATCCAGCTCCAAAATACGAAGCAGAATTGTGATTACTTCCGCTCTGGTTGCCACTGCATTGAAATCAAACTTGCCGCCTTGCTTGCCCTGCATAATCCCTTTTGCAGCTACTGCGCCAATCGCGCCCTTTGCCCACTCTGGCAGTGTATCAGTAAAGTTTGCCGCTTTGTCCTTTTGGTCTTCCAGCTTCAAAGCACGAGCAATCATTACCGCAAGCTCAGCGCGCGTCAAGCCGCTATTTGGACGCAGCGTCCCATCCGTATACCCGCTTAGAACTCCTGCTGCTACTGCCTGCTCAAGCGCTTCTTTTGACCATGAAGCAATGTCAGCTTGATCATTAAAGGTATGCTGCTTTCCATCGCCTTCTAAAGTCAATACGCGGGTTAACATCACTGCAAATTCCGCACGGGTTACCGCCGCATTTGGCTTGAAGGTATGATCATTGTATCCGACCACAAAGCCTTTTTCCACTGCCTTGCGAATTGCGGCTTCTGCCCAGTGTCCAGCAATATCATTCCATTCAATTTGGTTCTCTGGATTTCCGCCGGTGTTGCCGTTGCCTCCGTTGTTACCGCCGTTGTTACCGCCGTTGTTACCGCCGTTGTTGCCAGGCGTTGTATCCACTACTGTAATCGTCAGCACCTGCGGCTGGCCTGTGCTAAACTCAAACGTTAGCTGCGCCGTACCTTTTTGTAAATTCGCCAAGTAAGCCGTCGTAATCGTTATCTGATCGTTATTCACAACATAATCGGTTCCAGCCTGCAGCAGGGTACTGCCGTTCTTAATAGCCGTCAGCGTATTCCCTTTAAGCTCCAGCTTTATTGCAGCTGCTTGCTGCTTGCTAGGGTTCAAATCAAACTGGGCAGCAGTTGGGCTGATTTCGCTATTATCCTTACCGATATCTTTGATTTGGTTAAGAAGCTCCGTCTTCACTTCGCCGTCTGTCATAATCGTAATAAAGTTGCAAGCCATGGCGATATCGGCAGCCAATCCAGACGCGAGAGCCTTTGTAACGGCAGCCCTTGCCGATGCTTCAAGCATTTCATCGTATTTGCCTGCGCTTAACAGATATAGATCTGTAAATAAACTCGAATTCTTTAATTGTCCGCTTTCCACTTCAAATGTGGTTCTGCTGCCGTCAGATTCATGCGAACCGTCAGATTCATTGAGCATGATCGATAATCCGATTCTTCCGTTCGCGAGCTCCGATGCAGGATTATTAAGAACGGTGTCAAACGGAATTTTTAAATTGTAAATCGTCGTTTTAGCATTTTCATCTCTCGTAATCTCTGCCGCTATGTCAGTTATAGGAGCAGTTGGTGCATTGGCGCCTGTTGGACGAGCCCATGCCCATTTTATAACTTCATTGTTATTGGTGAGCGCGAATCCCAATTCATTACGCGTAGTACTGTCGGTTGCAGGATTGCGCAAATCAATGCCTAACTGCAAATTATCCTCTCTCCATATATTCCCTCCAGTTTGGCTATTGAAGTGCACGTCGTCTGTAACGACAATGTACGCATATAAATTGCCGTCGTCCCATGCGAAATGCGATCCTACGCTAAGGTCTTGCGGACCATCCCACGTTCCCGAAGTTACATAATCTTTGGTGTCCATTACATATGCCGGAGTTGCGGCACTCTTTGCCGGATTTTCCGCGCCGGCAGAGCTTACCTTCTCAGCATAAGCCGTGTCAAATTTTGCCGTATAGGTGTATGCTTTTCCGTCTTCGAGCTGAACCTCGAATGTGACCAGACCTGCAACATAATACGGTAAATCTACGGTTACGGATTCGCCTGCCGCAAGTGCGTTAAATTTGATCGGAGTGAGATCTTTAGCATAAGCAGCCGGGGAAATAATTTTCAATGTCCCCGGTGCAGAAGCTCTTCCTCCGACATTATACTTAACGCTGAATTGTTGTTGATCTCCGTTTTTAGTCAGGTTAAATACAAACGGTTCCGCCAATAAATCCGAGCCGTAAATTCCGTACGGATTGCCCGCTGGGGTGCTGTTTCTCAAACCGGATGCGTAATAATTGTTGCTAAGTTCTATCGATGTCCCGCCCTCGCGCAGCATTGCGTACACATTATTATTCTGACCGTTCTTTGTCGGCTGGAAGTAAGAGGAGTATACATGCGCTTTTCCGGCGGTGACATCTATACCCGGATTGTTCCCAGGCAGCTGAGTGAAGTTGGCTTGCTGGAAACGAACGATACCGTTATTTACGATCGCTCCCGCTACGGTCGGGCTTCCCCAGAACGCGCTGTTGAATAGGACAAGTTCAGCGTCAGGGTGGATTTTTGCGGTATTAGCAACATCGCCCATTCTGACATACGCTCTGTTCGGCTCCGTCGCGATGTTCGTATTAACTAATTCCGAGTTGATAGCGATTATTTGGGTATGTTCGTCCGCGTCCTCCACATAGAGTGCGTACGTGGTTCCATCCGAACCGTGACCGATCATCGTCATCTTGCCCGGGTATGCGAATTGGCCGTTCCCCAAATCTCTCTTCAGGAAGTGTATGCCGTATACCGAACCGAACACGAAATTGTTGAAGATCGTTTGGTCTTCCACATCAGCGAATTTGAGTGCACTCATGTATCTTTGTACGAATCCGTACAAATCGCCGGAAGGTGCCGTATAGCCTTGACCTCCTGGAAGTCGCAATGCGTAATGCGGATTGAATTGCATATTTCTAATAAATCCGCCTTCCGCTCCTCCTCCGACCCAGATGCCTGCTCTGAGGAGCGTGCCTCCTAAATAATCTACATAGTGACCGTCGGTGCGATATGAAGCAAGGTCTATGCCTTTATCTCCAATCGGGATCGTTAAGTTGATGGCATATACGCCTACACCTTGCCCCTGTACCAAAAACGGAGTCTTTAGCGTTTGGTCAGGATTATTGAGGTTGACGCTAGTTATATTCACTTGCGTAATGATAAGTCCTCTGAGACCTGCGTTTGCCTTAAGTTGTATGAGAGAAGCTCCGTTTTCTCCCTGAGCGCCGCCGGTGTACGTTGTGAATATCGCCGTGCCGCCGCCTTGTGTATGGTGCTGTACGTCCCATGTTCCTCTGAGCTCAACACCTTCGGGAACGATGACTGGATTATCCAGCTTATATCTTCCACCAGGCAGATATATCGTGCCGCCGCCGTGATTAGCTTTAATATAGTTAAGAGCCTCCTGCAATTTTGCAGATATATCCACGGTCGGTGCGCTGCCTGTTAACGAGCGCGGGAAGTCAAGTCTGAGTACAGCGTTTGATGCCGGTCTTGGATGTACGTCAATATCTGTTTTTACATTTTTCGGGATAGGTTCAAACAAATATTCAACGTCATTAACGATCTGTACTGTGGTGTTATTACCGCCACCGTCAATGTCAAGGTTAAGGTTATCGATGTGCGCGGCTAGGTTAGCGCTCTCGATGCTCAAGTTATAACCGGAATTTACCGATTTGAACGTCCCGAAGTTGGCTCCGAGCTTGACATGTTTGTCTGCCTGCTTGAAGTTGCTCTGACTGACTAGCGCGTTGCCTCGGCCCAGGAAGTTCAGCGCGTAATCGTCATATTCGCCGAACGTACTATCCTCGAACGATATAACTCCGCCTCTGGCGTTGCTTACAATCGGACCATGGAATGTCACACCGTTGAATTGAACAGAAGTGTTGAAACGTTCGTCGAACTGTACTGCAGTATCGCCACCGAATTCCGAATTGGAGATCAGCAGACCGAAACCGTTGACGTTGTCAATATATATGCCTGTTTGACTGTCTTCGATTTTCAATCCGTAGAACTGCGCGTTCGGAGCTTCGTCGCCGCCGGGTTCTCTTCCGATCCACATCCCCGTCTTATATCCGGAAATGTTCAAACCCGATACGTACTCCCAGTCGGAACGGTGCATCATAAATCCGGTAGCATTCTCTCTCGTGTACGCTCTCGCGTCCGCTAGAGACGGTGCGCCGTCAAGTCCCGAATTCGCCCAGTATTTCGGGTTCATGTTAACGTTCTCGATCCGTCCGATGTCCGTACACGTGTGAACAACGATGCCCTTGTAGAGAGCCGTCATATTACTGTTCAGAACATAATGCATCTCGCTCGGCAGGGAGATGAATCCTCCCCATGCGTTGACCAGAGTCACGTTATCCAGCGTCACGCTGTTTCCGGTTCTTTGATAGAACGTCCACGGATACGGAATGCCATTAATCGTCTCGAATTCCCCTGTCTTCTGACCGTCTTCGTTCCTCTTTTCAACAACGGTTTCAGCATTAAGATCTTGATTCGGATACCATACGGATAGATTAGTTACACCTGTGCCTTGCTCCATGTCGATGAATCGATCGGACACGTTAGCTACTTTTTTGCCGCCAGTCTGATTTTCACGTTCGTCAGAGTCAACATACGTGTCATAATTGGAGGAATTATGTCCGGCATAGACTGCGAGAATAGTTCCGTCGATTTTACCGTCGTATCCAGCCGCATCCGGGTTATCCCATTCGCCGCGGAGCTGTACGCCTGCCCGTAAATTCAATACTTGTTTATATTCGTAGGTTGTACTGCCAGTCGTGCTTTGAACATTGATTGTGCCGGTAGTTTCCGTACGGAACGCATAGGTTCCTGCCGGAATATAGACTACGCCGCCGCCGTCATTATAAGCCGCATCAATCGCCGCTTGGAAAGCCTCTCTGTTATCGAAGTTAATTAAGCCTTCCGCTGTTGCCATCGCTTCTGTCTTCGCACCGAAAGCGAGTACGTTAAAGTCAGAGATTGCCCAATCTTTCGCGTCGTTCACCTGAGCGATTGCCTCTCTCATGTGTTTAGCGAAATCATATCGATCCGGAACTGTCAACACAAATGTTTTAGTCTGGGTTACAGGAGCGGCTACAGGACCTCTTTTTACCGTCGCTGTAAGCGTTACAGTGCCGCCGCCGTCCGGACGATTGGTCGGGATTACGCCTGCTGCGGTGATGAGAGCAGCGGCGGATGTCGTCCATGTAATATCCGTCATATTCTCACCCATTAACGGAAGAACTAAGTTCGTCGTCACATTATTCATGCCGCCGTCAGCCTCAGAAGCATTCACGCCTTTGATTGAATCCCATGTCAGTTTGTTCAACATATGATTTACCGCATCCTCGTCCGTTCCGGTACCTGTTCCGCGAACGACTAAATTAAATGTTTTAACAACCGATGTTGCCGTACCTTTGCTTACTGTCGCCGTGAGGGTTACGGCCGCATTGCCTTCTTGACGATTTACTGCGCCGGTGTCGCTGTTTATTACCGTGTCATTGGTAGATGTCCATACAATATTCGTACTCGATGAACCCATCTTATTAAGGATCAAATTTGTTTCAACCAGATCCTGTCTGATATTCGTGCCCTTGATAGCGTCCCATGTCAGCGCGTCCGAAACAAGTTTTACCGCTTCTTCATCCGTTGGAGCAATTTCGGTTATTCGTATGCTCTGAATGATTGCGCCTGCTGTACCGATACGGAAGTGCGCTCCTTGATTTTGTGCTCCTATCGCGAAATTGGCTCCGTTAAGCACAACTTCTGAAGTTACCCAAGAGTTTCCGCTTCCTGTCGCCGGAATGCTTGCAGATCTATACGCTTCAAACCCAGAGAAATTGCCAGGATATATGGTATTGTACTGTAACGAAATACCGCTTGCTGCACTTGGTCTCCAGTATGTGACTGCTAATTCGACCTTGTTTGCTTGCTTAAGTTTAGGGTCGTCTACGATTACGTACATAAAGTTGCCAACCTTTACAGCGTCTACACTGCTTTGAGCGACTGTCTCCACTGCGCTGCCGCCGTCTCCGGTGAGGCTGATGCCTATGCCGTTGCCTTGAAGTCCTGGATAGGGCCCAGCCGGATCTTCACCGTCGCCGAATCCGCTTCCAATTGCATTAACTGCAGCAAATGTTCCAGGATCATTGAAGTCAATGAATACTTCAGCCGGTTCGTTAGTCGTACTGGCTACTGTCAAATTAAAAGTTACAATAGCTGGTGCTGCATTGCCTTTGGTTATTGTCGCCGCAAGGGTTACGGCTTTGTCTTGGCTAGGATCGCGAGTTACACTGCCGGTTGCGGTATTAATGATACCTGCCGGTGCAGCCGACCAAGCGATAGCCGTATCATTCGCGCCCGTTGCCGGAAGATTCAACGCCGTTCTTACTTCGGATTGATTCGTATTCGCATTTCTAATCGTGTCCCATGTCAGCTTATTTTTCGCATCGGCTATTGCTTGATTGTCGTCAAGATGCTCCACTTTAACTCTTGTATGCGTACCTGCGAAAGGATATTGCGTATTTTGAGCCGTGCGTGCGAATGTATAATAGGTGTTTCCTGCTGGTTTTGTAAATGCCGCAGTATAAACGCCTGTACCCAGAGTACCCGTCGTCCAATCGCCTTCTGCCGGAGCGTTACCGGTGGTGTTTATAGCGAACTGTACATCCTGACCGTTGGCCGGCGCTGCTGACGATAAAGTAACGTTGCCGGTAGTTTCAACAGCTGCGGGAATAGGTTTCGGCGAATCCGCGGTATTCTGGAAACGCGGGTTCTTTATATAGATGTCGCCTTGAGGCACAGCAGACCATTGCATTTGCAATCTCACTGCCTGTACCGTGTCCAAATTAACGGGATTGAAACCGTTCGGAGAATTTGCTGTTGATAATTGCGCATAAACCGTAATCCATTCATTAACCTTTCCATTTTTGATTTCGTTCACATTAAGGTTAAGACGTGAATTAGTATCAATATTGTTACCGCCAGACGCTACAGCAATCCAGTTATTACCACTTAATTTTAAAAGATCCGAATGCGTAACATACATATCAAAAACAAAATATTGATTCGCGTAATCTAACAAATCCTGATTGCCGCTGCTATTAATAAAGCGGGCATCCCAAAGACGTTCAGCGCCTGCGCCTATTTTTCCAGGGCCCAGCTTAACCGCGTTATTTCCGTCCGGCGCAACAGCGTTGCTCGTCCCCTCTTCTATATTAGGAAAATACGTCGCAGTCCGAGCGTTAACCGCCGCCGGCACGGCTTTCACCGTCACAGTAAAAATTTGCGTAGCGCTTGCATTACCCTTGGTAATTACCGCCGTGAGTACTACGGTTTTGTCTTCTTCTCTATTCAATAAACGATTTACGCTTCCGGCGCTGCTTATTGCCGCATTGTCCGAAGACCATGCTACATTAGTTGTTCCTATTGCTGTCGGAAGACTAAGTGGTGATTTTACATCGCTAATCGAAGTATTACTGCCTTTAATAGCATCCCATGTCAGAGACGCAGCCGCATCGTTAACCAATGTTTGTTCGTCAATAGACGTTACAGTAGTTCTTGTAGATGCGCCAATGAAGTTGTAATTGCCGTCTGCTTTCGCGCGCGCGAATACATAGTAGGTGTCTGCCGAAGGTAAGGTGGTAAATTGATGCGTATAAACATTACCGTTTTTACTTCCATCCACCCAACCGGATGCGGGAGCGATACCATCTTCGCTTATTGCAAATTCCACAGCTTGACCGCTTGCCGGTGCGTTCGCAGTTACTGTTTTTGTTGCTGCATCAAGCGCGGGAGCCGTTGACGGTGAAGCCGGAACGCCTAACGTGCTTTTCTGGAAACGCGGGTTTTTTATGAAAACGTCGGTACTTGGGACACTATTATCCCATTGCAGATGCATGGCCAGTCTGGTTACGTTGTCTAGCCAGGCATCATTGAAATTCCCGGCTACGGTACTTGACGAAGATAACTTCGTATAGACCGTCGCCCATGTGCCCACCGCAGCAGTTGCGACCCCGCTTAAATCAAGCTGGAGACGAGAATCGCTGTTAAACTTGTCCCCGGCGGGATTACTGTCGCTTACTATGACAAGCCAGTTATTTCCTTGCATATTTTTGAAGCCCGCATTAGGGATGTACATCTCGAAAACGAAGTAGCCGTCCTTGTACACGGATACATCTCTTAGAGGCGCCACGCTTGGCGTGAAGAGGTTATCCCAAGGACCTCCGCCCTTTATGGTTCCGGTGTTTAAACTCCACGCTTTCTGTCCGTCCGGCGCATCGGCGTATGTCGCCGTATTACCATCTGTACCTGCATTTACGGTCAAAAGAGATACGGCATCTCCCCATGCCGCGCTGACTGTCATAGGCGGAGAAGCCAAAGTAAATAGCATCGAGGTTACAAGTAAAAGTGCTAATAACCGTCTTTTTATCATTGTAAATTTCCTCCATATATAAAAATTTTAAGGTTTTGAAGATATCCCCTCTTTAAAACCTTCTTCACTTCATTACCAAGCCTCCAGTAGCGTTGCATAAAAATAAATTGTATTTTCAAAACCATCTGTTATTTCATCTAGGCATAAAAGAATAATTCTTTACAATGGAATGGAAGGCAAAAGCGGGAGCATGGTTTGAACAGATGAACCGGAGAGCTAGCCGACCCTTAGCTATACGACTTTCATCTTGATATAACCCCCTCATGTGTGGCCTGACAACATATTCCCGCTTTTATGCTCGCCGCCGCATCACCTCTACTATTCCTATTATCCAATCTTGTAAAAGCGCATCCGTCCACAATCGACTCGATGTCAGCGTTTTCACTAGTTCAAATAAAAAACAGGATTCAAAGAGAGATAAGCGTACGTGCAAATAACGTAATCTCACTACTTCTTTTAATCCTGTAATACTCTCCCGGAACACAATCTGTATATTGTGGACTTATCTTATCATACGAGTGTTGCAATAGAGTTCCAATGAGGTAGTCTTATCTTTTATGGGGGAATATTACTTTAATGAAAACCGAATCGCGTGTCCGATTTGTGGGTCAGCGGAAAACCTATATGCATGCCAGAGTGCCAAGGACAAACTGCAAAAGTTGCAATATATAAAACGGCATCTCTGCCGTTTGAGTTAAAATGTGAACCCATTTGGGAGTTCATCTCCCCTAAGCAATCCATACAAAAAACGCCACCACTTTATGTGGTGACGTTTTATTTGTATGGAGCCTAGGGGGATGTCCGAATCTTGATTATAGGCTGACGAAGCTTCCTCAGCGAGGACTTTTAGCGGTAAATTCAGACGCCGTGCTCGTCCGTTTGAAGCTAATACTTCGAAGCTTCTCATTCACTCCCTGCGCGCGGGACGAACCCCGGGGTTCGCCCCCTATACGGCTCCAAATGCAAAAAGCCGACCCTATTGGATCGGCTTTTGTTGCATTATGGAGCCTAGGGGGATCGAACCCCTGACCTCATCGCTGCCAGCGATGCGCTCTCCCAGCTGAGCTAAGGCCCCGTATGACGACTATATGTGATATTACCACATTGAGGAATATGCTGTCAACGAAATTTATTACGCGAATTTATTAGCTTACACCCCCTCATTTTGCGTACGGACTCACAATCCGCTATTTCTTCAATAATAGTTAGTTTAAGGCATCCAACGGACTCACGTTCCGTTATTACGCCAAAAACCCTCCATTATAAAGCACATTTTCATCAATAGCGGAATGTGAGTCCGTCCCGTATTTAGTGGGTTCGCGAGCTAGCCAACATGTGGTGGAGTGAATACTGAATGCGTGTCAGTAGTTGCTGCGAGCTGGGGGTGGGGTCCAGATGCAGCTTGCAGATTTGAGCTGGCTTACACCGCTGCCTGCCGTTGCTTACATTAGCACACCATTGCATCCTCGCCACACCCCGCCAACCTCCAGTCAGCACAAAAAAGCGGCGCCAACCTCCCCGCGGCTTCATGCCGTGGGAGCGCTAACGCCGCTCTCCATTCTAACCTTCAGTCCTATCCCCGCTAATCATCGGGTTTTTAGACAAGATGCTGCTCAGCTCCTTCATGAACATGTCGATGTCCTTGAACTGGCGGTACACCGAAGCGAAGCGGACGTAGGCCACTTCATCGACAGGGTACAGCTGCTTCATGACGATGCTGCCGATCTCGCTGCTGTCGACCTCCGCCTGAGCAGTTGTGCGCAACTCCTTTTCCACCTCGGATACGATCACTTCCAGACGCTCAACCGGCACCGGGCGCTTCTCGCACGCACGGATCAAGCCGCGCAAAATTTTGTCCCGGCTGAATTCTTCCCGGCTGCCGCCCTTTTTGATGACGATTAACGGCGTTTCCTCGATCATTTCAAAGGTAGTAAACCGGCGGCTGCAGCTTTCGCATTCACGCCGGCGGCGTATCGATTTGTTCTCATTGGCTGGGCGCGAGTCCAATACCTTTGTTCCTGCATAATCGCAATACGGGCATTTCATACGAAGCTCAGCTCCTTTCCCTTAGTAAAAATGAAGCCTTTTTTATAAATTCCCATCCGTTTCCTGAATGAACAGCGGTTTTACGCACATAATACAATTACCAACCGTAAGGAGGTGAATATCAATGAGTTCACAACGCAGCAGCAACCAACTAGTTGTACCACAAGCGACTGCAGCTCTGGATCAAATGAAATTTGAAGTTGCTCAAGAGCTTGGCATCGCGATTCCACAGGACGGTTACTATGGCAACATGGCTACAAGAGACGCTGGCTCCATCGGGGGTTCCATCACTCGTCGCTTGGTCCAAATTGCCGAGCAATCCCTGGCCGGCCAATACAAATAATGATTCATTAGGTTTGTATGAATAACAGATGTTCCGAAGGCTTGTCCAGAAGCGGCAAGTCTTCGGGCATCCCTTAATATTCCAATCTCATTTATGAAATCGTTCCACTTACAGCATACTAAAAATTCGGATACAAATCCTTATATTTATTATAATAATAAATAACTTTTTGTACATAATGGCGCGTTTCGCCAAATGGAATGTTGGAAGCGGATTCGAACTCCCCATCCCATATTCCGTTATCCAGCCATTTGCGGACATTGCCAGGTCCTGCATTGTAAGCCGCAATCGCCATCACTGTATTGTTATCGAATTGCTGATGCAGCGATCTCAAATACCAAGCGCCTATCTCAATGCTTACATCCGCTCGATTGAGCAGCATGTCGTTCGTTACATCCTCAAAGCCCGCCTTTTGCACAACCCACTCCGCCGTATCCGGCATTACCTGCATGAGTCCCAACGCGCCTTTTCTTGATTCTCTTCCGGTCTGGAAGTTAGACTCCGCCTTGATAACAGCTGCCACCAAATGCGGTTCAATTCCATAATTGCTGGCGCTTGCTCTGATATCCTGTTTGAAAGGAATAGGATACATATAAAAGCCAAGCCAATCCGACTTTAAAAACATAATAGCGATGAGTCCGATAAGCAGCAGAAGCAGTACGCGTTTCTTTCGCAGCACTCTCATAGCAAGCCCTGACTTTGCCAAAATTGTTCGATTTGCCGCTCCGATTGTTGCTTAGAGCCGCTATTGTCAACGACCCAATCTGCGCGCTTTCTTTTCTCCTCGATATCCATCTGGTTTGCGATTCTGCGCATCGCTTCATCCTTCGTCATACCGCTCCGCTCCATCAGTCTCTCGCACTGTATATGTACGGGAACATAAACGACCATAATACCTTCGTACAAATGCTCCTGCTTTGTCTCGTACAGCAAGGGTATATCCGCAACGACCAGCTTCTTGGGATGCGACTCGGCATATTTCTTAATCCGACGCTGCATCGTCTCGCGAATGGCTGGATGCGTGATCGCTTCCAGCTTATGTAGAAGCTCTTTATCCTTGAATACAATATCGCCAAGCGCCGCCCGATTCAGCGTGCCGTTCTCATTCAGCACAGCTTGTCCGAAAGAAGAGGCTATTGCCTCTAAAGCCGGCTCGCCGGGCTGTACGACCTCTCTGGCGACCGCATCGGCATCGACCAGCAGTGCGCCGCGCTCAACGAGCATTTGCGCGATCGTGCTTTTGCCGCTTGCAATCCCGCCGGTTAAACCGATTATCATCCTTATTCACCTCGTTTATAACAGCTTCATGATGCCCATCACAACTAATAATATGCCCGGGACGAACGATAATACCCGCATACCGCTCCAGCTTGAGAAGCGATATCCGATTGAAACGCCGAAAAGCAGAAAAATGCCGCTGCACACAGCGATCGTCAGAGCAGTCGGCAGCGCAGGCAAGCCCAGCATCGCAGCTCCAAGCCCTGCGCCGAAGGCGTCTAATGACAGCGCTACGCCAAGCATGATCGCTTCCGACGCCGATATCGTACCCGACCGGTCTACGTCCGCAGCCTGAGGCGTCCGCAAAATTTGGATAACAAGCCCAAGCCGCTTCAGCTCCAGCATCATAACGAGCGGGGCATTCCCTGCATCCCCTAATTGACCCGGATTGCTTACGCTTGCTTTCTCTTCACTTTCGCTTCTTTTAACGTCTTTCCCGCTTCGCAGCTGGAAGAGCGCCCAGCAGCCGATCACAATAAGCAGCGCGGAGCCGATTAGCTTAGCTGCGAATTCCGGAAGGAAGCCCGAGAGCCAATCTCCCGCCTTCATCGACAGCCATATAATGATGCCCGAGCACAGCGCGATAATGAGAACGGAAACGATCGGAATTCGAATCCGCCGCAAGCCATACGTTATCCCAACTCCAAAGCCATCCAAGCTTACTGCACAAGCCAGCACCAATACCGACGCCATTACGATCAATTGCATGACCTCCCCGCACGGCGAATGTGCTGTGAGCCGCAGCTCACCGGGACATTCGCCTATGTTCACGACTCGTAAACATCATATGCGGGCATCTGCCGGCTGTGCATAGACTGCATAAAGGGCAGACTAGTGAAGTGAAGCGTTACGATAAAAAGATTACTTGCTTAATGGCTGGCATTTCGCGCAAATATGCGTGCCGCGGCCGCCTACTACAAACTTCTCCAGCGGCCGGCCGCATGCCGGGCAAGGCTCGCCCTTCCTACCGTATACGAGCAGCGAATGCTGGAACATCCCCATTTCCCCTTGTCCGTTGACATAGGACTTGATAGAGGAGCCGCCAGCCTCCACCGCCCGCGCAAGCGTCTCGCCGATAGCCGCGTGGAGCCGTTTCCACTCCGCCGGCCGAAGTGAATCTGCGGTCCGCTCAGGATGAATCCGCGCCTGAAACAGCGCTTCATCCACATAAATATTGCCTAGGCCGACGATATGCTCCTGATTAAGCAGCAGCGGCTTAATTTTGGAGGAGCGGTGCGACAGCCTGCTTTGCAGCGCCTTCAGCGTAAAATCCGCCTCAAGCGGTTCGATGCCCAGCTTGTTTAGCGGGGGCTGCACAAGCTCCTCCCCTGCTTCGAACAAATGCATCGTGCCGAACTGGCGCACATCCTTGTAGCGAAGCTCCGTCCCGTCGTCAAAGTGGAAAATGACATGCGTATGCGCCTCAACCGGCTCTTCCGCACGGTAAACGCCGTAACGCCCTTCCATGCGAAGATGGGAGACGAGCGCCAGCCCGTCCAATATAATGCGCAGAAATTTACCGCGCCGCTCTACCGTTTCGATTCGATGTCCAGCCAGCGCGTCGGCGAACTGCTCCGGCTCCTGAGGACGCTGTATAATACGGGGCAGTTTCACGGTAACCGATTGGATCCGCTTCCCTGCCACTAGTTCGATCAATGTTCTTCTTACTGTTTCTACCTCTGGCAATTCAGGCATTTCTCCTCACCTCAGCTTCCATTATACCGAAGCTTAAAGGGCTAAAGCTACCCTTTCAGAGCCAGAAATGCGCCGCAGCGTCACTTCGCTTCGTACCAATTTTTGCCGTAGCTTACATCGGCCTTGAGCGGCACGTCGAGCTTAATGGCGGAAGCCATCGTTTCCGGCACGAGCGTCTTCATCAGCTCCAGCTCATCCTCCGGAACCTCGAAGACGAGCTCATCGTGCACCTGAAGCAGCATGCGGCTTTTCAGCCCGCGCTCGCGCAGCGCCTTGCTCATATCGACCATCGCCACTTTAATAATGTCGGCAGCCGTCCCTTGTATCGGCGTATTCATTGCCGTCCGTTCCGCGAAAGAGCGGATATTGAAGTTGGACGCCTTAATGTCAGGCAAGTACCTTCTGCGATCCATTAACGTCGTCACATAGCCGTCCTGGCGCGCGTCAGCGACAATATCGTCCATATATTTGCGCACGCCCTTGAATACGTCAAAATACTGCTCAATAAACCGTCCTGCTTCAGCCGGGCTAATATTCAAGTTTTGCGACAGCCCGAAGCTGCTGATGCCGTAAACAATGCCGAAGTTAACCGCTTTTGCGGAGCGGCGCATATTGGAGTCGACTTGATCGGCCGGAACGCCGAATACGTCCATTGCCGTTTTCGTATGGATGTCCATATCGTGAATGAACGCTTCCTTCAAGTTCTCGTCGCCCGATATATGCGCCAACACGCGAAGCTCGATCTGCGAATAGTCAGCAGCTAGAATGTACCAGCCCGGTTCTGACGGAACGAATGCCTTGCGAATTTGGCGCCCTTCCTCCAGCCGGATCGGAATGTTTTGCAAATTCGGAAACTGGCTGCTCAGGCGGCCGGTCGCTGCGATCGTCTGGCGGTAGTACGTATGAATTTTGCCCGTTTCTGGCCGAACCTCCTTAAGCAGTCCTTCAATATAAGTCGATTGGAGCTTGGCAAGCTGGCGATAGCTCAAAATGAGCGGAATTATGTCATGGTACTTCGCCAAATCTTCCAGCACCTCGGCATCGGTCGAATAGCCGGTTTTCGTTTTCTTTTTCGCCGGCAAGCCCAGCTTCTCGAACAGCACCTCGCCCAGCTGCCTTGGCGAATTGATATTGAATTCCACGCCGGCCAGCCGGTAAACCTCGGTCATAATCGTCGCCAGCTTGCTTTCCAGCTCGCTCCCAAGTCTCTGAAGCTCTTCCGACTCGACGGCTATGCCCTGCCGCTCCATGCCTGCGAGCACATGAGACAGCGGCTGCTCCAGCTCGAAGTACAATTTGCTCATGCCGCTTTCCTCAAGCTTGTCGGTCATGATCGGGGCAAGCCTTCTAACCGCTTCGGCCTTTAGCGCCAAATGGCGGTGCAGCACATCTGCGCCGGGAAGCTTGAACTTGGCGCCCTTGCCGTACACCGCTTCATCGGAAGGCAGCACCGGCAGGCTATTCCGTTCGTTAATGCTGCTTAATGCCAGAGCCGTCTCTGTCGGATCGAGCAAGTAGGCGGCGAGCTGCACATCGAAGGCGGTACCGTTTAAAGTAATGCCGTTCCAGGCAAGCGCAAGCTCCGACTTATGCAGATCGAAGCCGTATTTGTCTGATTCGGCATCCGCGAGCCATTCGCGGAACGGCTCCGCCTTGTCGCTCTTAAGCGCATCGACCGGTATGACATAGACCGCTTCCTCTGTTGCAATCGAAAGGCCGTGCAGCTCAGCATGATGCGGATTTTCTCCGATCGCCTCAACATAAAGCCCGGCAAGCTCGGACTGCCGTATAAGACGAAGCAGCTCTTCCCACTTGTTCGAGCTTGAATCGGTATCGACGACGACAATGTTAAGCTCGGCAGCCGATGCTTCGGCCGCCTCTTCTGCACCTTCTCCGTCATCGCCCAGCTCTAGGCGCTCAATGAGCGACTTGAACTCCAGCTTGCGGAACGCTTCAGCCAGCGTTTTGCTGTCATATCCGACGTACTGAATATCGCCTGCGCCCTGACCATGCGGAACCTCGCGGTATATCGTCGCCAGCTTCTTGCTCATAAGCGCGTCGTCCTTATGATTCTCGATATTTTCCTTCATTTTTCCCTTAAGCTTGTCCAGATTGTCCAGTACGCCCTCGACCGATCCATGCTCATGCAGCAGCTTGAGCGCCGTCTTCTCTCCAATGCCCGGAACGCCGGGAATATTATCCGACGTATCGCCCATTAGCCCCTTCAGATCGATAATTTGCATCGGCACGAGGCCGTAGCGCTCCTTAATCGCCTCAGGCGAATACAGATCGACATCGCTGACGCCTTTGCGCGTTACGGCGATTGTCACCTTATCCGAAGCAAGCTGCAGCATATCTTTGTCGCCTGTCACGACAATGGCTTCTACATTTTGCTCGTCTGCGGCACGCGTCCATGTCCCGATAATATCGTCGGCCTCATAGCCGGAAAGCTCGAACTGGGCTATGCCGAAGGAACGGATCAAATCCTTCAGCACCGGAAATTGCTCCGACAGCTCCGACGGCGTTTTTGCCCTGCCGCCCTTATATTCGCTGTAGCCTTCATGCCTGAACGTAACTTTACCGGCGTCGAAAGCAACAAGCACATGCGTCGGCTTCTCCTCTTCGAGCAGCTTGAGCAGCATCGTTGTAAAGCCAAAAAGAGCATTTGTATGTAATCCTGCTGAATTCGTAAGCGGCGGCATTGCGAAGAAAGCGCGGTACGCAATACTGTTTCCATCAATCAACATCCATTTTTCCATCATTAGCACCTCGCTAGTGGTCTAGACTACATACTATAATACCACAAAATGGGCTTTACCAAGGCATCGGCTGCCTAAGTAAAGCCCATAAGGAATAAACGGCGCTATACATTCAAATCTGGACGGTTGCCTGTCACTAAATAAACGACCGATTCTCCGATGTTCGTCGCATGATCGCCATAACGCTCAAGCACTCTGCTCACGATGCTCAGAAGCTGCGCTTGCGCAATATTGCGCGGATTTTCAAGCATGAGCGTGAACAGCTCTCTCGTAATTTGTCCGTACAAGGCATCGACCTGATCGTCGTCTTTAGCCATCTTGTAGGCGAGATCGACATCCTCGTGAATGAACGATTGAATCGCTTCGTATGTCATGAGCTGCACGATTTCAGCCATGCGCGGCAAATCGATCAGCGGCTTGATCAAGCTCTGTCCTTCGATGCGCAGCACGATCTTCGCGATGTCTACCGACAGATCGCCCATCCTTTCCAAATCGCTCGCAATTTTAAAAGCCGACAAGATGCGGCGCAAATCCTTCGCAACCGGCTGCTGCGTTACAATCAGCTTGGAGCCGATTAACGTGATCTGCTCCTCCAGGCTATTAAGCGAAGGATCTTTGTCGATAACGATCTTCGCCCGCTCAATATCTACCTTTTTAAGCGCCTCGATCGACTCTTGGAGCGCCGTTTCAACGAAGTTGCCCATTTCTACAACGAGCTGATGGAGCTGCTGCAAGCCTTGATCGAATTCCTTCCGAACTGTCATCATGGGGGGACACGCCTCCTGCGTCAATATTTTTTATAATTATCCGCTTTGCTTAATCCGCCGCTTAACCGAATCGTCCGCTAATATAGTCCTCTGTGCGCTGGTCGGACGGATTGGAGAACAGCTTCTCCGTCTCTGAAAACTCGACAACCTCTCCGTTAAGGAAAAAGACCGTCTGATTCGAAACGCGAGCCGCTTGATGCATGTTATGGGTAACCATAACGATCGTATAATTATCCTTCAGCTCTTGAACGAGCTCCTCGATCTTCAGCGTCGATATCGGGTCAAGAGCGGATGTCGCTTCATCCATGAGCAAAATGTCCGGCTCTACTGCGAGCGCGCGGGCGATGCACAGCCGCTGCTGCTGACCGCCGGAAATGCTGAGCGCGGAGCGCTTTAAGTGATCCTTGACCTCTTCCCATAGCGCCGCTTTTTTCAAGCTTGTTTCCACAAGCTCATCCAGCTGTTTCTTGTTCGTAATCCCATGAAGGCGCGGCCCGTATGCGACGTTGTCATAAATGGATTTCGGGAAAGGGTTCGGCTGCTGGAACACCATGCCTACCTTTTTGCGAAGCGTTTCGACGTCGACTTCGTTGGAGTAAATGTCAGTGCCGCCGATGAGCAGCTGTCCCTCAATGCGCGTTCCCGGAATCATATCGTTCATCCGGTTCAGCGTGCGAAGCAGCGTCGACTTCCCGCAGCCGGACGGTCCGATAAAAGCGGTGATTGCTTTTTCGGGAATTGTCATCGATACGTTCTTCAATGCTTGAAAGCTGCCGTAGAATAGATTCAGTTTATTGACGTTTATAAGTGGTTCCATCGTATCTCCCCCTGCTCCTATAGTCCTTTTTTCTGATATTTATTGCGCAGCAATATTGCCGACAGATTCATGAGCAGCAGCAGCGCCAGCAGTACGATAATGCCGCTTGCCGCGAGCTCGTGGAACTCAACCTTCGATTTGGACAGCCAGTTGTATACCTGAATCGGAATTACGGTGAAGGAGTCCTTAAGGCTGCTTGGCAAAAATGCGACATAAGTGAGCGCGCCGATCATGACAAGCGGTGCGGTTTCGCCGATTGCGCGCGACATGGCCAGAATGACGCCGGTCAGAATGCCGGGCATCGAAGACGGAAGCACCGATCTGGATACGGTCTGCCACTTCGTAGCGCCAAGCGCGAACGATGCGTCGCGGCGCGACTTCGGAACCGCGCGAATCGCTTCCTGAGCAGATACGATAATAATCGGCAATACGAGCAGCGTCATCGTCAGCGCGCCGGCGATGAGGCTGCGGTCAAGCGAAAGCAGACGAACGAATATGGCAAGGCCCAAAATACCGTACACAATGGAAGGCACGCCTGCCAGCGTACTGATGTTCAGCTGGATCAGTCTCGTCAGGCGGTTTTTGCCCGCATATTCCTCAAGGTAAATCGCCGCTCCGACTCCGAAGATGAAGGAGACCGGCGCCATAATAAGCAGCATATAGATGGAGCCGACGATAGCCGACTTCATGCCGGAGCCGTCAGCCTTCCGCGAAGGAAAGTTAGTGAACAGATCCGGGTTCAGGCGGGCGACGCCGTCGATTAAAATATCGATGATGAGCGCGCACAGCGCAATTACGCCGATCGATGTCGCGACGACAAACAGAATGTGGAGCATGAAGTCCATTCTTCTGCGCCCGGCGATTTGATCCCGATTCGCATCTTGAAAGATATTCATTTTAGTACTCCTCCCTGAATCGTCTTGCAACATATTGGGCAAGAATATTGAGCAGGAACGTAATGACGAACAGCGTCATCCCTACAGCAAATATCGAGCCGTATTCAATAGAGCCGTGCGGCGTATCGCCCAAGCTTACCTGCACGATATATGCCGTCATCGTCTGAATGCTGTCAAGCGGGTTAAACGTCATATTCGGCGTTGAGCCGGCAGCGAGCGTAACGATCATCGTCTCGCCGATGGCCCGGGAGAACGCAAGCACTGCGGAGGCTACGATGCCGGACAATGCGGCAGGCACAACAATTTTCAGCGCAACCTCGAAACGTGTAGCTCCTAGCGCGTAAGCGCCGTCGCGCAAGCTGCGCGGCACCGCGGACATCGCATCCTCGCTGAGCGAGCTGACCATCGGAATGATCATAATGCCGACAACGATGCCTGCGCTCAACGCATTGAAAATGCCCGCGCTTGGGAATATCCATTGAATAACCGGCGTTACGATGCTTAGCGCAAAGTAGCCGTAGACAATTGTCGGAACGCCCGCCAGCACTTCAAGGATCGGCTTAATGACCTTGCGCACTTTGGCAGGTGCATACTCAGACAAATAGATGGCGCTCGCAAGCCCGATCGGAATCGCGACCAGACAGGCGATAACAGTAATTAAGAGCGTGCCGGACAATAGCGGCAAAATGCCGAAGCTTTTTGGCGGAATAAGCGGCGACCATTTTGTGCCGAATAAAAAGTCGAATACAGGTATCGTTTTAAAGAAGTTGATCGTTTCGGAAACAAGCGTGTACACAATGCCCAGCGTTGTCAAAATGGATACGGATGCGCACAGAAACAATAGGACAGGCATTATTTTATTCATAATGCTTACTTTGCTGTTTTTGAACACATACTTTCCTTTTAGCGCCGAACTCGTCTCGGGTGTTGATTGCGATGTTTGCAGGCCCTGGCCTCCTTGCATATCGGCTTCCTCCTTATGGCCATTTACAATTGCTTTTACAATTCGTTTACATGTGAGTCGTGAAAAATGTGATGCCCTAGCACAGACACCACATTCCTCATTCTTCTGCAGCTTATATTTGATTCGTATCTATTGATAATGGCTTAAGATTTGATTTTCGCAGCTTCTGCAGCGTATTGCTCGTCTGGCAATGGCACGTAGCCGACTTCGTCTGCGAACGATCCGATGTTCTCGATGTAGAATTTCGTGAACTCAAGAACCTCTGGGCGCTCGAAAGCAGCATTGTTTACATAGATCAGAAGCGGACGGGAAAGCGGTGCATAGGAACCGTCTTTGATTGTTTCAAGCGTTGGAGCGATTGCGCCGCTGCCGCCGTCTACAGGAACGGATTTAAGCTTGTCTTGGTTCTCTTCATAGTAGCTGAAGCCGAAGTAGCCAATGCCGTATTTGCTGCCCGCTACGCCTTGTACAAGCGCGTTGTCGTCTTCGGAGAAGCTGATTACGCCGTCGTTGCGGATGCCTTCTTTATTAAGAATAGCTTCGTTGAAATAGTCGTAAGTGCCGGAATCAGCGCCTGGCGAGAACATAACGATCGGCTCAGCAGGCCATGTATCGCGAACGTCTTTCCATGTTTTTACTTCGCTGCCGGTAAGGAAGATTTTGTTCAGCTCATCAACAGTCAGGTGGTCAACGAAATCGTTGTCCTTGTTAACGACTACAGTCAAGCCGTCATAAGCAATGTTAAGCTCTGTGAACTCAATGCCTGCAGCTTTGCAAGTCTCAGCTTCTTCAGCTTTAATGTGACGGGAAGCGTCGGCAATAACGATTTCGTTCGCGCAGAATTGCTTGAAGCCGCCGCCTGTGCCGGATGTGCCTACAGACACGCGTACATCCTTATGAGCTTTATTGAATTCTTCTGCCGCAGCCTCGGAAAGCGGGAATACGGTGCTGGAGCCGTCGATTTTAATTTCTCCAGAAAGCGCAGCCGTCTCGGTTGTAGGTGCCGGCGCGTCTGTAGCCGGTGCGTTAGTAGGCGAATTCGAAGCGCCGCCTTTATTTCCTCCGTTTGCATTGCCGCCGCATGCCGCTGCCAGAACCAGCACTGTCAGCATAACTAGCGTAAAGAGCCCCTTGCGTGTTTTTCCGTTGATCAACTCTACCACTCCTTATATGTTGTTACCTCTTCGGGATGTCTCCCCCGTGTCTCTAATACTACTAACCGTTTGTAAATGGTGTATTCTGCTTTTGTAAATTCCACGTTAAAAATGAGACTTCCGCAGCTGCTCCATTTCGCTCGCGACATAGAGCGTCTGATTGCGCGCCTGCTCCGACAATTGGTCGATATGCTCCGCGCTTCCTCTATTGACGGCGGAAGCCTGAAGCATTTTCGTAAAAGCGCCTGCCGCTTGCTCTATAAATCTATTAGCGTTTGCGGTTGACGTTCGTCCGGCCCCCGCCAGCTCAGCCAATTCGTCAATCGTCGATTTTAAAGATGAGGAGAATGACGTTATTTCTCCTGCAGACCTTTTCGTCTGGGCCGCAAGCTTCATAACCTCCTCTGCTACGACTGCAAAGCCCCGCCCATGCTCGCCCGCGCGCGCAGCTTCTATAGATGCGTTCAGCGCCAGCAAATTGCATTGCTCGGTCAGCTCCTTAATGAACAGCGAGATGCGTCCTATCGATACGATCTCCTCCTGCAGCGCATTCATTTGCTGCACTTGCCGTTCCGATTGTTGCACCATGTCCGCAATTGTTTTCGTTATGTTATCGAGCTCTCGCTTGCCCTCCAGGCTCAAATCGACGATTTGAACCGACAGCTCTCCGCCTGCCTTCGAGGATTCCTTCACCTTCGCGATCGATTGGGCGATTTCGACAATATGCTCTTTCGCCGAGTCTATCGTCGCTTGCTGCGAGCCTGCCGCTGCCTTTTGCAGCGCTCTGGACAGCTTAAGCAAATCGGCGACGGTAAGGACGCCCGCAAGCTTTCCGCTATTCTCCTCCGTTACGACGACGCAGTCATAGAGCACGCGCTCATCTCTGTTCAGCGCAATGTCAATCAGCTCGGCAGGGCTGTAACCGCACGCTATTTGCAGCGGTTCCTTCTCCATCAGCTTCGTAATCGTCCTGTCCAAATAAAGCTCCTCGCCGAATCTTTTGCCAAGCCTGACGAAAAAAGGATTTCGCATTACGAGGCCTAGAGGGCGGCCAATCTCATCGCATACGACAGCGCATTCGCTGTCAGGATGCCGCTCAAACAGCCGTATAACCTCCCTGCTCGTTTGTGCTGCCGCAGCGACCGGGGCTCTTCTTATGTAATCCCTAAGTCTCACTTCTTCCGGCTCAAGCCTGCTCCCGGCATGCTTCGTTCTATTTTCTTGCGCTGAATCGGCGTCTCTCGCAGCTGTCGTCTCCCTCCGGGTTTGCCCGTTCCTTGCCACCTGTTCCGTTACAGTCGATGCTGGCTTCGCTTCCAATTCTCTCTCCATTACAGCAGCTCGCAACAGTAATCACCTGGCTTTCGTTTGTTATGCCCTCACTATAGGGCTTAAGCATCATCCGCAATGCAGCCCAATGTTATCGCAATGTAAAATCATCAAATATCGTTCGCCGATCGCCAAATCTTCGCATAAAACAACAAACAGCCAAGCGCAGTATAGCGCTTGGCTGTTCTTAACTTATAATAATTTGCTTTCTTCGTTTACTCGGATGCTCGCTTTAATATGCGGATGCTGTAGCTTCCCATAACGAGCTCTGCAGCAACCGGTTCGCCTGTCAGCACATCGCTGTAGCTGCGGTTATCCAGCTTCACCTGCTGCTCCGATCCGTTAAAGTTTTGGACGAATACGTAGTCGCTGCTGCCGTCCGTACGCAATTGTGCCGTAACGCCGGCCGGAAGCTCCGTATCCAGCACCCGCTTCACGCCCGCTTCCTTCACGACGCCTGCAATAAAGCTGTCGATGAACGATTTCTCGTTGCGGGAAGCGACATAGTACGCTTTCCCCTTGCCGAAACGATTGACCGTGAGTGCAGGGCGGCCTGCGTAGAAGTCATCGCCGTACACAGCCAGCGCCTCTGCGCCCTCCAAATGAATCAGGTCGCACAGCTCGCGCGCTTCATATTCGCCGCTTAAGCCAAGGCCGTTGCCTTCCTTCATAATGACGCGGTTGGCGTCGTGATCGTGAAGAGAGTCGATCTCCTCCGACCAAATGCCCAGCGTTTTGCGCAGCGGGCCAGGGAAGCCGGTCAGGAAGCAGCGGTCGTTCTCGTCAACGATGCCTGTCCAGTATGTTGCAATGAATGTGCCGCCATTTTCGACAAAGCGCTCGATTTGCTCGCCGACGCCTGGACGTACCATATACAGCATTGGCGCAATGACGACCTTATAGGAGGAAATGTTGCATTCCGAATCGATGACGTCAACAGGAACGCCCAAATCCCACAGCGGGCGATAGTGGCGCTTCAGCGTTTCTTCATAATGCAGGCCGCCGTTGCGAGGGCCTTGAGAGTCCTTTACCGCCCAGCGGTTTTCCCAATCGTTAATAAGCGCGACTTCCGCCTTTACGGTTGTGCCGACAACCTCCGTCAGCTTCTCGAGCGCCGCGCCAAGCTCGGTGACATCGCGGAATACGCGGGTATGCTCATGGCCGACATGATCGACAACGGCTCCGTGCAGCTTCTCGCTGGAGCCTCTGCTCTTGCGCCATTGGAAATATTGCACCGTATCGGAGCCGTGCGCCACCGCTTGCAGCGAAGACAGCATATGCATGCCTGGGCGCTTCAGCTTGCTGATCGGCTGCCAATTCGTCATGCTCGGGGTGCTCTCCATCAGCATGAACGGCTTACCGCCCTTCAAGGAACGGAATACGTCGTGATTGAAGGCGAACCATGCCGCAGTCTCGCTGTCGTCAAGCCCTTTGTCATGCCACATTGGATAAGCGTCCCACGAGATGACATCGAGCAGATCGACAAACTTCCAATAGTTCAGCGGCTCGAAATCGAGCATAAAGTTCGTCGTAATCGGCAGCTCGCTGCTGACGGCGCGAAGCGGCTCGATTTCATTGCGGCAGAAATCTACCGTTTGATCGGTTACGAAGCGGCGCCAATCGACATTCATGCCGTGCACCGCATTCTCGCCGCGCTGCGTAGGCGACTCTACTTGGCTCCAGGAGGTGTATGTGTGGCTCCAGAAAGTCGTCCACCATGCATCGTTAAGCGCATCAAGCGTGACGTATTTATTTTTCAGCCAGCCGCGAAATGCGTCCTGACAATAATTGCAATGGCATTCGCCGCCGTACTCATTGGAAATATGCCAGCCGATTACGGCCGGATGATCGGCGTAGCGCTCAGCAAGCTTGCCGTTCATCAATTTTACCTTCTCACGGTATACCGGCGAGGAGAAGCAGTGGTTGTGACGCGCGCCGTGCAAATTGCGGATGCCGTTAGCCTCAACGCGAAGCACCTCCGGATATTTCTCGGACATCCATGCCGGACGAGCGCCGCTCGGTGTTGCAAGCATTGCATAAATGCCGTTCTCGGCGAATTTATTCAGAATGCTGTCAAGCCATTCAAATGTAAACTTGCCTTCCTCCGGCTCAAGCGCCGCCCATGCAAAAATGCCGACGGACATCACATTGCAATGCGCCAGCTTCATCAGGCGGATATCTTCCTCCAGCACTTCCGGATATTTGAGCCATTGATCAGGGTTATAGTCAGCACCATGCAGCATTTGAGGGATTTTGCCGCTGATAGGCGGGAATTTTTTAGTCATCGTATTAGCCTCCTATATCGGTTAGCATTTGTAACTGCTTTGTATCATGATATAATGATATTCATATTATATATCGTTTACAATTCTAATAATATCTAAGGATATTCGCATATCTTTCAAAATATGAAACTGGAGGCGGCATTCATGAACACGATGGTTTTCCCCAGCCTGACCGAGTCGGATACCAAGCTTCCCGTCTATTTAACAAGCATCGGGCATTGGGACAATCAGGAGCCGATCGATCGGCCAGCCGGCTACCCCGGCTATCAATGGCTTCAGGTCATGTCCGGCACGGGGGAATTGATTATCGGCGGGCAAAAGCATGCCATGCGCGCAGGCCAGGGCTTCTGCCTGTTCCCGAACGAGGCCCATCAATATTATGCGCTGCAGGAGCCATGGGAAATTTATTGGATCAGCTTTGACGGGCAATTAAGCGAGGCGCTGCTGAAGCAGGCAGGCATAACGCGATCGGGCGTCTATTCTACCGCCGACCATGAGATGATCATCACCCATATGAAAAACATATTTGCTATGGCCAATTCAAAAAGCGGCTTCCTCGGGCTGGAGTGCTCCAAGCTCGTGTATATGCTGCTGGTCGATCTCATAAAGGTCGTGCTTGTCAGCTCGCATTCCATCGAGCAGCATTATGTAAAGCTTAAGCCTGTGCTGCGCTATATCGATGAGCATCACAGCGAATTGATTACGATTAAAGACTTGGCGATGTGCATCGACGTGACGCCTCAATATTTATGCCTGCTGTTCAAAAAGGCGATGAAAATGCGGCCGATGGAGTACGTCAACCGCGTCCGTATCAATTACAGCAAGGAGCTTATGTTCAACGAGAGCGATATTAAAATGCATCATATCGCCCAGCGCGTCGGGTTCGATTCGCCGAGCTATTTCAGCTCCGTATTCAAACGGCTGGAGGGGCTTAGCCCCGAGCAGTTCAAAAAAATTCACGGCATCCGTTAATTCTGTGAAGCGTCGCTGCCGCCGTCGCCGTCGAAATCGTCCTCTCTGGCCGCGATGGCATAACGGCTTCTCAAGCTGTCTGCCATCGCTTCAATTTCGTCTGCCGTCGGCAGCGCGAAGGCTTTCATGTCCGCCAGCAGCCCGTCATCCAGCTGATAGCTGCGGATCGTTTCCTTGACCGCAGCCGCAAAAGCTTCCGCGCTCCGCGGGCCAAGACCGGCCAGCTCCTCCAGGCTGCGCGTGCTGTCCTCACGGACCAGCGGATACTGCGAGCTGTCCGCTCCTTCTGCTGCGATAGCGTAAAAATCGCGCACGAGGCCGGCTCGCCTAGCACCGGAGCCCTCCGCCACAACGAATGCCTGCACGATGAACGCGTTCGTCTGGCGGCGCTGCGCGATGCCGCAAAATTTAAAGCCGTCGATGCTTAAGTCGTAATCGCCCGGGCAATACGCCCCGTCAATTTCGCCTTTATCGACTGCCGGAGCGGTTCTGCGGCCAATCGCCTCGCGGAGCAGCTGGTACATTCGTTCGAAGTCCTGCTTGTAATCCTCTGTTCCCGCTGCGTTCATCGGCAAAATTAACGATATATTGACGACACCGGCATCCAGCGGCACGGCAGCGCCGCCGGAATGCCGGACAGCTGCTTGAAAGCCCTGGGACTCCAGCCAACGCAATCCCTCCTCGGCATGAGGGAGCCGGCTGTCGCGCAGCCCCATAATAAACGCTGAAGGATGACGCCAAATATGGCATATCGAAGGGCCGCCTTGTCCTGTACGGCGGCATAGCAGCTCGTCCAGCGCGAACGCATACAGCGGATCTCTTGCCGTCCGGCCGTCCATCCGGTCCAAAATAAGCGTACGCTCCAGCGCAGCCGCCAGATTCGAGTCTATTTTGATCATTTGCAGCGAAAACCGCCTTTCCTGTATATGAAATGTTGTCCAATTAATATTATAAAAACTCCTAATTGCCTTTCCATGCACCCGGCACTACAATTATAGCATTGTGGCAAAATAACTGAGGAGGTGTCATGCCATGGAAGCTGTTAACGAAAAGGTCGTGTATGACAACCCTTTATTGTCGATCCGTATTTTTCGCACGCAGCGAAGCGGCATCAGCTTCACACGATGGCATTACCATAAGCAGCTGGAGCTGCTGCTCGTGCTTGACGGCAGCCTCGATGTATTTGTCGAGGAGGAAAGCTTCCGGCTCTCTGGCGGCGATATGCTCATGATCGGCTCCTCCGAGCTTCATCGTGATCACAGCGACACACCGCTCGATTATATTGTGCTGCAGTTTGATCTGGAGCAGTTTTACGATGCCAGCACAATTCCATATATGCGTTATTTCTCGGAAACGCAAATGCCGCTGAGCAAGGCCAACTACATCTTTCGAGAGAATGAAGCAGTGAATAGCCAGGCAGCGCATTATACGAAGCAAATATTGCAGGAAGCAACAGCCAAAAGAACAGGCTATGAGCTGGCCGTCAGCATACTTATTAAGCAAATTTTGCTGCTTATGCTTCGCAACGACAGTCGCAAGGTGCTTACCCAGCAGGACGATTTCGACCATATCCGTCTTAAGCCCGTCCTTGATTATATAGAGAACCATCTGACGGACCGAATTCAAGTCGATGAGGTATGTAAAATCGCCAACATGAGCTACTACTACTTCGTCAAATATTTTAAAAAAACGATCGGCCTTTCCTTTACCGAATATGTTAATTATCGAAAAGTAAAATGGGCGGAGCGCATTTTGCTCACCAAAGATTTAAGCATCTCCGAGGTTGGCGAGCGGATCGGCATGCCGAATATGGCCCACTTCTATAAAATGTTCAAAAAATACAACGATTGCTCGCCAAAACAGTTTCAGCGCAAAATGCTGGACTGGAGCCGCGAGCAGCCGGCAGAAAAATAAAAGCTCGTTACCCTTGTCATTTCGGGGTACCGAGCTTTTTAGGCA
>Ga0180215_1001219_pt1 | contig 29118 bp, 23 predicted proteins | sample eDN3rd37CBELigBY_FD_128871 | JGI IMG/M metagenome (GOLD analysis project Ga0180215, IMG submission 128871) | Enriched backyard soil microbial communities from Emeryville, California, USA - eDNA 3rd pass 37_C BE-Lig BY (version 2) (version 2) | ecosystem: Environmental > Terrestrial > Soil >...
CCTCACCGGGGCGTTCGCAAACGAAGCAATAGGTGAGGCGTTTCCCCGACCCGCCGGGCGGTTCGCAAACCGAGCAATAGGCGGGGCCGTCGCGAGGCGGCCGATGATGAACCTCCGCGTGCTGGACCTGGGAGCAGGCCATGCGACGCGGCGAAACCAAACAGGAGGTCTATGAGGACCCAAGAGGATGTACGAAGGATGAAGTCGAGGCAGTACGTGGAGCACGTGGTGAAGTCGCTCCCGGTCCGGCCGAAGGCGCCGATCAAGCAGTTCCAGCGCGGCCACGCGGTCGTGCAGGCCTGGGATCGGGTCTCGGAGGGCGGGGTGAACTACCAGTGCTTCACGGTGTCGAGGCTGGCGGAGATCAACGGAGAGCCGGACGCGGTCCCCGACGTCTACTTCAACGATCTCCGCGACGCCCGGCGGGCCTTGCGGCAGCTGGAAAAATGGTGGAAGGCGGAGCGCAAGCGCTCCCGCCCCCCACTCTGGAAGAGATTAGTTTCTTTGACCGGACTCTAATCTCGACCAATCAGCTCTCTGATTGACGAACCGTAGGGCGAGGGGATCTCACGGATGAGACGCTCGCCCGAATCGCCTGGAGCACGGACGCCCATGGCCGATTCATTCGATTCCCACAACAGGCTCCTTGTCATCGGCAGGGGGCCTGTCGCATTTGAATCGTAGCACGGCAACGCCTGGCTCGGGAAGTTCGACACCGCAGGGCCGTTTCCCCCTGCCCTGAAGTCGTATTTCAGCGGCCCCCCGTGATGAGACGGAGCGGATTTCCGGGATGTCGAATGGTGGTACTGCCGTAAGACTACGGGTTGTGCCCGATGGAAGGCCCTTGCTCATCTGTTGTAGCCTCGGGCTTGGCTTATCAACAGGAGGATGCATGAACCAACCAGCCCCAGTGATCGCCGAGGCCGAGGGGTCGACGGCCCAGGCCGAAGCGAAAAGTCCGCCGCGCAGGCCTCGGCCGCCTGCCGATGAGATATTCGCCGATAGGACGCACCTCGGGAGCTGGGGAATGCTGGCAGCGTCGTTCTTCCTGCGGACGGTTGACGGCTTGGAGCTTGCCGCTCCGATGTTCGGGATGGCTTTCGCTGTGCCTTCAGTGTGGTTCCACCTGATCGGTAGAGAGTCGATGAACACACCCGTGTCGTTCGTCGCACTGCTGGCGAATTGCGCCGTCTTCTATTGGATATTGGTAGATCTGTCGGTGAGTGGCGCAAAGATCGCGCTCCTCGTGGGAGGTGTGCTCTTCTCGGCGCTCTTTCTCGCGATCGTGGGCGTGGTCCTCGTGAGGGCCCTTATCTTATTCAGCGTGCCCAAGAGCTCCCCAGAGCAGCACGCCGATATGGCCAAATGAAGGGAGGTGCAGTGGGTGTTTGAGCCGGCCCTCCGACGACATCGCTCATATTCCCTCCCTCACGGCGCGAGCAGCCCTTCCTCGACCATGATTTCGCCGTAGGTGACCAGGAACTCCTGGATCCGCTGCAGGTCCGCCTGCGCCTCGGCGAAGGTGTTCTCCATCGTGGGGAAGCCGCCGCGATCCCGATCGTTCATCTGGTTGGCCGCCGTGGCGAAGTGGAGCCGCCGCAGCGACTCGACGGTCCGCTCGAGCAGCCCCGCGCCACGGAGCTTGCCCAGGGACACCGGCCCGTAGTCGGTCGTCCGCACGAACTTGTCCCGCCGCGGCTGGGTGTAGCCCGGCGTCGTGAACGCGGTCAGGTAGGGCTGCATGCCCGGCCACTGCTGCTCGAAGGCCTCCCGGAGCTGCTGACGCCGCGCCTCGGCGAGCCGCGCCTCCATCTCCTGCTCCTGGCGCCTCCTCACCGCTTCGGCCTCCTCGGCGATCCGCCGCGCCTCCTGCTCCCCGACCAGCCGCTTCGCCTCGGTCTCGGCCTTGATCCGTTCGACCTCCGCCCGGCCCTCGGCCTCGAGCTGCTCCCGGCGCGCCGCGGCGAGCGCCGCCTCGCGCTCGCGCCGGGCCTTCTCCTCCTCGGCCTCGATCAGGGTCGTCGCCGCGATCGCCTCCTCGGCCTCCTGCTCGGCGATCGCCTCGCGGAGGGTCTTCGCCGCCGGCTCCCCGGCGGCCTTGGCGTGGGTGGTCAGCGTCTGGAGCTGGATCCGCGGTGTGCGGTAGGCATCCCTCCCCTCGCGGGCCTGCTTCAGGAGCCCCTCGAGCTGCCCGGCGAGCGCCTCGTCGGGGATCATCGCGTCGGCGGGGCTGGCCAGCGCGTCCTCCACCGGCTCCAGGAGCGTCTCCAACGCGGAGCGGAGCCCCTCGGCCTCCTCCCGCCCCGGCCGCTCCTGCGCCGCGATCGCGCGGTAACGCCGGACGTAGGATGGCTGCCCGGCGAGAGCCCTGCCCGAATCATTCCCGAGCAGGCCGATCACCTCGGCCTCCCAGCGGTCGAACTCCTGGTCCCACTCGGCGAGCGCCTCCCGCACCCGGGCGCCCAGCGTCGCGACCTGCTGCTGCTTCGCCTTGGCCGAGGCGAGCTCGGCCCGCTTGATGCTCGCCACCGTCTCGAGCTCCGACTGTTCGAGGAAGCGGTCGAGCTCCTCGGGCTCGCCCGGCACGCCCTGCTCGCCGCCTCCGGCGACCGCGGGCGGGGCAGCCCCCGCGCCCTCGTCGTCGGGCTTGCCGAAGAACTGATAGAATACGCACCCGCCGAGGAGGATCAGGCCGACGAGCGGCAGGACGCTCTTTCGCAGGGCCGAGGCCGGCTCCCGGTCGACCGGCTCGTCGGCCCGCTCGGGGCCCTCGAGCCGGGCGCGCGCCCGCTCCATCCCGGCGGCGACGCTCCCGACGATCGCCCTGACCAGCAGGAACAGCCCGATGATGCACCCCAGCCAGCTGAAGAAGTCCGCCATCGCTCGTCGCCTCCGAAGGTGTCGCGGGTGATCAGGGTCGTTCGCCGGTCGCACCGCCCGACTGCCCGTCGTCGGGCGGCGGCAGCGGCCGGTCGGCCGGCCCGGGCACGGGGCCGGGGGCCGCGCCGTCTCGCCGCCCCGGCGGCCAGGGCAGGAGCGGCCACGGCTCGCGGGAGCGCTTCTCGTAGAGCTCCCGGCTGATGTGGAACATCGTGCGCAGCGGGAACGGGCGGAAGAACTGCGTGTAGCCATTGCCCCGCGCGAAGTGGGCGATGGACAGGTCGTCGACGAAGTTCGCCCAGAGGATCCGGTTCCGGCTGAACGCCGGGCGGAAGACCTCCGCGCGGCTCGTGCCGACCGACCTGGTGACGCTCTCGCTGCCGCCCTTCCTCCCGGACGAGTGCGTCACGGTCACCTGGGTATTCACCGTCCTGAGGTACTCGATGTACTCCCCGGAGGCTTCTTGCAGCTCGCGCTGCTGGGCCAGGTCGCTGGCGCGGAAGGACCAACGCAGCGCGGTCGTCGCCGAGAGCACGTCGTGCAGCCGCACGCCGCCGCGATTGAGGTCCGAGGGCAGCTGGTTCGCGAGCACCATGCCGACGTCGAAGCTGCGGGCCTGCTTGAGGATCACGCCGAGGTTGGCGCCGATGATCTCCTGGAACTCGTCGATGATGCAGTAGACCTGGTGCCGGTTCGACTTCGGGATGAACAGCGCCGAGGTCAGCAGCGCGTAGAGCGCGAACTTCGCCGCCTGCTGGTTGGCCCCGCCGCCCATGAGCGCCGGCACGTAGAAGTAGACCACCTGCGGCCGGGCGAACAGGGAGGGCAGGTCGATGCACAGGTCCGGGTCGCCGCTCGTGTCGTTCAGCGGCCCAGAGTTGGCGAAGGCGCCGAGCTGTGAGCGCACGTGATAGGAGTTGTCCCAGTGGGTCTGCGGCGTGTTCGGGAAGAGGCGTTCGCGGATCCCGCGATCCTGGAGCAGGCGGTGCAGATCGGCGAGCGAGCGGACCTCGGGGTGGTGCCGGAACAGCCGGGAGAGGACCTCCTCCTGGATGTCGGCGAAGTAGCGGTCGGCCCCGCCGTCGTTGTAGCGCAGGCCGAAGGCGTCCATGACGGCGCGGCCCTTCTGCTCCGGGTTGTAATACTCCATGTGGGACTGCATGAGCGGGTTGAAGCCGAAGGTCATGCAGCCGCGCTGCTCGCGGTACCACTTGAAGGGCAGCCCGCGCGCCTCGTGCCGGATGCCGTGGAAGAGCGCGTCGTCGCCCTTCAGGTCGATGACGAGCAGGGAGCAGTCCCCCCGCTCGCGGGCGAATCGGCAGAGCTGGGCGGCCATCGCGGCGATGCCGCGGCTGCTCTTGCCCGAGCCGCTGTCCCCGGTCACGTGCACGTGCTCGCGGAGCATGTCCCGGTGCATCAGCACCGGGTACTCGTCGTCGGTGTCGAAGTCCTGGGCGAAGCCGAGGAACAGGTGCTCGCGCTCCAGGGGGTTGGGCGAGTTGTGCAGCGCGTCGATGTAGCCCTGCCACTCGGGGTCGTACCACGCGGGCGACTCCTCCGGGGCGCCGTCCTCCTGGCGCCGGTGCTGCCGGAAGTCGGGGTGGGTGAGCCGCAGCTCCAGGAGCGCCAGCTCGTGCCCGAAGGCCGACCAGCAGGCGGCGAACAGCACGAGCGGCGGCACGGCCATGCCCAGCACGAGGGCCAGGATGAAGGTCCAGAGGAACAGCGGCCGGCCCCTCCAGGCGCCGGCGTAGTTGGGCGGGATCCAGGACTCGGGCGTCGTGAGGGCGGCGGCGAAGAGGCTCAGCCGCAGCCAAGCCGCCCCGTAGGGGCTCCGATGCACCCCCGGCGTCTGGCGATCGCGGGGGTTGTAGCTCATCCAGTTGGACAGGGCGCGGGCCACCACCCCCGCCTGGAGCCGCGCCGGCACGCGCTTGAGCCCGAGCAGGTGCGGCAGGGCGAGCGCCTGGAGCGGGAGGTAGGCCAGCAGGGCGAGGACGACGACCATCCCCGTCGTGTAGGCCGGCATGCAGGCCAACGCCAGGAGCCCCACCCCGAACGCCGCCGCCAGGAGGAAGAGCCCGACCAGGTAATGGTCGAGGACCCGCGGTCGCCGGTTGTGGCCGAAGAGCCCCAGCACCGCCGTGAGCCAGGACTCGCGCGCGAAGCGGCCCTTCCACCGCCGCCGGATGAGCTCCCGGGTGTCGGAGTCGAGCCGGGCGTCGGCCAGGAGCCAGGCCAGGTAGTTCCCGGCCAGCGCGTCGGCCAGGAGCAGCGTGATGAGGAGCACCACGACGAGCAGCACCCACGGGGGCTGGGCCAGGAGCACGATCGTCGCCCAGACCAGGGGCGCCCGGAGGAACTTGATGATCCAGACCGAGGGCGGATCGTCGCGGAAGTAGCTCGGCATCCCTTCGGCAAGGGACATCAATACGAACAGCCCGATCACCCACCACTCGAAGGCGAACGTCCCCAGGGGCACGACGTGGCAGAAGAGCCGCGTCGCGAGCGCCCCGACGAAGGCCGCCAGGGCGAGCGAGGCGACGATGTAGGGGGTGAACGGGTTTCGGGTCTCGCCGGCGCGGGTCCCGGGCGCGCGGTAGGAGAACGCCATCCCCTCGCGGTCCCAGCCCTCGGGCAGCAGCTCCACGCGGAGCGAGTCGCGGTCGCGGTAGAAGTCCCTCATCCGGCGTCGTCGCTCCCGTCGTCGGGGGAAGCCCGGGCCGCCGCGTCGCCGCGGCCCAGGAGCAGTCGGAGCGTCTCCGAGGTCCGCACCTCCAGGGGGAACGGGTCGAGCTTGCGGAGCGCCCGCTCCAGCGCCCGACGCTTGCCGTCGGAGGTGGTGATCAGGACGATCCCGAACCGGCCGGCGTCGGCCAGCTCGCGGAACTTCAGGCCCTCGGCATTATAACGCTTGGCGAACTGCTTGTGGCACTTCCGCACCCGGGCCTCGGCGTTGCTGCCGCAGTCGACCTCCAGCCAGCCGAGCCACGGGCGCTCGCCCTCGGTGTGGAAGTAGCGGTTCCGGGCGATCCCCCGCCCGTCGAAGCCGGGGAAGCCCTCGCGGATCTCCCGTGCGGTGATGTGCTCGCGCCGCTCCTCGGCCAGGCAGCAGTACTCGAGCATCGCCAGGTGGTGGGCCAGGCTCGTCGGGCCGGGCGGCCGGGCGAAGTCCTCGTCCTCGCCGTACTCCCGCGCCGCCGCGGCCGTGAGCAGGTAGATCTTCTGCGGGCCGATCAGCGGCGCCTCGTGGAGGAAGGCCGCGAGCCGCGCGAGGACCTGCGAGACGGCGTTGGGGGTGCAGCCGGGCTCCCAGAACAGGCGGCGGAGCACCTCGATCGTGGTCAGCCGGTAGCGGTGGACGTGTCCGAGGATCGCGTGATCGCGATCGGTGAGCCTCACGGTGCGTGCGGCGGCCTTCGACATCGCCATTCTCTCCTGCCCTCACCAATCACCAGAGTTCGTAGGCCAGTCGCGCGTTGGCGCAGACGCGGTGGAAGACCCGCACCCGGGCCGGCCCGTAGCCGCCGCCGAACTCGATCGCCCGAGTCGGCCGCCCGCGGTCGTCGACCAGCACGGCGTCGGGGATCTTGCCGCGCCTGCGGCCCCGGCGGAGCGTCTCCTCGCCGCGCCAGCGGGCGAGTCGGCCGGGGTCCGTCTCGGCGAGCCGGGCGTAGATGGCGGCGACGTGCAGGTCGTGGGTGGCCTGGAGCGGGTAGTCGAGGCGACCGCCGGAGCCGCCGAAGAGGTGCACGGCCCGGCGGCCGGCAAGATAGACGGTCGTCGTGACGGGCGGCTCGCGCCAGCGGGCCTTGAGCCGGTAGCTCACCCGGCCGAAGTCCGGCTCCGGCCCGCCGGGCTCCCAGCAGATGAGGGGGCCGGTGAGGTCGAGCAGCGGGCGGGCCTGCACCCGGGCGGTGAGGACCAGGCCCGCCGCGTCGAGGGCCCGGAGCCTGCGGCGGACGCAGGCCTCGGAGCAGCCCCAGAGCCGCACCAGCAGCGCGGGGGTGATCAGCCGGAGCCGGCCGGTGAGACACTCCAGCAGCGCCTCGTCGCGGCCGGTCAGCACCGGCTCACGGCTTCGAGCCCGGGCTGGCATCGAACATCGCCTCAGTCTTGGAGGTCGTCGCGGGGGTGCGGCCCGGCTCCGGTTGCCGGCCCCGCGCCGGCGGCCCCGCCTTCGGCGCTGCCTCACGCTTCCCCGCTGCCGGGCCCCGGCCGGAGGGCGGCAGGGCCCGCTTCGCGTCCGGCGGGCCCGATGCCTCCACGAGCCCGGGGCGATCCGCGCCCGCCGTCGACTCGTACTCCGTCATCCGCTCGAGCGTGACGACCACCTCGGTCCGCTCGACCACCACCTCCGCCCCCTCCGTGAGGACCTTGCCCGCCTCGGCCGCGCCCCGCAGGATCGCGTCCCGCGTCCGCTTCTCCAGCCAGTCCATGAACGGCAAGCCCATCGCGGTACCTCCGAATGAAACCTCATCGGGTCCGGTGCCGGATCGAAGGTACGGGGCGGTTTCCGGCCCTTCAAGGCCAATCCAACAGAAAATGCTGATGCGTGCGACAGCCGACGACAGGCGGCGACAGCCGCCCTGCGAGGGGGGGCGCGGTGTGCCCCCGAGGCGACGTCGCGCACGGAAAGAGGCGGGGCCGCGCGTTGCCGAAAGGCGACGTCGTTGCTCGGGAATGACTTGCGTCGGGTTGGCCCTCAGCGAGCCGCAAAGGCGGGGGGAACACCCTTGCTGAGGCTCCGGCTGAGGGCCTGGCCGCAAGCTGGCCGATTCGGTTCAGGCCCGCCAGAGCTGCGGCGCGGCGGGGTCGCGCCGCAGGATGAGGCAGACGTCGTGCACCCGCGGGATGAAGCTCCCGGAGTAGGTCCGACGGGCGGAGGTGCTGCCGTGCCCGAAGCGGATGATCTCGGGCGCGGCGAGCCAGAGGCCCTCGGCCGCGGCGGCGTCCAGCGCCCGGAACGGCAGGCCCAGGTAGCGGCCCTCGTGCCGGCCGTCGCCGATGAGGAGCGCCAGCACCCCGCCGGCGGCGAGCACGTCGCGGCAGTTCCGCAGGACCTGCCTGAGGCGCCCGACGAAGGCCGCGACGGTCGGGGGGCCCGACAGGCAGCGGGCGTCCCCGGGGTTGTAGGCGACCATCTTCCAGTACGGCGGGTGGAGCCAGACGAGGTCGAAGCGGCCGAGCCGCGCGAAGAGCTCGGGGTTGGTCGCGTCGAAGCCCATCTTCAGGTCGTAGCCCTCATACGGGATGCCGAGGGCCCGGCACACGTCGCCGCAGGTGCCGCCGCCCTCCATCGGGTCGAGCACGCGGCGGGGGTTGTAGAACCGCAGCAGGTCCTCGATGAGGAGCCCGGAGCAGTTCCCGCGATACCGCGGGTCGCCGTAGGGCCCGCGCCCGGGCCGGGCGTGGATGCTGGTCAGCCACGGGACCGGGCTTCCGGTCCGCGGCGCCTCGGGCAGCGGCAGGCCATCGGCGTGCCGTGGCCCCTCCGCGTTACCCTCGCCTCGTGGTCGTTCGTCTCTTCGTCGTCGGCTGTCTTCGGTCTGCATGGTCCTCCTGAGATTCGGCGGGCCGGCGCGGCGCCGGCCGGTTCGTAAGCGGCGCGTCGTCCGGGTCAGTACTCCCCGGCCAGGCACACGGTCGTGACCGAGCGGTCATGCTCGGTCACGACGTAGAAGCGGGTGCCGTCCCGGGCGTGGTAGGCCGAGAACAGGCGCCCGCCCCCGCGCAGCGCCCGCTCGTTCCCCTCACAATCCTCCTCATCAAGCTCGCCCCAGGTCCCGCGGCTGTGGAGCACCACGCCGACGCAGACGTCGAGCGGCGTCAGGGCGTCGAACGCCCCGCGGGTGATGACCTGCCGGCCGAGCGGGAAGCGCTCGCGGCGCACCGGCGGCGGTTCGAAAAGCAGCTCCCCCGCAATCTCCTCCCACCGCACGCCGGGGGCCTGGCCCCGGCCCCCCGCCCGGTCCATCCGCCGCAGCCGCTCGGCGAGCAGGCGCCGGCAGGCCTCCGCCTCGGGCCCGTCCGCGCCGGCCCGTCGCACCGCGCGGCGCACCGCCTCGGCCTCCGCGAGCCAGTAGGTGAGCGTCTCCTCGAGGTAGGTCAGCAGCACGCAGGCGGCCCACGTCTCGTAGTTGCTGAACCCGTCGTATTTCTCCGTTTCCCCTGCCATGGTCTCCCGTCCGATGATGGCCGGGCGGCCTCCTCGCCGCCCGGCGGGTTGTCTCGCATGAGGCCCTTCGTGAGGCGCTAGATGACCTTGAAGACCTCGAGGAACCAGCCGAAGGCCCCGAGGTCCTCGCCGCAGGCGGCGGCGAGCCCGGCGAAGGTGTCGAGCATCCGCCGTCGCTCGGGGTCGAGCGCCGCGGGCCTGGTCCCGCCGCAGGCGGGGCAGGCGCCGATGAGGCACCCCCGCCGGATGAATCGCCTGCCGTCGTCCTCGGCCACCTCCGCGATGGCCCACCCCTCCCCGCAGCAGAGGCAGATGGTCCTGGTCCCGTTCATGTCGTTCATCGCGCGTCGCCCCCGTCTTGTTTGCACCACGACCCTCCCCCGCGTTGTTTTCCCGCTGGGTGGGCCTCTCGCCCCTGTTTGGAGGCCCACCCAGTGGGAAAACGAAGCAACCCGGCTCGGGCACCGGGACGCCGGGAGCGGAGCGGCCGCAGGCGGCGTGACGGGTTCTCGGAGCGGAGCGGAGAGGTCCCGGCGCGACGGCTGCAGCACAGCGACCAGAGGGCCGGGGACCGGGCAGTCCTCGGAGGCGGGCGGGACGCAGCGCAGCGAGGCCCGCAGGCGGCCGCGGGGCGGCCATGCGTTAGGGATGTGCAGGGTGCGTCAGCAGTCACGCCGGAGGCGGGACCGGAGCGAGAGCGGAGCCCGGAGCAGCCCGGCCCGGAGAACAACGCCTGAATGGTCTCAAAGTGATTCTTGACGAAGACGTTTCGACCCTGTCCCACGCTCCCGGTCCACTGGCAGATGCCGATGCGCCGGCCGTCGCGGCCTTGCGGATGATCGGCACGCGTGATCGTGATGGCCCAGTTGCTCGGCCGTAGACACATCTGACGGACGGCCGACTCTCAATCCGTAAGAGGACCGGCCCTGCGAATACTGCGCGCTCTGCACTGGGCGCTCGCCATCAATCTGTCGCAGGTACGATTTCTTTAATGCAATCTTCGGAATCTTCCGCGAGCTTGGATCGAAAGATCCGTGCGGTACCAATCATTTCGAGGAAGGCCTGGATTGAGGGCCGATGACGTTGGAATGCGATGGCATGCCATCCCAGTCCGGAAGCAACGAAGCTAAGGAGCGTCAACGACAATTGCGTCATATCGTTGCGATCGAAGGGCGTACTTCCGAAAACAAGAATTCCGGCAGCGGTGAGAGGAGCTGTTGCCAGGACGAAGGACCACAGGAAAGCAGTTGCTAGGAATTTCGCGCGGTTCACCTCGGTCGCGTTTTTCAGCGCGTAGTAACATATGAGTGCATTGCAGTATGCCGCAACCCCGAACGTTCCGATGGTAGCGGCGGAGGCCTTCGAGAGATAGGACGCATCTCGAGCAGAGACGACTGCGAGCAGAAGAGCGAAGGGGCTCACCACAAGGAGCACCACCGCGAGCACTACCGCGAGCACTACCGTTGCGAGTCGCCGCGGATTGGTGATCAGCCGCCACACTGCGGAAACAATCTCCATAAGAACAATGCATATGCCGCAGATGAACTCTAAAACGGAAATGCAAATTTCCTCGAATATGCTCATGAGAGCGACGACCAGGAAATGCGCCGTTTTCATAACCAAACTTGATGTTACAATCAGAATGACGGAGGCAACCGAATAGGCGGCCGGAAGCAAGGCCAAGGTGGCGACGATTAGGAATGCCGTAAGCGTTATGTGGAAAATGTCCGAGATCAAAATCTACCGTACGCTATTTTGAATTTTTTAATTCTAAAATGCCCATTTTCTTTGTTCTGCACTAGGCAAGCGAGATCCTGCCTGGAATGGCCCTCTGACGCTCTGTCGTTTCCAAATTAGGTGTATATACTTTTGCCCGATCACTGGCCAAGCGATCGGCGGAATTGCCGGAGATGCCCTGTCTCGCCAGCGGCCGACCGCAGGGAGGCCGCCGACATGCCGGATCGCCCGCAGGGCGATGCGCCAGCCTGGCGGGGGCGGGATGTCCTGACCGCGCACGCGGTCGGGAATCCCGTGGGAGGCATCTCCCTGGTACGCACGTACCGGGGAATGCCAAGGGGGGAGCACCGCACGGCGTGCGGTGCGGCGGGGAGCGGGCCGGGGTCTCCTGATCGCGCACGCGATCGGGAACGCCGGCCCGCGCAAAAAACGACGAGCGTACGGGACAATCTCCATCGCCCGCCGCCTCGCCGTCCGGGGGTGGGGCCGGGCCTACCGCCCGGCCCCCGGTATCAGTTCAGCTCAGAACCACGAAAGCGGCCCGCGCCGGTAGCGTCGGATGCGCCGCTCGGCCCGGGCAATCCACCGCCGGGCGTCGAACGTCGCCTGGATGAGGTCGGCGAGCTCGTCGCGCTCGAAGGCGTGCGTGTAGATGACGGCGGGGCGGTCGGGGCTGAAGCGGGCATAGGACACCCGCCATTCGACGTCGCCCCACGGGGTCGGGTCGGCCCAGATGCGGGCGCGGATGTCGCCGCGGCCGCACACCTTCGCCGGCCGGTCGGGCCGAATCGCGTTGAACTCTTCTTCGTTGTCGCCTGCAAGTCTCAGGGTCATGGTCGTTCCTCTGCTGGGTGATTCATTCGGGAGTGCCGGCCGGCGCGTGGCCGGCCGGCGTCGTCGGCGTCTGTTGATTAGGCCCTCGCCTCGGCAATCAACTTCCACTGGCTCGGCGGCAATTCGATGATCTGCCCGCCGAGCTGCTCCAGTTCCGTGGCGCGGTCGTAGTCGTCGACGTCCTTGCTGGCCCGGGTCACCGCCTGCATCAGGCCGTATTTGTTCAACTCGACCCGGCAGTTGTGGCCGGCGAGCAGGTGCCTCAGCACGCCGTTCTTCTCCGCCTCGGCGAGGCGGAAGCGCCGCGCGGTCACCTCGACCACCTCGAACGGGTCGGCCTGCATCGGCTGCTCGGTGGCGCCCTTCAGGGTGTCGAGGTGGCGGAGGAAGGCCGGTTCGCGGAGCGTGCCGACGAGCGTGTCACGCACCTTCAGCCAGAAGGCCAGGTCGTCGGCCTGCCGCGTCTCGTCGAGGTAGTACCGCTCCCCGCCTTCGAGGTCGCCGATGTGGCGGCCGACGTGCTGGCGTCGCATCGCCGCCTCGGGCATCACCAGGCCGTTGGTGCAGACCAGGAAGAACAGCAGCGGCTCGATTTTGAGCGTGCCGTGCCCGACCTCGGAATTGCTGATGACCACCCCGGCCTGCACCACGTCCCCGCGCCTCACCTCGGCCTGAATCTTCGGCGTGGTCGCCTTCAGGTAGAGCTTCTTTTCGGTCAGCTCGGCGCTCACGAGTTCGAAGCCGTGGTCCTGGAGCACCGGGACGGCGACGCTTGCCAGGTCGAGGTTGTCGAGCACCCGGTAGCGGTCCGAGAGGATGGCCCGGGCGCGGCCGTCGAGGGTGCGGACCAACCGCCGGTCCTCGCTCGAAGAGAGCCAGTGATTCACGTTGGCATCGAACAGCGCGGGCGCCTCCTCCCGCATCCGGTCATAGTACACCTTGGGGATGCCCAACCGCTCGGCAAGCTGCCCGTGGGCGGTGTCCTTGAGCGGCAGCGGGGCGAGGTCTCGGGTCGTCGCAAGCTCCAGCGACGTCCCCGCCTCGGACGTCGTGACGGCCAGGCAGCGGGACGGCGCGAGGTAGTCGCGCTTGGTCTCCGATTGCCGCAGGACTTCGGCCAGCAGTGCGTTCAGGTCTCTTCCTTCTTTCATGGTCGTTGCCTTCGTTGGGCGCCCCATGTCCGCGGGGGCGCCGGTTCGTCATGGGCCGCCGGGCGGCATGTTGTTGCCGCCGGGGCGGAGCTGATGGAACCCCCCGGGTCCAGCTCCGCCCCGGTGGCAACAACCAGAAACCTCGGGGACGGCGCGGGGCCGGGCGACCGGCGGCGGGGCCGGGGCGGGCAGGCCGGGCGGCCGTCCAGGTGGAGAGCGGAGCGGACCTTGACGGCCGAGCGGCCTGCGTCGAGGGGGTCGGGCGGCGGGCCTCGGGCCGGGCCCGTCGACGGCGGCGGGGAGCGGGCTGAGCGCATCTCCCGCGCGAGCGGGAATCAGCGAGGCCCGCGCGGGGTGCGGCAGGTCGATGTCCTGCGGAGCAGGAATCGACCGGGGGCCATGGGGCGGGCAACTCCCGCGGAGCGGGATTGCGGGGAGGCCTCATTCGGCGCAGAGGATCGGAGCCGGGACGTGCCGGCGGAGCGCAGCGACGGCGCTATTTGCGCGTTAGGGATGTGCAGGGGGCGCCAGCAGTCACGCCGGAGGCGGGACCGGAGCGCAAGCGCAGCCCGGAGCAGCCCGGGCCGGGAGGGCAACGCCCCAACATCTCCACGCAGGGTTGAGTCGAGCCCCCGGGCCGAATCGCCCGGTCGGGTGGAGTCGCCCATGCGGAGACGGTATACCAGGAGACGCGCGCGACCCCAGGAGATGGCGAACAACGATGAGCGACCAGGCCGGAACGAATCACGACGAGGAGGCGCTCTCCCGGCTCCTCGGCTATTTCTCGATCGACGTCCTGTCGGCATACCGCAGCCAACCGGACAAGTACGACCTCCAGACCGACAACTTCGAGGGCAAGATCACGCTCTCGGGCCCCTTCGCGGAAGAGGTCTCCTCCCGGGGGAGCCGAGAGGCCGACTCGATCGACGTCATGTTCGGGTATCGCACCCTGGAGAACGGCGACCTCGCCGTCGCCGCGTTCCTCCCGGACCTCTATCGGAAATCGCGGGGCCACGTCGTTCGGTGGTCCGCCTTCGCCCTGGAGAGCCCCGCCTGGGCAGCGGGGCACGACGAGCGCTTCTCGCGGTGGGTCAGACGCTACCTGGAGGCGAGCTGGGACGTCGAGAATGGCCCCAGATACCGCCTCGCCGACGCGATCCGCCGCATCAACGGGCTCACTTCCGAACTCGTCGGCCTGCCGCTCTTCAAGTTCGAAGCGTCGGAAGCGCCGAACCTCCCGCTCGCCCAGAACACGCATCGCTATCAGGAGGCGCACCAGGAGCTCTACGGCTACCTGATCGATGGCCTGGACAAGCGGTGCATCGCCGCCCTGGCGCAACGAGCGGGGGTCCCGGTCGAGCTGAGCTCCGACCGGACGCTCAAGGCGCTCAAGAAGGTCGTCGCGGAGTCCTCCTGCCCGGCGCTCTACTCGGCGCTCGCGAAGACGAGCGACGAACGGGGGAAGTCGGCCCACGGGGCCCGCGCCCCGGCGGAGCGATTCCCCGCCTTCGAGGAGTTCGACAAGGACCTCACGGCGGCGGTCGCCGGCTTCGCGGAGTTGGAGCGTAGCCTCGAGGCGACCTTCGGCGTCGACGCGGGAGCGGCGGCCGCGCGCAGGGAGGCGAGAGCCTGTCTGCCGCAGATCGAGCGACCGGCCGAAGGGCACTACTCGATCTGCAGGATCCGGCAGGCCGCGGGCAAGACCATCGAGCGGGCCGAGTTCGGGTATCGCCGGTCGATCGACGGGTGCCACGAGAGCGAGGCGATCATCATCCACTTCACGGACGGCTCGGTCCTCGGCATCGACACCGGCTCCAACGCGTACAACCTGGCCGCCGATCGCGAGGGGCTCTCGCCGGAAGACTTCCACGTCGACTTCCGCCTAACCTGGGTCCCGCCGCCCAAGCCTCCGGAGTAGACCGCGGGCAGAGGCGATCGACCTCTCGAACCGCAATGGCGTTGATCGTGGGACATTGGCAAGCGAAGAGGGGGAAGGCGGAACGTTGTCCGCCCTCCCCCAGTACGCCTACCGCGTCATCGTCGGACCAGCCAATGCCGGAGCCCGGTCGAGATCCAGGTCTGCTGGTCCTCGACCAGCCTGGCGACGACCTCGGCCGGGATCTCGGCATACGGCGCGACGATCTCGGCGATCACTTCGACGTCCTCGATCTCGCCGATCTCGCAGCCGACCCAGAGCTCCACGCCGTAGTCGTCCCCCGGCTCTCCGTCCCAGACCTGGGCGAAGAAGGTCTCCAGCGGGTTGTCCCAGCCGATGACGATGGTGTGGCGGGGATCCCTCCCCTTGAACTTGTAGCGTGACATAGTCACTCCTGCATGATGCTGTACGTGGCGCCCGGCCCTCCTTTCTGTTCGGGATGCGATCGGACCTCGGCACAGCCGGCCGCACGGCACACCTCCCCCGAGGTCGGCCGCACGGCATGTTGATAACGCCGCCTCGCGACGGCCCCGCCTATTGCTCGGTTTGCGAACCGCCCGGCGGGTCGGGGAAACGCCTCACCTATTGCTTCGTTTGCGAACGCCCCGGTGAGGGGGTGGGGGGGAAAAGAAAGATCTCGAAGCGGGGCCCGCGCGGGCCTCGCATACGACCCCAGTCTAACCGCCGGTGGCGGGGGCGCCTGCGAGGTTTCGGTGCGATTTTTCGGAATTTTTGTGGGCAACAAGACTTGCGTCGCGACAGGCGACGACAGGCGAAGAAGATCAGCGTCGGAGCGAGGACCATCGGCTTCGCCGGGTGGCAATCCGGATTCGAGGCTTGATCGGCGGAGCAACAGCCGACCCGGTCAACGGCGACTCTTCCGGCGTCGGCCCGATGGGCGCGACGCTCTCCCCGGGCGCCACCGAAATGGCCACTCGGGCTCATCATGCTCCATCATGCGCGAGGTACCGGTCGTGGGATGGAGCCGCTCTTCCTGATCATCGGGTGCCTGATCGTCGGCTATCCCGGGATCGCGGCACGGGCCGTCGGGTGCTACGTAACCGTGCGCCTCCTACGCTCGGAAATCAGGAGATGGCGTGGCCGGTAGGGCCCGTCCATCGCGCGCGTCGCTTGGCCTTCGGTCACTTTCCTGTTCCTGGTCACTTTCCCAGGCGAGAAATACAGCCGAAATAGGAAAAGGACCCATTGCAATGAGACACCGTTCCCCGGAGGACTGAGCGACTCATCCTCGGTGAAACGCTTGGTCTGATCAGGGTTTGCGATGAAGCACCGCCATGAGGACGCCGTTGGAGGCCAACGGGGTGCAGCCATGGGGCGAGCTCGGCGTCGGGTCGGGCCTCCCACGCTCAGCCATCGCATGAGGGTGCTTCGACAGGCGGAGTTGATCCTCCACGACGTCACCCTGCGGCTCGCGCAGTCTGCTTGGTCTGCTCGGCGGACAACTCGAAAAACGGAGCTTAGAGACTGAGGTTATGTGGGCTGGACGAGTGCCAGCACGCGTTCCCCGAAGCATCTCGCCTCGACCGTGACGGCGTATGCGCCGAGGCGACTTCCTCCCGAGTGCTCCCAGTGGTACAGGTTTTCCTCGGCAATAAGGGACCGAATCCCAGGATCGACGAAGAGCCTGTGGATCACGGAAACTGGCGGTATGCGGATATTCGGCGGTATGAAGAGCTCCTCCCGGATGGCCGCGTCATTCGAGATGACTTGGACGGCGCGGAGCTGAGCTTGGGGCTTGAGCTCATCAAACAGCCACTGGACCCCGCCGCGCATCGCTCGCTCGTTCGCGGCCTTATGCGCCGGAGCGGCCTCGATGTAGATCACGGGCGAGTGGGTCGAGCGCAGGCATGCGAACACAGTCGATTGGAAGCTGGCTTCGGCGAACCAGTTGCGTCGTACTTCGTCGATGGCGTCGAAGCCTAATCTGCCGCATCGTGTAACAACCGAGCCGAGCGCAGGCGTGAAGAGGGGCTTGTAGAAGCCAAGATGGCCCGCGATCTCGTCCATAAGGCGTTCGGTCGGATCGCGAGTCGAGCGACGTACCGGCGCGTCGAGCTCTGACGGCAATGTGATGATATGGGCCAACTCGTGCCAGCGAGTGAAGAACCGGCGCGATGCCTTGTCTCCGCGGCAGTCGATGAACGCAACGTAGCGATCTGGGGAGTCTGGACTCGCGTACTTTCGGCGATATGTCGCGCCAAATGTCTCACCATCGAAGTCCGCCCGGATGAGCGCGAACGCGATCTCTCCTATCGATACGTATTTCTTCACGAGCGCTTCCAGATCCGAATCGTCCCAGATCTCCTCGATGGTTACGCCGAGTCGAGTAGCAACGAGCTGCTCCAACTCGCTGATGTTCGCCACGCCGCGCACCTCACGAACCCACCCGTCCACACGACGGGTGCAGTACTCGAGGATCGAGTTCACCGGGGCCGGCGTGCCCGCGAGACCGAGAGCCTCGGACAGGCGGATGATCTCCGGTTCCTCATCGAGGCGTGCCATCACAAGAATTCCTTCACGGCCTCGTAGAACTTTCGCCAGTCGACCTTCTCGAGATCGTCCTTCCGGGATTTGCTCCTATGCGCGACGATCTGTTGCTGCATCTCGAGGAGCATCAGCACCTGACGAAAGGAGATCCCCTCGTCTGCCGCGAATGTGGCAAGCGACGATGGAATTTGCACGTCCAAAGGGGGCGCCGTCCCCTGCTCGCCCGTCATGAGGTAGTCGAGGGACAATCCAAGCACGCGGCCGATGTCGAACAGCTTGTCGGCCCCGATGTTCCGCTTCCCGTTCTCGAGGTCGGACAGGAAGCTCTTGCTGATGCCGGCCTTCTCAGCGAGGACGTCCTGCGTCCAGCCCAGCTCGAGGCGGCGCTGCCTGATCCGATCACCGATGGTATTCGTCGTTGGCTTCAATGGTGCCTCCCTCTTTGACATCGTACCGGCTCTCGACCGTCCGCCGCAAGCAGCAAATCGCGAAGCCGGGCGCTTGACTTCTTGCATAGCGAACATTATGGTATAGCGGACAGGATAGGGTCGGCCCTGGGCGCTCTCGCCCGGAGTGCCGCCGCTGAGTCCCTAATTGACCGAAGGATGGGAGTGCCCTTGAAGCGAAAAGCCGGACCAAGCCCCGATGTCCCCTGCCCAACACCAGCGGGGGTTGTCACGCGGCCTTCCGCCGTAGGTGCACGGTTGCAGGGCGATGACTACCAGATCCGGTTCTTCTGGGGCGCCGCACTCCAGCTCTTGATGACCGACTACGTCGACAAGGTTGAGATCGAGGCGCCCGATCTTACCGTGGTGGACGATGTGGTGGTTCATTACCGGACCCCGCGTCGGGATGCCCTCGGCACCTTCTCGCTTGATTGCTGCCAACTCAAGTATCACGTAACGCAGAACGGGTCCTTCACCTTCGAGGCGATGCTCGACCCCGCCTTCACCCGGACGAAGCTGCCGATCCTCCGGCGGCTCTACGATACGTACCTCACGATGAAGGTGAGGACCAGGAAGGACGGCTTCCGGTTGAGGATCGTCTCACCCTGGGGCTGGCACCCCGACGACCCGGTAGCGCGCTGCTGGGCGACAGAGGGTCATCTTCGCGGCGAGTTCTTCCAAGCGGGACGGGGGAGCCAAGTTGGGAAGATCAGGACAAAGCTCGCGTCGACTTTGGGAATCGATGATGCCTCACTCGCAGATTTCCTCACGTGCTTGCGGTTCGAGGGAGGGGCGACGCTCCAAAGCTTGAACGCCACGCTGCGAGATCGACTCCAACTCGCTTCTCTGAAGCCGCTGCCGCCCGACCGTGCTCATAGCCCGTATGATGACCTCGGTCGGAAGCTCATCCAGGAGGGAATCCGATCGATCACTCGCGAGTGGCTCTTCGAACGGTTGAAGGTGGAAGGGCTTGTTGTCGGCCCGCCGGCCGGTAGGGCACAGATCACCCTCAAGAGTCGGCTCGAATGGGCGACCAAGCCCCTCGAAACGCAATCCGCACACCTCGACCTCACGGGATTGTTCGGGGGCCGCTTCCCGCGTGATGAGGCGGTGTGGAGCACCGACCTACCCGCACGACTCGTCGACTTCTTGTCGGAGAACACCCTCGGCTCGCTCATCCAGCCGATCGAGGTCTTTTTCGACTGCCATCTGAGCATCGCCTTCGCCGCCGGATCGCTCCTCAATCCCAAGAGCGGTCTGCAGCTCGTCCCGGTCCAGAAGACCCTCGGTCGAGGCTTCGAGGCGTGGGAGTGCCCTCCATCCATTTCCGGAGACGCGAGCTGGATAGTCGACCGCGCTTACGAGGGCCAGCACGCCGAGGAAGCCGAAGTTGTCGTCATGGTGTCCGTGACTCATGAGGTAGATCGCGAAGCCGAGGCGTATTTGACCTCCGCCGGACTCGACTCCCTGCCCAGGCTACGTGTCCGACCGAGCGATGCGATCGGTCCCCTCGCGGTGCGAGACGCAGCGCACGGCTGGTCCCTCGCGATGACTATCGCGCCCGCCGTCCGCGCGCACCTGCCACGTCGTTGCCGCAGGATACACCTCTTCTATTCGGGACCGGCGGCGCTCGCCTTCTTGATTGCGGCCAATAGCGGAGGGCTCCCCCCGATCCAAGTTTACGAGCACGACTTCGAGGGCATGACGATCGCCGATCATTACTACCCGACTCTGGAGCTGCCGCTACGGCGCAGGGCATGACCGGGGTTTAAACGCATAGGAGAGATGCCATATGGAGCTGCCAAGCTATTTCAAAGATTACCTGCGGGCGATACGGCCGACCAAGGACCAGTTGGACGACCTGCGAACCGGCCACAAGACCCTTCGCGATCGGCTGAGGGAGTTCGATGGAATTCGGGATATCTATATATCGGATTTTCTTCAGGGCAGTTACCGCCGGGCAACCGCCGTTCGCCCGGCGGGCGAGAGTCGGTCCGATGTCGACATCATCGTGGTCACGAGCCTGGACCACCTTTCCTGCACGCCGCAACAGGCGATCGACCGGTTCGTCCCGTTCGTGGAGAAGTATTACAAGGGGAAGTACGAGATCCAGGGACGATCAATCGGCATCGAACTTTCCTACGTGGCGCTCGACCTCGTCGTCACTGCCGCCCCGGACCAGCAGGACCTGTCCGCACTGCGTTCGATGAGTGTCCGGTCCATTGCATCACTCGACGACCGGCTGGGACCTCCCGATGGCGTGACGATGGAGTCCTTTGCGTTGCTCCCTGCCCCGCTCTTCAGCCGGGCCGGTGAAGAGCATGACTGGCGGGCTTCTCCGCTGCAGATTCCCGATCGGGAAGCGGCGGAGTGGAAGCCGACGCACCCGCTCGAGCAGATCCGCTGGACATGGCGGAAGAATGAGGCGTGCAACGGCCACTACGTCAACGTCGTCAAGGCGCTCAAGCGGTGGCGGCGCGAGGTCTGCGCAAGCTCAAGCCATCCGAAGAGCTATCCCCTCGAGCATCTGATCGGGGCCTGCTGCCCGGATGGGATCAACTCCATTGCTGAGGGCGTGACGCTGACGCTGGAGACGATTGTAAGCCGGTATGGGGCGTACGCTGCGACGGGTCTCGTGCCCTCGCTTCCGGATCACGGTGTCCCGGAGCATGATGTGATGGCACGGGTCGAGGGGCCCGAGTTCGCTGCCTTCCACGCGGACGCCTCCGAGGCGGCGACTCTGGCGCGGCGCGCGCTGGACTCGGATGACCTGCACGAGAGCGCAAACCTCTGGCGGGAGTTGCTCGGCAGCCGATTCCCCGAGCCGCCGGAGCCGAAGTCGAGGGTCGAGGCAAGCTCCGGAGGATTTACCCCGAGGCACGCGCCGACGTCGATCCGACCGAGCCGCTTTGCCTGATGTCTGCAACCCGATTTCCGAGCCCTGACCTCCTCGCCGCCCGGAGGTCGCTCGACGGCGTCCGGGGCTTGAGCATCGAGGCCGATTGGTCGTGGTACGACTCGGTCGACAGTTGGGTGCTCGGCTGCCGGCTTTCGGTCGAGGCTACCACCACTCGAATCCCGGGATCGACGGATTGGTTCATCCTCGTCCAGTCAGCCTATCCCTACGGCTCGATCAGGTTCCTTCCCTCCAAAATACGGAGCCTGGAGCGGACATTTCCCCACCAGCAATACAACGGGCCCGGTCCGCCCGAGCTCCCGTGGAGAACGGGCGAGCTGTGCCTGACGACGCCCTCCCGAGCCCTCGGCCGGCTCGGCTGGGGCGACGAGCCTCGGGATGCGAATGCGCGGCTCGAGTGGCACGCTCGTCGGGCGATCGCGTGGCTTGAGGCAGCGGCCGCCGGCATCCTGGTGCGCGACGGCGACCCGTTCGAGCTCCCTCACGTCCCCGGTCTCTGCGTCTCGTCAGGTAGGATCGCATTCTCAGAGTCCCGGGGGACCGGCTCAATTTGGAAGGCATGCCCCCAGCTCGAGGGGTGGGTCCAGTTGGCCGCGATCCCGGGAACGAAGCACCTCGTCGTCGAACGCTTCGCAGCTCCAAACGGGTGTGAGATCCTCCAGCCGCCCTGGGCTCCGGGTCTCTTCGCCGAGGACGCGGATCGACAGCGCGGCTTCTGGGTTCGGCTGGATCGACCGCCCGTCCTCGAGCCCTGGCACGTGCCACGAAATTGGACCGAGCTTGCCGAGGTCTTCTCTTCGCAGGGGCGTGACCTCTACGCCTTGCTCAGGCGATATGCGAGGCACCTGCGAGACGGCAGGCCGCACCGGTTCGTGATGGGTTTTCCGGTGCCCGAGCGCGTTGGAGAAGAGCCCGGCCAGTTTCATTGGATGGCGATCCGGATTCCCACCCTCTCGCGCCCCACGGAGTTCCGACGGGGCTTTAGGCCCAACGAAGAAGGGTTCTGGCAGCGAGAACGTGCGACGCTCTTCCGGCCGAATGCCCCTATCGAGTGGATCAGCTCGGAGAACTGGCATAGCGACCAGATCGCTCGTCGCGGGAGATTCGCGGAGTCGCTCTCGGGGCTCCGGTGCGCGATCATCGGCGTCGGGGCGCTGGGATCAGCGATCGCCGAAATCCTCGTCCGGGGAGGAGTGCGTTCGATAACCCTCGTCGATCCAGAGCACCTTGAAGTCGGGAACCTCGTGAGGCACACGCTCCTCCTGACAGATGTGGGACGATCGAAGGCTGAGGAGGTTGCAGCTCGGCTCCGCCTCGTCTCGCCCCACGTCTCCGTCCGTTGCTTCGCGTCCGACATCCGCCGCCTGCTCCCGGAGGCGCGCGAATCACTCCAATCCGATCATCTCGTCCTCGACTGCACCGGGAGCGACGAGGTCCTCCATCACCTCGGCACGCTCAATTCGACAGAGACGAAGTTATTCGGCTCGCTCTCGCTCGGGGGAAGAGGGAGACGCTTGTACGCCTTCGCTGCTCGCGGGTATTCGTTCCCGTTCGACCATTTCCTGGAGGTGATCGAGCCGTGGACGCGGCTCGACGCGGAGGAATCGAGCATCGATGACTATCCTTGGGAGGGGATTGGCTGCTGGCACCCCGTTTTCCCCGCCGGACCCGAAGACCTGCTCCTCTTCGCCTCGAGCGCGGCGAAATGGCTCGCCACCCGGGCCGTACGATTCCCGGACGCGGCGGCTTTGACCGTGTTCGAGTCTTACGAGGACGAGGCGGGTTTCGCCGGTGTCAGGAGGATTGCCGGAGATGCGATCGGAGCATGAGCTAGAGTTTGCCTCCGCCGACGACTCGTATGGCCTCGTCCTCGGGATCCAGCCCCTAAGGGACGTCCTCCGACACTGCCAGGGGGCGGGACGGATGGAGACGGGCGGGATTCTCGTCGGCCAATACGACGGCGACATGAAGCGGGCGATCGTCGTGGCTGTCTCGGGTCCCCCCGCCGATTCGTTCCTTGGCTGCTTTTCGTTCGTCCGGGGGGTTCGCGGTCTTCAGCGCTGGCTCGACGCCCGATGGCGGAGAAACGAGGGATTCTATCTCGGGGAATGGCATTTCCACCCCTACGCTTCCCCATCGCCGAGCACCGTCGATATCGAGCAGATGAGGCGCATATCGCAAAGTCGGCACTACTGCTGCCCCGAGCCGATCCTCGTGATCATCGGCGGCGATCCGACAGGCGAGTGGTCGGTTCGCTCGTACGTCTTCCCTCGCAACGCGGAGTCCCTCGAACTTCTCCCTCGGTGCTCACCCGCGGCTCCGGGACCTGCAAAAGAACCCTAACCGCCGGGAGCTCAGGGTTCCAGTCACGAGACCGGCTTCGCTGCATACCAAATAGCTACGACTGCCGATCAGATGAGCTCCGAATACCGCCGCAGCATTGCGACGGTCTGCGGAAGTGCCTGCCGCTCCAAAATCTGGAGGAACTCGTCCACGGCCATGGGCGGATTCTTCAGGCACTGACGTTGCCGCTTTGCGGCGGCGCAGACCATCGATGGCTCGAGGTCGAGCAGGTGTCCGATGAACTCGTCCGGGTGCTGGGCCTCGACGCCGAACCCGGCGCGGGTCCCGGGCGGGAAGTCGGCGAGGTTGTAGGTGACGATCACGTCGGCGCCGGCCCGGATGGCTGCGGCGAGCACGTGCCGGTCGTCGGGGTCTGGTAGCGTGAGGCCGGGAATCAGGTCCTCGTAGCCGGTGACGAGGCAGTCGCGGACGTGGGCGTCCATCAGCGACCGGGTGCGCTCGAGCTGCTCGCGGGTGAGGTCGGGGCGGTTCTCGAGCACGCCGCGCATCCATTCCTCGTGGATGGCCGCGGTCCACCGGGCGCGAAACAGGTCTGTCAGCGCCAGGTGCATGAGCAGGTCGCGCAGCGGGGCCGGGTAGAGCACGCAGGCATCGTAGACCGCGGTGAAGCCCGCCACCTCAGTAGCCCATCTTGAGGTCCTGGGCCTGGGCCGCGAGTTCCTCGAGTGCCTCGAGCCGCTTGGCATCCGCCTGTCGCTTGTAGGCCATCAGGTCCTCGAACCGAATCCGCCGGTGGGTGCCCACCTTCCGGAACGGGATCGCCCCCTTCTCCAGCTGCTCCACCAGGAAGGGCCGCGACACGTTGAGCAGGTCGGCCGCCTGTTGAGTGGTCAGCTCGGCGTGGACGGGGATCAGCGTCACCGCGTTGCCCTTGGCCATCTCGGTGAGGATCTCGGAGAGGAGGCGGAATGCGGACGAGGGGATCGAGATCGTCTCCTCGACGCCGTCGTCCGGCGCGATCCGGAATGCGAGCGCCTCGGCCCTGGGGCTGCCGCCGAGGAACTTCGCCAATCGTCGACTCGACTCCTGGGCGAGCCGGGCGTCGGCTTCGGACGGGGCCACTGCCTCGGGGAACTCTGCAAAGGTCGTTGCCATGGTTCGTCGCTCCGCTAATGCACTAGAATCAGTCTACCATCTAAACGAAGCAAACGCAATATTCGAAACAAACGAAGTTCGGCGGAAAGTATGTCGGACCGGTGGCTCAACGGATGGCGTGCCTAACCTCAGCGGGCAGGTGCATTAGGTGCATTTCCGAGGACGGTAGTGCGAAATTTCGACCCTAATCGCCTCCTCCCGGCGACCCGGCGGGATCGACGAGCGTCAGGATCGCTCGCCTGAGGTGCCCGGGCAAGCTCGGCCACGAGGCGGTCACCCGGGCGAGGTCGGCGTCGACCTCGGTCGGTTCCCAACACGCCGCGTCGTCGCCCTGCTGCCCATGTGCTCACCACACCATAGGGGCGGCGTGAAACCTCATCCGTTTCCCCATAACTTCGGCGGCGGCAGCACGATCAAATCGTCAACGTGGGCGATCTGCCGGTCTGGTCAAAGCCTGCCTGCAAATCTGCATGCAGCTCCTTTGAATCCGCCCGCCGCCCTCTGCATAATGGCGGAAGAGGCGAGCAATGCGACCAAGAAGAAATCCGCAGCGGAAATAGCGGCCGAGAGGTCCGTCGCGTTCCGACCTGCCGCGCCTTCGCCGTCCGTCGCCACGGTTCACAACCGGCTCTGGAATATGATCTTCTATCTGGAGTCGGGGATTTCGGGCCGACGAGCGTAATGCATCGTTGAATTATTCACTCGATGATCAGAGTATCCAAGATATGACTACGGCCGAAGCTTTGGAAGGGATCACCGACGCGGGGATGTTCGAGATCCTCGCAACGCGAGTCCTTCGCGAGCTAGAGGCAGACTGCCGAGCGGTGGCGCACATCGGCGTCAATGCCCAGGGGAAGACGATCGCCAATCCGGTAGACGGCTTCTGTCTCGTGCCTGGCAGCAGTCCGCCGCGTTATGTGATGACGGCATTTGCGACGACGACCGAGGACGCACTCGAGCGGAAGTGGCTATTCGACCACGCCACCGCACTCAGGGCTAAAAAGGCAACCGCGGCGGATGACGGCGACCTGATAAAGGCGGCGAAACAGGCTGCCTCGATTCGGACCAACGAACCCTCCGCAACGTTCGCGGTCCACCTCTGCACGAATCGGCGACTCGATCCGGGTCTCATGCAGACCGTCTACGCCGCGGCCGCTAAGCATGGCATGACGGTGGTCTTCCTCGACCAATCGCGCCTGAGGGATTTCCTCGACACCAAGCCGGAAGGCCAGTGGCTCCGTAAGGAGCACCTCCGGATTGAGGCCGATCAGCTCTCCCTCTCCTTGATGAAGCAGTTATCGAATCAGAGCCAGGAGCTCTACGCGGCGGAGATCATGCTTCCGGCGAGAACGGAAATCGTCGCGACGGGGCAAGCGGTAGCCGTACGTCATGGCCTCGCGGACGCGAGCAAGCCCCTCCGGCTTTTGGTCGGCCCTTCCGGTGCGGGCAAGAGTGTACTCGCTCACGAGGTCCTTGGGTGCACTATTCAAGAAGGTGGAATCGGACTCTGGCTGCCGAGCGAGGCTGTCGCCGAGTCGGTCTCTCTCAAGGATGCAATCGAGCGAACAGTGCGAGCGATTCACCCTTCGCTGGGCGCGAGAGTGGGCGAGGAGGTACTGAGGCTCTCGAGCCCCGAGAACCCTCTCGTACTGGTGATCGACGATATCAACCGATTTGGCGATCCTCGACGTCTTCTCGAGAAGTCCGTTGCGTGGGCGCGACCTGCGACGTCGCAGACGACGAGCGGGAGTCCGGCCCCGAGCTCTCTCCGCATCCTCTGTCCCGTTTGGGATTCGACCTGGCACTTCTTGAAGCACGGGTACAAGTCCGAAAGCTGGCTGGCTGTGGCAGCCGTCGAACGTATGAGCCGGGATGAGTCCGTTGCGTGCATCCGGGCCGCACTCGGCTCGGCGTCCAACCGCTTCACCGATCCGGATCTCGGAACGTACGCTGAGAGGATGGGGGACGATCCGATTCTCCTGGCCTTGTTCGGGCGGCTGCTGCGGGAGATGCCTGACGCCAATCCATTGGTATTCTCAGCCGACGTGATCGGACAGTTTGTCGACAAGTCCATCGGCGAGCTCGCAGTGGCCCGGGGCGTGGCGCCAATCGAATATCTCTCCGCCTTGGAGGCCCTCTCCGAGGAGCTGATTCGCCACAAGATCCTCTACCCCCAATGGTCAACGCTCCAAGACTGGCACCAAGAGGATCCACGGACGCTCGACGCATTGAGCCAATTGGCCCGGCAGGGGCACGTATGTCGGATCACCGCGACGGGTCGTTTCGAGTTTCGGCATGACCGCCTTCTCGAACATTTCCTCTCTGGAGCCGCTGCCAGACTGCTCGCGGCAGGCGGGCATGACCGGGATCTGCTCAACGATCCCTTCTACGTCGCGATTATCGGCCGAGCGATCGCGCGGGGCGGGGTCGGGGTGAACCCAGGCGCGGTGACTTGGGTGAGCACGAACCAGCCCGTCGGCCTGATCGCGGCGTTGCCCTATCTCCCCTCGGACGGTTCCGAGGAAGCGAGGCTCGTCGTAACTGCGGCTTCCGCATGGCTTAAGGCTGCCGGCGGGCCCGGAACGCGGACGATGTTCGACGACGCGCGAAGCCTGCTGCTCACAACGGATGCCCCGTACGTCCTTCAGGCGACAGAGGAAAAAGAAGAGGACTTGTTCATCAATCAAGCCAGGCTCCGCAATGGCGACGCGGTAGCGGGCATCAACGCAGTGCTCCAATATCCAGAATTCAGCCCATCCGTGCATGACTATCAGCTTGAGAACATCATCTCCCAAGGCAAACGCCGCCACGGATCAAAGCTCATCAAGGAACTAGGGGCGATTTTGCGCCATGACGGACTGGACGATGTGCATCGCGGCGGCGCCCTGATACTCGCCGGATACCTCGGCAATCCGGAGATGATCGGCGACATCCGTCTCGCGTGGGAGAAGACAGCGAGGAAAGATTTGCTGCTCCGCGCCGGGCTCTGGGCCGGACTCCGATGCTCAGCCGCCGATCCCGAGCCCGTTCTGGACCCCATGTTCGACGAGCTTTTGAAGGTTTCCAATGCCCCCGATCAGTACGGTCGTTCGAGTCGGAAGGGGGTCGTGGACGACCTGCGATTCACGTCGCGCCACGGCTTCTCCGAGCAGGTTCTAGCTTACTTAGTGCGTTTCGGGACGCGGGGTGAAGACGAGCGCGATGTCGCAACTCGCCTGCTCGACAACATCGACCACCCCATTGCCGTCGACTTCGTCGCCAGGCAATTGGCGGAGTCCGAACATCAAGCGAACCAGTCTGGAGGATTCTCGCTATGGGCCTCAACTTGGCGGCCCAGTTGGGATCGCGATCAAGGACGGGCCTTGCTCTCGCCCGATTCGCTCCAGGCGCTGAGGTCGATCTGGGAGGACGCGCGAAACCCCGAATGGCAGAAGCGATATGCGTTTCGCGTTTGGGCGCGCCTCACAGACGATCTTGAGTCACTCAAACAAATCGGCCCTGACAGTCCGTTCCGTCGATCCTCCCTCTGGAGCCGCGCTGAGCGCGGGGATCGAAGCGTCGCCGCCGAAGTTCTCCCTCTGGTCGAGAATGACAGGAACTGGCTGCGGGTGATCGCCGAGATCTGGTCCCCTGAATTCGAGCCCGTCATCGACGTTGCCTTGAACGACCTCCGCACTTCTCCGGATCTGCGGAGTAATTCGAAAAGCAACGAACAGTATGATTTGTCGGGACTTCTCCGGGACATTCCCACGGAGGTCGCGGAGGGTTTCATCGAGAAATACTGGGCCGATCTGAAATCCTCGCCGTTGTTCATTCAAGCTGCTCTGTACGTCGGGACGGACAGGTGCCGCGCCCTGGCTCAAGATGCCCTGCGTGAGAACGCCGCGGGCGACAAGCCTTTTGAACACATCCATTCCTTCTTTGGATTCAAGACGACCGGTCGCAGCGAGAGGCTCAACGCACGCCATCTTGAAACCCTCCTCCCTTATCTTCCTCAACTCGACGATCTAACCGTCGGATCCATGGTCGAGCACTGCCGAAAATTCGGCCCGTGGGAGTGGGCAATTGATCACCTGCGGCCCGAGGTGTCGCGTCGCGCAGAGTCGGCGCCCCCTGATTGGGACAAGGGGCCGGGGTTCATCGCACGAATGGCGCTCCACTGGTTCCCAACCGACGAGAACCTCATCGCCGAGTTGGATCGTGCTGCGGCCGAAGACGAGAGATTCCATTGGGGTACACTGTCGCGCTTCTGGGAGGACTCTCTCGAAAGGGGTGACGACCGCGGTCGCCCATTCCGCATCATCGAGGAATGGTTACGCAGGTCGCCGACCATTGACAGGCTCAGAATCGCCATCATGGTGGTGAGGGCTTGGGGGGAGCGGCCGGAGATCGAACTTGTGCGGCGCTACTACGATCCTGCGGCTCATGCTGAGTTGTCTCCGCTCGTCGCCGAGATGAAATACGCCGTGATGAGGCGGTCACTCGAATAGGGTCGAGCGATTGGCCGGCCCCTCGGTCAAGCATTCATCAGAGCATGCTTCGAATGCCCCGAGAATCCGCCGTAGATAGCACTGGCGAGATGTACTTCCGCCGAGGTCAGGATCCCCAAAGCCTTCCCCCGTCACGAGTTCCTTTTTGACGTCCTCTGATTAGTCGGATGCAATCCCCGCAGCCATCCGGCTGCGTCTCGAGGAGCAGATCGCTCAAGGTGGGAACTCTCCTGAGAGGTTCATCCAGGCATCGAAGCAGCCGCGAGGGTGAGGATCGCCCGCCGCACATGAGGTGGCAGCATCGGCCACATTGCGGCGAGTCGGTCGAGGTCGGACTCGACTCCCTCCGCGTCATCCGGCGTCAAATCGGAGCAGGTGTCCCTGCAACCCGGGCTGCAACCAAAGTCATCATCTTGTCGCAAACCCTTTCGGTGCAATGCCCTTCGAGCACTGTCGCTCCGGTCTACGGAACCGAAGGTTAGAGGTTCGAATCCTCTCGGGTGTACTGCCTCAGCCGCCGTCTTCGGCTGACAAGCCTCACCAAACGCCCGCCATAACGGGGGTTTGTGTTTTAGGCCATTA
>Ga0180215_1001220_pt1 | contig 29103 bp, 31 predicted proteins | sample eDN3rd37CBELigBY_FD_128871 | JGI IMG/M metagenome (GOLD analysis project Ga0180215, IMG submission 128871) | Enriched backyard soil microbial communities from Emeryville, California, USA - eDNA 3rd pass 37_C BE-Lig BY (version 2) (version 2) | ecosystem: Environmental > Terrestrial > Soil >...
ACCGAGAGAGCTGCGACATATCCATCCGAATGTGACGAAGTGGATGTCCAAGCATCTTAGCAGGAGACAAGATCGAACGTATGGTGAGGAGATTAGTATCTTCCTCCAAGAGTATTGGGGGCCGATCGTGAATTATCAGTTCGATGATCTGAGGGCGGGTTATCCGCTGTCAGGTAAGCGAGCACCTTATTGCTTGTATCTGTACCACACCAAGCATGAGAAGCTTGTTGCGATCCAGTTCGTAAGAGACGAGATTATAACGAGAAGGTACGTTGTTAGACAATATCGTATCTACAGGCAACGGGAGATTGAACTCATGGCAGCAGGATGGCAGGTTGTGAAGGTCATACGTGGGTTGCTGGACGAGGAACCGGAATTTTTCCACAAGTATCTCCGTGAAGTTATCGACCAGGCTGCATACCGTGATCCGGTATATGAATTGATATTATCCGAGAGAGACTGATGTTCGAGCTCTAACGTGTAAGGTTGGTATCCATCACCAACCTACAGCCCGACGCTGTGAATGGTCAGGTTAGCGGCCACCCCGATATGAGTGGATCGGAATAGCTGGCCGCTAACCAGCTTGCATCGCCCTCGTATAACGTAGGATCTCAGCCCTAGATCTTGCATGTAAGTCGTCACCCACCGTACGTTCGATGATCACACGCGAGCTTTGCCGGGTTCTTGGTCCTGCTGCTCGAGATCCAGATCTCGCTGCAAGTCGTCACATACACTAATATCCGCTAATGCAACTCTTGAACGATGTGCGGAACGAGTGGCCATATGACCAGCCACGGGAGCTGTTAGATACACGAAGATAATCCCCAGTATGAGACGGACACTTACCTTCTCGTGCGTGAATAAGAAATAGATGAAGGTGCCTAGTAGGATGAACAGTAGACCCAATGTCGTCGCCTTGGTCGTCGCGTGAGCGCGTGTATATACATCGGGTAATCGTATGACACCGATCGAGCTTAATATGGTAGCGGCAGTACCGACTAGCATGCACAATATGACGATCACTTCAATCACCGCGCCTGCGTTCAATCACGACACCCCTCTCGATAAATCTGGCTAGTGCGATCGTACTTAGAAACCCGAGTATGCCGATCAGTAGGATGGCATCGAGATAAGCTTCTGTATCCATGATGATCGATAGGATCGCGACCATCGCGATAATGATATAACTGATGGAATCGATGAGAAGCACTCGGTCTGACGTTGTCGAAGAACGTTTGAATATACGATATATCGCGATGACTAAGGATATGGTCAGGATAAACAAGAACGAATACATGATATACTCAAACATTAGCTCGTCACCTCCAAGATGGCATTCTCGAATACTCTTTTGGATTCCATGATACTACCCATAAATTCAGTCGCATCCATCGCGTGAATGTACATGATCCCTTCCTGGGGTATGATCTCCATGACCACCGAACCGGGAGTAAGGGTGATTAGTCCGGACAATAACGTAATCTCCCAGTCCTTCGTTAATTTAGTCTCTACTTTGAAGATGCCGGGCTCGATATTTAATCTCGGTCTAGTCACTTGGCGGGCGACGACGATCGTTGATTTGAACAATTCGAGATTGAATAGGTAGAACAGCCGCAGGATCGCCCACAATCTTCTCATATAGAAAGGCGTTGGGAAAAACCTTCTCAGGAAAAAGATAAACAATAGTCCAACCAGATACCCGACGATAAACGTTTCTGGATCCCACTTCTCATGAAGCAGCATCCATACGAGGCCGATCGTTAGATTAATAAGAATCTGCAATGTCATTCGATTATCACCTCTTCAGTGGGAGACAACACCGCATCGATATACAGGGAAGGATCCATCATGACATCGACCGCTTTGTCCACATATGGTAACAACCATTCGGCCCCCAGTCCCATCCCGACGAGCATCGAAGCTAAGATGACGCCTGGCAGCAGCGCACTTCTGCCCGTGGCATGCTCTTCCCCTTCGCTAAGCAAGGTTTCTCCCCAGAAGCTCTGGACAAATACCTTCATGACCGAATAGAGAACGAGCAGACTGGTGAGAACACTGATGATGGAGATTACATAAAATTCCTGTTCGATGCCGCCTCGTAAGATCATCATCTTGCCGACAAAGCCACTGAGTGGCGGGACCCCTGCTAGGGCAAGAGCGGATAGGAAGAACAACCAGCCGAGCAGGGGGCGATAGCGTATGAGACCGTTGATGTCATGAAGCTGATCCGTACCCGAGATGCTGATGATCGCACCGCCAAGTATGAAGATTAATGCCTTGGCTATCATGTCATGGATTAGGTAATACACAGCCCCGGTAAGCGATGTGTCTGAAGCAATCCCGATACCGAAGATGATCAGTCCGACAGACACGATCACGTTGTAGGCGAGAATCTTGCGGATGCCCCAATAAGCCACGGCGCCAAACGCACCGAATATCATCGTGATCGCACCCATCCAGACGAGGATGGTATGCGTAATCTCAGGCTGGTGGTAGAAGATTAAGGTGAACATTCTCACGATCGCGTAGATCCCAACTTTCGTTAGGAGTGCTGCGAATATAGCGGAAATCACTGTAGGCGGAACGCTGTACGAGCCTGGTAACCAGAAGTACAGCACAAGTCCAGCCTTGATGGAAAACACGATCAAGAACAATAGACTAACCGTCGTAATCAGTCCATCCTGACCGGAGAGCGCCACACGCTCTGATAGATGAGCCATGTTCAAGGTACCGACGATCGAGTATAGATAGGCGATCGCGACGACGAACAATGTGGAGGAGAGCATATTCATCATGACATACTTCAGCGATTCACGTAACTGTCTCTTACCCCCGCCTAAGCTGAGCAATACATAGGAGGCAATCAACATCACCTCGAAGAAGACGAACAGGTTAAAGATATCGCCGGTCAGAAAGGAGCCATTCACACCACATAATAAAAATAGAATGAATGGATATAAGTAAAATCGTTCGTGCTGTTCCCCAGTGGAACCAGATGCGTACAGTACGCATAACAGACAGATGATCGAGGAAGTGAGCACGAGCAATGCAGGCAACATGTCAGCTACAAGTGATATGCCGAATGGCGCCTCCCATCCTCCGATATGCAAGGCTTGTACGCCATCTGTATCGATGATATAGATGAGATAACCTGCGATACCCGCCGTTGCGATGAGACTCAACACACTAAGTGCTCGTTGCAGACGGATCTGTTGTCTGAAGAAAAAAAGGATCATAGCGGTGAGCAGCGGGATGATGATGGGCATGATGAGTAAATTATTCATCGTCTCTTCCTTTCAACTGATGCATATCATCTGATCCTAATTCTACATAGGTTCGGTAGCCAAGCACGAGCACGAATGCCGTCAAGGCGAAGGAGATCACGATCGAGGTTAAGATTAAGGCTTGTGGTACAGGATCAGTGTAGCTTGCCGCTTCCTCTCCAAGCAGTGGAGCAGCACCCTTCTTCAATCCGTTGATCGATAGCAACATGAGATGTGTGGCGTGACTGAATAACGATAGACCGAGGATGATCCGAAGTAGACCTTTGCTGAGAACGAGATACGTTCCAACCGTGAATAAGACACCTGATATGATAATCATGAACGTTTCCATAGTTATTCATCCCTACTTATGCTAGTGATAATCGTTAAGGTTGTGCCGATGACCGTCAGATATACACCGATATCAAATATAAGCGCGGAACCAAGTTCAAGCTCACCGATAAAAGGTAATGTCACTTCAACATGATGGCCCGTCAGGAAGGGTTGACCTAACAACAGACTAGTCGTAGCGGTTCCAACCGCAAGCAGCACACCGACGACGCCGACCAACTTGAAATCGATCGGAAGATACTCTCGAACCGTCTGTGCGTCGAACGCGATATATAATAATACGACGGCGGAGGAGGTGATGAGGCCTCCGATGAAGCCACCACCTGGATGATGGTGACCGTTAAAGAGAACATACACCGAGAAGGTCAGGATGATAAAGACGAGTAACTTCGTCGCTGTCTGTAAGATCAGGTCGGTAAACTTCATGCATCATTCCTCCTCGATCGGCGGAGCTTGACCAACGTGAACACGCCTATCCCTGCCATGAATAATACGACGATCTCTAGCATCGTATCGAAGCCACGGAAATCGACGAGGATGGCATTCACGATATTGCGGGCGCCTGTCAAAGCTTCCGCTTGTTCATAATATTCAGCGATCGGTTGAAACAACCGGTGTCCTTGCGTAGAGAGGCCGATCAGTGTCAGGGTGAGGCCAACACCCACGGAGATGATCAGGTTCGAGATGCGAAGCGGAATCCGAGTCAGTTCCTTTCTGAGCTTGGGCAAGAAGTAAAAGCATAATAGGAACAGAGCCGTTGATATCGTCTCAACGACCAACTGCGTTAACGCAAGATCAGGCGCTCGGAAGTTGATAAACAGCAGAGACATCAGAAAACCAACGATACTTAAGGCTATAATCGCGTTCAATCTAGTAGTGCTAAACACGATAAAGATGGCAGAAACGGCAAGCGCGATACCGATAACGTACTCATATAGGTAGATATGAGCATTCGTCGACATGTCCCATACAAACGCCTCTTGTGACCATAGCGACCAGCCGGTCATGACGATCAGGAACGCAAAGATATAAGTGAGATAGTCTCGAGTAAAGCCAGTCATATATCCGCCTGTGATTCGGGAGGAGATGCGTTCCATGCCGCTTAGGCCTTGATTGAAAGCATAATTAAGCGTATATGTCTGCGGCAAATAGTCAAAAACCCTAACCCATCGTGATAACCCAAGGAATAGTAAGGTCCCGAGGAGGACCACGCCGATCGTCATGAACAGCTCCATGTTCCAACCATGCCAAGCCTGTATATGCAGCACATCTGCTGACACCGTTGGCAAGACAGCTAGTAAGGCCGGCTCCAGGATCGATCCGGATAAGATGTTAGGGAAGAAGAATAGCACGATGACTAATGAAGCCAATATCGCTGGTGATATGAGCATCCCAATCGAAGCCTCATCGGGCTTCTTGTCTAATAATTCGGGCTTATGCTTCCCTGTAAAGGTCTTGAACACAAGAATCATGCAGTATACGAAGGTAAGAATGCTGGCAACCCAAGCGATAATCGGTATCAGTGTAACCCAACCGCCTATATGGTCCGCAGCAGTTAATACGCCGGTGAAGAACATCTCCTTACTCAGAAAACCACTGAACGGTGGGAGTCCAGCCATAGAGAATGCTCCGATCAACGTAATCGTGAACGAGATCGGCATGAAGCCCATTAAGCCACCAAGCTTACGAATGTCACGGGTACCTAACTCGTGGTCGAGTATGCCGATGACCATGAATAAGCAGCCCTTGAAGATCGAATGGTTGATGAGATGGAAGATCGCTGCTAAGACGGCTGCCGCGAATAGATCGATATGCATATAATCAGGATGAAGGGCTAACGAACCGATGCCTAGGAGACTCATGATGAGTCCAAGCTGACTGATCGTCGAATAGGCAAGCATAGCCTTGAGATCGAACTGCTTGATCGCCATGAATGATCCCCAGAATAGCGTGATGATGGCGAATATCGTGATCAGCCAAAACCATAGCATATGACCACCGAATACCGGTGTTAGTCTCGCGACCAGAAACACGCCAGCCTTCACCATCGTGGCGGAGTGCAGGTAGGCGCTGATCGGCGTCGGTGCTTCCATCGCATCCGGCAGCCAGATATGGAACGGGAATTGCGCCGACTTCGTCATCGCGCCGAGCAGTACAAGCAGCATCGCAGGTACGAAGAGTGGGTGATCAGCCAGCGTAGCGGCTTGTGAGATCATCTCTCGTACGGACAGCGTCCCAGTTGCAACGAACAGCATGATAAAGCCGAGAAGCATGGCGAAGCCACCGAATATCGTGATTAGCAAGGACTTCGTCGCACCGTAGCGTGAATTTTTCCGTTGATACCAGTAAGCGATCAGCAGGAAGGAGGAGAAGCTTGTGATCTCCCAGAATGTATATAGGACTAATAAGTTATCGGACAGCACGACGCCCAGCATCGCACCCATAAAGCATAATAAGTAGACGTAAAAGTTATGCAGTGCTTCCCTTCGAGACATATAAAATATAGAATATAGGACGACGAGTGAACCAACTCCCGTAATGATCAACGCCAGCAAGAGCGACAGCCCATCCACATACACAGTAAAGTGAATATCAAGCTGAGAGATCCAAGGGATCGTGTGGACGATCGGTCCAGCTGCGGGATCAAGAGGGAGGAAACGGATGAAATAAGCAAAAAGGACGATCGGAATACCGAGCACAAACCAGCCGGTATGAACGCGGCGAATCAATTTATATAGGGCCGGAACGATTATCGCGAAGAGGAAAGGTGCTAGTACTGCGAAGTGCAACAAAGACAACGTAGAACCCCCTATATGAATGATGATGGCGTGTAGGTGGTCTGGTTATACCAGCATTGACACTGCCTACTAATCATTGTACCCTATAGCTGTTATGGACTTCAAGAATAGTTAACAGGTGAACAATAATCCTTCAAGAGGTGAACGAACCAATTGAATATTACGAGAATGGATGAAAGCATACTCGTCTGTGTATATTACGGGCCTAACGGAGAGCGACTTATTCGAAGGGGTTGCAAGATCGCTGCGATGTTGAGCTGCCCTCTCTATATTCTCACAGTAGACCCGCAGCCGGAGGACGAGTGGGACATCGAGAAGCTCCACTATATTGCGAGATGGCGAGAGGTGGCGGAGGAGCATGGGGCTAAGGAATTTATCATCAAGTACAACGAGAAGCGCCCTGTAGCCAAAGTAATCGGTGAGGTTGCCAGAAAACGTAACATTACGCAGATCGTTATCGGACAAACTGCGCAAAGCCGCTGGGAGGAGATTACGAAGGGCTCCTTCATTAATGTCTTACTTAATGAGATCCCGTTTGTGGACTTGCATATCGTGTCAGTGTCACGCGATCTCAAGAACCAGGAAGGTTTCTTTGAGAAGGGAATTCGTGCGTATCTGACGAAATCAGAATCCGGATACCGGCTAAGCTTTAAACATACTCCTCAAGATGTGTATGAGGGAATTTTTTACAAGGAAGTCGGTACGGACTTCAATAATGGTGTGTTCAAGTTCATGAAGGATAATCATATGATTGAAGTTCATGTTATAGACGATGAAGTAAAGGATCTTGACTAACACACATAAGACAAGCACATGGAGATACACGTCTGATGAGGCGTGTTTTTTCTTTGGATGCAAGCGCTAGGGGACAGTTGCGACGATGCTTAGAGGGGTGAATAGTTAGCTATATTAGAGGGCTGCCGGGAAGAAGATGTTGTCGGCAGCCTCGGCGATATGCTCACAGTATATATCTTCGAAGGAAGGCGTTGAAGAACTTGCCTTGGGGATCGAGCTCTCGCAGCAATCGCTGATAATCTGGGAGCCTTGGGTATAGCGGACGAAGCTGCTCAGGCTGCATGCTGAATAATTTGCCCCAGTGTGGGCGCGCTCCGAGTGGTGCGAGCTGTTGCTCGATCCTCGGCAGTACTTGCGCGACGCCAGATATGTCCTGCTTCCATGTGAAGTGGAAAGCGACGCAATCCTGCTCATAGCAGGGGCTCATCCACAGGGTATCTCTAGCGATAGTGCGTACTTCCGATATTAGAAGAGCGGGTGAGATCAGATCCTGGATCTGATCCAGAGCTTGCAGGGCATCGGCAGCCTTATCCCGTGGTACGAAGTACTCGCTCTGAAGCTCCTCACCAAAGCTTGGCGTAAAGTCCATGCGAAAATGCGGCAGTCGCTCATGCCATGGCCCTGGTATGCCCATCTGAAGTGTGCAGTGCTCAGAAGCTGGGATAAGGAGCGGGTGTCGGTGATCCGAAGCTTTGGTCGCGCCAAACCATTCCGATGGTTCGATCGTTATGCCATCGCTCTCCACGATGCTCTTCATCCATACTTGGGTAAAGCGAGACTGCTTCCAGTCCGTGAACAAGCTGACGCTGTACGCGCTGGAATATATCTCGTCAAAATGCTGTACTGCTTGCTCCAGTGGTAAATGTTCATACACCGTCTGCTTCATCTCAAACGCTGGTATGATGTCCAGTGTGAGCTTCGAGACGATACCGATCCCGCCAAGGCTCACAACCGCTCCATAGAATCGTTCATCCTGATCATCACGCGAGAAGGTCTTCACGGTGCCGTCTGCCAGTACGACCTCCATCGCTTGTACGGCAGTGGCAAGATTGCTATTGCGATCACCTGAGCCATGAGTTGCTGTGGCGCAGGCTCCTGCTATGGAGATATGTGGAAGGGAGGCTAGGTTATGCAGTGCGTATCCATGATGATGTAGAACCTGGCACAATTCCCCGTATCGGATCCCTGCTTCCACTGTGACTCTCGACTGAGATCGATCCAACGCGATGACACGGTTCATCTTGTGCAGAGACAGGTGACTACCGTCCGTATCTGCAATATCGTTGAAGGAATGCCGCGTCCCTAGTGCTTTTATCTTCTTCTGTTGGGCCACCCATTCCTGGATCTGTTCCAGTCGGTCTGGAACGAAGAATTCCGTGGCGTGATAGGTATGGTTTCCTGCCCAGTTACGTCTATATTCCACATCAACACTCTCCTCACCGATATATAAGCTCATGATCCCGAAGACTGCTCCGGTCGTATGGTGATCGCCAGGCGTATATGACTTATATTACCTCAATATAGTATAGCACTTCAGTGATCCTACTTACCAAAAACCATAATCTTACCTATAATAGAATTCAGAACCATAGCAGCAAGATCGATCATCGACCACCAAGAAAGGAGGCTTATAACGATAAGCAAGTAGTCAGAAGTTCAGTCTTATGGCTGACCATAATAATGAGAGATGGAGGTATGAAAGATGAAAGCAATCGTAATGGACGATTATGGTACCCCTGATGTACTGCAGGAACAGACGGTACCCATCCCCCAGATGAGTGGCGATCAAGTATTAGTAGAAATGTACGCAACATCGATTAACCCTGTTGACTGTAACATTCGAGCCGGTAGAGTGAAGGAGACGTTTCCCGTTCATCAGTTCCCACATATCCTTGGACTGGACGTGGCAGGTGTGGTAACAGAGGTTGGGGCGAACGTCCAGCATCTGAAGCCCGGTGATCGTGTATATGGCCTTGCGAGCTCTGGAAGCTATGCAGAGTATGCCGTTGCTGAAGCATCTCAGCTGGCAAGATTATCTCCGGAGATCCCATACCACATCGCTGGTGCGTTGCCTGTCGTAGCACTGACTGCCTGGCATTCATTGTTCATATATGGCAAGCTACAGCCGGGTGAACGCTGCCTGATCCATGCCGGAGCAGGTGGTGTAGGCCATATCGCGATTCAGATGGCTAAGCATGCAGGTGCCTATGTCATCACGACTGCAAGCGAGCGGAATCATGAGATGCTGAAGGAGCTAGGTGCGGATGAGGTGATCGATTATCAGAATGTAGATTTCTCCGAGACGGTCAAGGAGATTGACCTCGTCCTCGACGCTGCAGCAGGGACCAATCCAGAGCATCACTTCAAGGTTTTACGAGAAGGCGGCAGGGTCATGTCCATCGTTACTCCGCATATCGCACACATCGCACAGGCATACCAGGCGGAAGCGTCATTTGTGATCGTACATACGAAGCCTGATGATCTGATAGAGATCGATAAGCTCGTACGAGAGCAGAAGCTTAACGTTCATATCGATCGGATCCTGCCTCTGGATGAAGCGGCACTCATCGAGGCACATCAGATCATCGAGACCAAGCATGCACGGGGGAAACTCGTCGTTCAGATCAAGGAATAAGCGGTAGGAATCATAACAGCTTGATGATTCACATTTAAGTGATCATATGACTTCGCAGAATAGAACAGCCGCTATCGGGTGTTCTATTCTGCTACATGGAGTCTATCCTTCACTGTGTGTCTATGAAGCAGCCTGGCGACATTCCAGTCGCGATCCCGATGCGGTTCCAGGCATTGATGGTGTTAATCGCCATGATAAGATCGACATATTGCTTCTCGTCAAAATGCTTGCGTACCCGTTCATATACATGGTCAGGAACGCCGCATTCCGTTATCTTCGTCACACACTCTGTTAACTCTAGGACGGTTTTTTCCTTGTCAGAAAATAAGGGGACATCACGCCACACAGTCAGAAGCAGGATACGCTCCATTGCTTCGCCCCTTTGTAGCAAACTCTCACCGTGCATGTTAATGCAGTAGGAGCAACCGTTGATCTGAGAGGCTCTCAGCTTGATGAGCTCATACAGGGATGGCTCGAGACCACTGTTCTTCACATGAGACTCGAGCGTCATCATGGTCTCGTAGATGGTCGGGTTCACTTCATAATGGTTCAGTCTGACATTCACTATAACCACTCCTCCAATATTGTTGATCTCATATAAGAAGACAATTGAATAACGTATTGTGTGACATTACAATGAGAAAATAGAGCAATCGGGCTATTAGGCGATAAGAATGTACGTAGCACGTCATGAGTGGAAGGGTGGTAATCGTCATAACGTATGCGGAATTATATACCGAGTATAAGGATTATCTCGTCGCGGTTGCCTATCGGATGTTAGGCTCCGTTGCAGATGCGGAGGATGTCGTCCATGACCTATTCCTGAACATATCCTCACGTGATTGGAGTCAGGTAGCGAATGTAAGATCTTATCTCGTTAAATCTACCATCAACCGTTGTATGAATGTACTGCAATCTAGTATCCGGCGAAGAGAGCGATACATCGGACCGTGGCTTCCGGAGCCATTTGTCGAGCATATAGACGAACTAACAGATCGGATGATTGAAAGAAAAGAAGATATCCGATACGCCCTCGTCGTTCTCTTACATCGATTATCACCACAAGAACGAGCAGCCTATCTGCTGAAGGACATCTTGGGCTTCACCTATCAGGAAGTAGCTGGGATGCTCGAACGTACAGATAGTAATTGCCGGAAGATACTAAGTCGTGCTAGAGCGAAGTTAAGTGACATATCGCCAGTAACCGTGGCACATAATCAAGAAATCGACGACTTGGTTAGTCTGTTCATCCATGCGACACGAACGGGCCGTTATACTTCATTAGTTGATCATCTACTGAAGGACGTCGTCCTCATCACAGATGGAGGCGGGAAGACGAAAGCAGCGATGAAACCGATCTATGGCGCTGACCGAGTGATGGCGTTTCTCCAAGGCGTTCATTCCAAAGGTGCCTATGATGGGGAGATGACGAGGATCAACTTGAATGGGGAGCCAGGGATTCGTCTATCTCGCAACGGCCGGATTATCCTAACGATTAGTTTTCAACTCGCTGCTAGCAAGCATATAAGCCATATCTACATCGTGATGAATCCCGAGAAGCTGCTTAAGGTGTAGATTTTTTTCGTCATATGGTTAGAATCGGATCACTCATGGCATCAGTATCAATAGGGGGAATACGAAGGGAGTTTAGACGCTAGTGGATTATGAATTGCGTTTGATGATGTCCGATAGTGCGACGGGAGGGGAGGATGAATATTCATTAGTAGAGAGAGCAAGAACTGGCGATCCAGATGCATTTGGTGAATTAGTAAGACGACATCGGAAGAAAGCATATGGATGGGCTCAATCGGCTGTTCATGATCCCCATCTAGCTGAGGATATCGTCCAGGAGGCTCTTATGAAGGCCTTCCTGCATATCGGTGGACTGATGGATTCCCAGAGGTTCACAGCCTGGCTCGCTCGAATCGTACGCAATCAAGCTTATATGAAGCTGCGTCGCGGTGGATTGTATGCTAAGGAGAAACCGTTTACAGGAGTGATCGGCGATCGGGATGGGGCTATGTATGTGCCTGAAGGGGACCGTGACTATTGGGGCAGCATCGATAAGATATTGTTCCAGTTGAATCATACCGCGACACTACGTGATACACATGAACAAGATCCTGCACAAACCATCTTACGACGAGAATGGCTAGAAGGTATCATGAGTTTACTAGATTGTCTGAATGCTAGAGAGCGTCGTATGTTCGAAGCGTACTTTTTTGATCAGATCTCGATCAAGGACATCGCCTTGTTGCTGAATACCTCTACCGCCAGCGTACACAACTATATCTCGAAGGCGAGGAAGAAAGTGCAGCAAGAGCGCTATCATGTTCATATCAGTATGTACGTGAAGAAGCGATTTGAATCAGGAAGACCGAAGATCAAGCTGCTGGAACCTCCTTCTGTTTTCCTATACTACTAATGTTGGAGTTGATCACATGGCTATGCGTAGAACCGATTATACATATAGTGCGAATACGGATACCTCCGTCATCTATGGCTTGATCCAATACACGAACAGGAAACATCTATCCCTCGTTGAAGTTGCGGGGTATAGCGCGCATGCTTTTCGACTGATCATACATGAAGAAACCGTGGATGTAGGCAGCTATTCCTCCTTCGCGTGGCCGGAGCATCATATACGGGAATTAGGCTCGATGGGTTATCGTGCTAGTGTTAGAGGAGGCCCGACGCTCCAGCCACCTACCCCCGAGGAGCAACAACAGGGGCTAGCGATGATACAAGATAGCCTGGATCGCGGTATTCCCGTGATGGCATGGGATCTGTTCACTCCTGAGTTCGGACTCATCTACGGTTATAACGATGAGACTCGAACGCTGCGTTGCAGAGACGTGCGGTTGGATGGAGAGCTTCCGTATACCAATCTTGGCAGAGGACAGATCGGTGAGATGTATCTGCTGACGATCACGGATACATTCGAGCCAGACCGAGTAGAGATGCTTCAGGGCGCCGTGCGAATGGCACTTGAACATGCCCACGATCAGTTAGTTGAGAATGTTAATAACGACAATCGGAACGGATTAGCAGGATATGATGCATGGATTCGAGCGTTCGAGACGCGTAAGATTAATCCGTTCGGTAACGCGGTGAATACGGATAAGGTATGCGATGCAAGAGAGTTCGCGGCCGAATTCCTTCGTCAGACTGCGGTTCGTTGGCAAGGGAAGCATCGAGATGATCAGACCATCCGCCACTTATTAGAAGAGGCGGCGTCGCATTATGATGTAGTAGCTGGGCAGCTCTCTGAATTAAGGGCGATGTTCCCTTGCCCAGATGGAGGAACGCCGAATGACGAAGAACAAGCCGCAGCAGCGATCCGTTTACTCCAGGCAGCCAAGGAAGCGGAGAAGCAAGGATTAGGTGTATTGAAGGCGTTGCTAGAGAAACTCGAACATTATGAAGGGGACCGAATGATCGATAACACGCCGATTCAACCCCAGCCAGCAGATGCTACTCAGGACGAGGATTTGTTCCAACAATATGCTGAGCTACGGGTGAAGACGATCACAGAGGCGATGGATGTTCCCGAAGATATGCTCGATATCATACCGAAGGGCAGTAAGACGAGTATTCGTTGGCACCTAGGTCATATACTCGTGTCATGGGACCATGCCATATTCCCGAACTTGCAGGAAAGCTGGCGGATGCCGACCCACTATCATTATCTGTTTCCGAGAGGAAGAACACCGGCTGATTGGGTAGATGAGCCAACAGCTCCACCATCGTATAAGGAGCTGCTGGAGAAGCTGCGAACGCAAAGTGAAGAGATCATCGCAAGCTGCCGTGGCAGAATGGATGATCCCTTGGCTAAGCCATTTCTGAATATTCCGAATATAAGGGGAATCTTCCGCTTTGCGATAAAAGTAGAAGCTCGTCATCTTGAGACGATCCTGCAGATGAAGAAGAAGATCATGAATCAGTTGACGACCATGTAACGATTGCGAAGGGAATTCCGGCGGGGGGTATATTCGCAGGAAGGTGAAGTCGGTCGTCTGTGAGCGGCCTCGAAGTGGTCGTCGAGCTAACGGAACATCAGTGCCTTATTATGCGTAAAATGACCTTTTTTCGTACCCTAACGGAACTCCAGTACCTTATTTGGGTAATATGGTAGGTTTTATAGCTTAAAATGATGCAATAGCGCACTCCAGTTCCGTTAAGACCTGAGATTGTACGAAAAACAGCAGAATAGCGCACTCCAGTTCCGCTAAGTTCAGACCCGCACGACGCAATAATTGCTAATCATGAACATAGTGGCGAGGGTCACCTGCAAATCCTAGGATCGCCGCAATCGTGATGGTGCCAAGACCTGGGATACTTCGGAGTTGTTTGACTATTGGAATAAGGTCTAGCAGCTCCTCGATCTCCTGTTGCATCATAGCCAGCGCTTGGTTCGTCTGCTCATAAGCGTCTAATAATCGTTTCAAGTCGCGCCTAGCTTCCTCGGGTACTCTTTTATCGCCAACGCTTCGTTTCGCTGCATTCAGCAACTCCGCCGCCTTCATCTTGCCGCTCATTCCTCCCGCGCGTTTCATGCCTTGCTCGTACCATTTGGCGATGATTTCTTCTACGGTTAGATCCGTAAGGTCGCTGGGTAGCGGAAACGCTCGTAAGGATGCAAGAGATCGTAGGGTGGTCCAGTCCTGGAACACTTGGCGAAATTCTGGGAAGTACAGATCGATCCAGCGTACGATTCGATTGCTCAAACTAGTCGATTGCTTCGACCAAAATTCACGGTCACTCATGACGGTCTTCAGTTGCTCGAAAGTCGTATCTTGTGGCCGGTAATCGGTGTAAAACCCTCTACTAACTAAATCGGCGATGGTGAGCGCATCTTTGGGATCATTCTTAGATGGCGTAGCGTGAGGTGCTTCGGAGCAAGACGGCGATTCGCAGGCTACAGGGTCCAACTCTATTTTTTCGTCAGAATGCCATCTGTGAATATTCCTTTTTCAATCTGCCGTTCAATCCAAGAACACGTCTACAGCGGAGCTCCGGAGGTATACCCAGACCCTACTCATACACACATGAACTCGATACTCGAACCTAATGGACGCCGTCACGTTTTTCTAATCTTATGGATCAGGCTGATATGCTCATTCCTATCGTCATGAATGCTATGCTTGTCGTAGATAACGAATGGAATAATCATTAACAACCTCGGCATGCTCGATCGTAAGTGCGTGATTCGCGCCATGAATGAGATGTGCCTCGATATTGGGCATGTGACGTCTGGCGTTCGCGATCGCTTTCTCGGCTGGGTATATGACTTCCTGATCACCTACGAGCAGTAGAGTGGGCACCTTGCACGCCCGCAACTCTGCTTCAGAGAATACGGATGGCATTACCTGAAGCGATGGCTTAGCAGAGCGATAACCGGCGATAATCTGGTTACGGAATACAGGCTGCTGCAGAGGTTGGTTCCAAGCCGAGAACCATCGGAAAGCCTTATCAATTAATCTCTCCGTATGAAATAGTAAAGCGGGATAAATCTTAATAAAGAACTTTGGGTTCATGCGATAGAACGTTCCGGCCGGTGCATAAAGCAATAGCTTAGAAACCCGTTGTGGGAAGGATATCGCATAATTCAAGGCGACAAATCCCCCCATGGAATGCCCGGCAATGTCAGCACTCTGGATATGAAGGCCATCCATAACTTCACTTAGCCATCGTGCCGCCTCTAGTTTATTTTTGATCGCAGTGGAAGGCTTACTCTTACCGAAGTCCCCGCTTAGATCGATTGCCATGACATAGCGTTCTTCCACGAACTGTTTGACATTCGGATACCACATCGTACTGCTCATCGTCATGCCATGAAGTAATATCAATGGAGGCTTGCTAGAGTCTCCGAAGGTTACTACATGTGTGTCTCCGTAAGAGGTATGAACATAGGTAGAGGTCCAGGGTAACTCAAACATCTGTAGGCTCGCATCATAGTAACCATGATATTCTCGTTCAGCCTTCTCATCTTTAAAGATCGTCGTCATGATTAGTAGCACCTCTTATCCTATTAACGGTCGTAAACTTGCGTGCCGCGGGTGTATGCAGGACGGAACACTTGAATCGCAGCAGCAACCGTTGTTATCATCCATATCCCTAACATCATCGATGCGAGCATAGGAAGCAAGCTCCATTCAAAGATCGTACGACCCATCACCGTCTGGATGCTGGCGAATATCAAGCCGCACATCCATGAGCTACATGCGATATGAATCAGTAACCGAGATCTCGTGTGAGCGAGTCGGCTACGTTCCAACAGTAATCCGAGGATAGGCAATGCTTGCAGCGCATGAAAGCCTAAGCCATGTACGACGATGACATTCCCCTCTGTTCCTGTATACCGGCTCTGTATGATAGACATGACGATGCCCGCCGCGAAGGCCACCATCGTAGATAGGAAGGCATATCGAATACTTAGGGTAAGCCGAGGATGCTTCGAACCCCCGCGAAAGAAAGAGAGAGCCAGAACGACTGTATAATACAAGAGGATCAACGAAATCAGACCAAAAAAGCCGCCGATCACGGTGTCCATAATGGTTCCTTCACGAGAGAATCGTGGGTTGTAGCCACGTAGATGCTGTATCGTCTCGATAGCGTAGCCGATCGTGATGGTCAAAGCCAATCCCCAGCGCACTCTCTTCCTCCGTTGCATGCTCAGATTGGATACTGGCATGATCGCAGCGATCGACAAGATGAACATAGCGATCGCTGCATTGAACGAGAATGCACTCTTCACATTCCCTTCCGGTAGAACGACCTCTCCAACCATCACGACATAGCCTCCACATATCCCGGCCAGTAGAAATCCGAGTAGACTAACCGCGACTAATAACCCTTCGCCTTCAAAAAGCTTCTTCCCCCTAGACACCATCGTTTTCATATCATTCATTCAACCCTTTCGCAAATTTATTTATTAATCAATAAATACTTAATGAAAGAAAAAGGCAGGTGACATCTGCCCAAATCTTCTCTATCCATCTATGCATAGCATCTGCGGCAACTGAAGGACTTCAGCTACCGTTATGAGCAAGCCCTCCCCGATGAAGCGGCTTGTCGCTTTCTCCGCATCAGAGACTCCCGCACTACGAAACTTATCAAGCACGGCTTCATGGATAAGCTTAAACTTCTCCCTGACATACTCACGGATCGCTGGCTCGGGAATGGCATGAGCCTGCATGACCATCAGGATCTCATCTCTATGGGTATGGATAATTCGTATAAATGCCTCACCCATCGTGCGAAACAATCGATCAGCGGGGGCATTAACTTGAACGAACTCATCGTAGATCCGTTGATGTGCCCGGTCAATGACAGACTTGAATAATTGTTCCTTGTTCCGAAAGAAGTGAAAAATATAAGGCTGCGTCACTCCAGCTGCTTGCGCGACCATAGCTGTTGTTGCTTTGTAATACCCCATCTCAGCAAATATCGCGACGGCTTTATCGATAATCTGATCCTTGCGGTCTTCACGAATAACCAGATGACTACCTCCTGCTCAGTTTTATTTATTGATCAATAAATTAAATTTAAATAAAAAAATAGCAAATGTCAAGCATCGTTTGTGCAGGGTCCTCATCCTACTAAGCCATGCTGGTGTAATAGGCCGTTAAGGACTTCTCGACAGCAACCTTACGTATGCGTTCCTTCTTCTCTCTCTGTGGGCACCTGAAAAAATCGCTATCCTGAACAAGCTCCAATAAGGCAAGCTTGGCTGTCTCGACAGCTAGACTCTCGCTCTCTAACAAACAGAAGCATATTCGGTAGCACAAGGCTTCATAGCTTCGTAATACTCGTAAACGTTTATCCATCACGATCCGTAATCCCTCATTTGCTCATGTGTTCTAATCATATCGAACCTGTCACAGCCACAAACATTAACTTATGAATACAGTATAGAAGCTAATTATAAAGAATTTCTTAAGTTAGCATTAAAGATCTCTTAAAGATCATCGTGTATGGCCAGAATCGATGTATCATCCGTCATCATGCCATCATCATCTAGCATTACTCCATATGATATTAAGAGATAGTCAGATAGGATATACATATATATCACGATCATAATGGAGGTTGAAGTGATGTCGAAGATAACGTTTCTTGGAGCAGGAAGTACGGTGTTTGCTAAGAACGTGCTTGGCGATGTGATGCAGGTTGATTCATTACAAGGATTCGAGCTAGCGCTATTCGATATCGATCCTGAGCGACTGAGAGATTCCGAGCAGATGCTGAATAATCTGAAGGAATCCTCCAAAAGCACATGTAAAGTGGTCGCATATTCGGATCGTAGAGAAGCGCTTAGGGATGCGAAGTATATCGTGAATGCGATTCAGGTAGGCGGCTATGATCCGTGCACGATCACGGATTTTGAAGTGCCGAAGAAATACGGATTAAGGCAGACGATCGGCGATACGATCGGGATCGGCGGCATCTTCCGCAATCTGCGCACCATACCCGTGATGATGGACTTCGCAAGAGACATCCGCGAGGTGTGTCCTAACGCGCTCTTCCTCAACTATACGAACCCGATGGCCGTGCTGACGAATGCGATGATCACACATGGTGGTGTGAATACGGTCGGGCTATGTCACAGCGTTCAGGTCTGCGTGCCGCACTTATTCCACCATCTAGGAATGGATGATACAGGTGTGAAGGCGAAGATCGCGGGCATTAACCATATGGCGTGGTTGTTGGAGGTTTCGAAGGATGGGGTGGATCTCTATCCGGAGATTAAGCGTAGAGCAGCGCTGAAGCAGCAAGAGAAGCATCATGATATGGTGAGATTCGAGCTTATGTCCAGATTCGGATACTATGTCACGGAATCATCTGAGCACAACGCGGAGTACCATCCATATTTCATCAAACGTAACTACCCAGAGCTGATCGAACGGTTCCAGATCCCACTCGATGAATATCCAAGACGCTGCGTCTATCAGATCGAAGGCTGGAAGAAGATGCGGGATGATCTTGTCAACAACAAGAGCCTGCAGCATAAACGTTCGGAGGAGTATGCATCTTACATATTCGATGCGATGGAGACGAATGTGCCGTATAAGATTGGTGGTAATGTGATGAATACGGATCTCATCACCAACCTGCCAAGAGAAGCTTGTGTAGAGGTGCCATGTCTGGTGGATCGCAACGGGATACAACCCGTTCATATCGGCGACCTGCCTCCACAGCTAGCAGCACTGAATCGAACGAATATTAATACGCAGCTATTAACATTGGAAGCGGCGGTAACCGGCAAGAAGGAGCATATCTATCACGCCGCGATGCTTGATCCACATACGGCTGCTGAACTATCGATCGATGATATCGTCTCCCTGTGTGATGATCTGATCGAAGCCCACGGTGATTGGCTGCCGAAGTTTGTCTAGGCTCTCGGGTAGTCTAGGAAGACGGATAGTGGCAAGCGAAGACATCGTGATTACCGTAGCGAAGACATCGTGATTACCGTAGATTAGTATGATATACATTGAACGATGAAGAAGAGGTTGTTCCTTCCGGAACGGCCTCTTCTTTTTTTCTAACATAATCCATCACTTGCAATAATAAAATATCATGGATTAGCATATCTAGTTTCGAATTCTAATGAGGAAAGGGGGAGATAGTGTGTGAAGAATGAAGCTCAGGCGACAACGATCGTCATTCCAAGTAGGCGGATGTCGTATCTATCCCGGCAATGGCCGCTGTACGCCATGATGGTCATACCGATGGCGTTTTTCCTTATATTCAGATATATTCCGATGGCTGGCGTCGTCGTGGCCTTCAAAAACTACAACATCTTCACGGGCATCTGGGACAGTGCCTGGGTAGGGCTTGACGTATTCCGAGAAGTGTTTGCTTTGCCGGAGTTTTACCGGGCGCTGCGCAATACGTTGCTATTGAATGTATTAGGATTACTGACATTCCCGATCCCGATCATCCTGGCACTACTGCTTAACGAGCTTAGGGTGAGGTGGTACAAGAGATTAAGCCAGACGGTGATGTATTTGCCGCATTTTATCTCATGGGTCATCGTGGGTGGTCTAGTACTCGAGCTACTATCGACGAACACGGGGTATGTGAATGAATTCTTGAAATCTATCGGACTCAGCCCGATTCCATTCCTAGAGAAGCCCGCACTATGGATCGCAACCTATGTCGGTACAGGGGTCTGGCATTATGCAGGATGGGGTACGATCTTATATCTAGCAGCACTCACGGGTATCAACAAGGAATTATACGAGGCAGCGGAAGTGGATGGTGCTTCTCGTATGCGCCGCATCTGGCATATCACACTACCGGGTATCAAGCCGACGATCATCGTGCTCTTCATCATCCAGATCGGTCATATGGCCGAGATTGGCTTCGAGCAGCCATACGTCCTGCGTAATGCGTATGTGATGGAATATGCACAAGTGATCAGTACGTATGTGTATACGGTAGGGATCCGATCCACCCAGTTTGCGCTAGCGACGGCCATCGGTTTGTTCCAATCTCTCGTCGGGCTCATCCTTCTCCTGTCAGCAGAATTAATCTCGCGGAGAGTGAATGGGCAGGGCATATTCTAAGGGGGGTGTAACCGATGATTCAGAGCCCCGCGGAAAAACTCGGGAACGTGATCATCATGATCATCATAGGCGGATTTTGTATATTCTGTATCCTGCCTATGATCCATATCCTTGCATTATCGTTAAGCGGCAATCGGGCGATCATGTCAGGTGAAGTTGGCTTATGGCCGGTAGAGCTGACCTTCCAGGCATATGAGGGTGTTCTTGCGAATGCAAGGATGGTCCGATCCCTGCTATTCACTGTCGCGTTAGTTATCGGGTATACAGCAGTGGCGCTCGTCGCCACGATCCTGGCAGCTTACCCCCTTAGTAGGCGTAACTTCAAAGGCAAGAATGTTATGTTCGGTCTGATCATCGTGACGATGTTCTTTAATCCGGGTATCATCCCACACTTCTTACTAGTGAAAGAGCTTCATATGTTGAACACCGTCTGGTCGCTCGTGTTACCTTTATTAATCAGCGCGTTCCTGCTCATCATCTTGAAGACATCCTTCTCGCAGCTGCCGATAGAATTAGAGGATTCAGCATGGCTGGATGGCTGCGGCCATGTGCGGTATCTGACTCGTGTCGTCATCCCGCTATCGCTGCCAGTGCTGGCGACACTTGCGCTCTACTATGCAGTCGATCGATGGAATATGTTCCAGGATGCCCTATACTACATCAACGATCAGGATCTATACCCGATCCAGCTGAGATTGTATGAGATGGTCATCAACAGTCAGACGAACGACGCAACAGCGCAGGAAGGGTTTAACTCCACCGCGCCTGTGCCGCAAAGCTTGAAAGCAGCTAGTATCATGTTCGCAACCGTACCGATCTTACTCGTATACCCGTGGTTGCAACGATATTTTATCTCTGGCATGCTCGTCGGCGCGGTCAAAGGTTGATAGCTGCTCCTCTCATGGGCTCATGTGATACTAGAGGAGTAACTATACATAGTGAAGTGATGAAGGGGAGGAAATAACATGCGTAAGTTCTACAAAAAGTCGCTCGCGGTCTTACTCGTGCTGCTGCTAGCATCCGTCATGGTCTTAGCAGGCTGCAGCAATAAAAGCCAGTCGAGCAATGCAGATGGCGATGGTGGGAACTCAGGTAAACGGATCACCTTAACGATCGAACTGTTCGATCGAAGTAATACGCCAGCAGGTGCTCCACCGATCGACGATAACTTCATGACACAGTACGTGCAGAAGAACTTCGGGGATCCGAATAATATCGATGTGAAATTCGTCACAGTACCGAGGTCCGAGGAAGTTCAGAAGCTGAATGCTCTGATGGCGACAAAATCAGCACCAGACCTCGTATTCACGTATGATAAGCCTACTGTACAAAACTATGCACAGAGCGGTGGGCTGATCGATCTCGGACCATATATCGAGGAGCATGGACAACAGCTGAAGAAAGTACTTGCCCCGACACTAAGTGATGGCATCTTCGAAGGCAAGCAATATGCGATCCCTGCGCTCAGAGTTATCCAAGCTCAGACGTCGACCTTCATCCGTAAGGACTGGCTCGACAAGCTTGACCTACCGCTACCGACGACGACGGAGCAGTGGTATGAGGCGATGAAAGCGTTCAAGGAACAAGATCCAGGTGGGACGGGTGGCAAGGTCATCCCTTATACGCAGATCGACGTATTCCATCTGAAGCCGCTCGTCAACTCCTTCTGGGAGTGGAGCCAGATTAGTGAGGAGGATCTGTTCGCTGATCCCGATGGATGGACGCAGCCAGGTAACAAGGATGCTTATCGATTCCTGAATAAGATGTATCATGAAGGCTTGCTCGATCCGGACTTCCCGCTGCAAGCAGATTTTAGTGAAGTGTTCTATCAACAAGTGGTGACGGGCATCGCAGGTTCCGCAACACCGAATACGAATGAGCCGGTCTATAACGGCTACTATGCGAACCTGAAGCAGAATGATCCAGATGCGGTGCTGGCGACGATCGATCCTTTCACGACGAAGGATGGCAAGCGGCCGAAGCCGATGTTCTCGCCGAGTGGTATCTATCTGATGGTCCCTGTATTCAGCAAGAACGCCGAAGCCGTCGTGAAATATCTCGACTGGATGGCGCAGCCGGAGAATATCTTAACTCTCCAGCTTGGTCAGAAGGGTGTATCGTATGACGTCGACGAAGACGGTATCCCATTCGCCCTAACGACACCAGAAGCGAACGAGCTACTGTATAACAACCAAGACTATGCGATGATCATGAACGGCAAGTATCTCAGTCCAGACACGCCGGAACGGAATATCGCAGCGAATGCGACCGTTCCTGAATTCAGAGACTTCACGGTAGAGAGTATCCAGGCGGGTATGAACGATGGCTACATCATCCCGCGTGTCGATATCCCTGTGCAAGCAGAGATCAAATATTCGACGATCCTTAGCGAGAAGATGAAGTCGATGCTAGCGAGCATCGTGACAGCGGATCCTGCGGACTTCGATCGTGTATATGAAGAACAGGTGAAGGAATGGATGGATGCAGGGGGCAGGGAGATGGTCGATGAGAAGAGGAAGGCGTATCAAGAGTTTTATAAGTGATCGTGATTAGCAGGCAGCATCTGTGGAACAGAGCGGTCTCCCTTGTGGGGACCGCTTTCCCGTACGACTGGATGCTCGCCGGCCGCCCGACCCAACTGAAGTCGTAGCTCAGAAGGCGGCCGGCGATATTGAGGGTGCCCTTCGCAACAAGTTGGTTGACGGCATCCTCGCTCCACAACACCTTCTAGAATTCCAACAACTATAGCGACAACTTGATGGGAGGGGAATATCGGACGAGCGCTTGTACGATGTCGGGGTAGGTCCACGTCGCAGTCCGTCGCTCCATTAACCCGAAGTTCTCGCTGTTACCAATGAACGAATGATTATCCCACCAGCAAGCGATCATCCCGCGTGACCGTGCGGCATTCACATAATAGGCCGCATAGTCGATGCGATCCTGAAGATTACCACCCTTGTCGCGTGCGCCGAACTCTCCGATGATAACTGGAACGCCTCGTCGAATGAATGCTTCATAGAGCTGGTCCATGAACGTATCGATCGGCTGGGTACTCGATGGAGCATCGAGGTGCCATCTGGCGATGCTGTGTGTATCGTTCGGTGATTGCAGGGCAAATGGGTACGGTGTGTAGGCGTGTACGGAGACGATGAGCCGATCGTGAGTTAGATCTGTTGGGAGTCTGAATCGATCGAGCAACGCATAGTCTGCTGAAGCTGCGTATCCGGGTACCATCAGATAGCGGTCGATATTGTGGCCGCCACTGGCCCTCACGACATCGACGAACACCTGATTCAGCACATTGATGCAGTCGATCGCATCCAGACAACGTGTCTCCGTGAGATCTAAGCGCCATTCATACTCGGTGCCGCGAAGTCTAGGTTCGTTGATGGACTCGAACACAAGTCTATGATCGTATGACTTGAACCGTTCACTCAGCTGCGTCCAGAGCGCTCTCATAAACTTCTCCGATACGGCGAGATGGTCTGATGAAGGGTAATAATAGTTCTCTAGGTCATCATGGTGAATATTCAGGATGATGGTTAGGTCGTTATCATAAGCATCATCGACGACCTCCTGCACACGATCTAGCCAGGGCTTGTTAATCGTGAACTGCTCATCGACATGGTTATGCCACGATACAGGAAGACGAAGAGTGCGGAAGCCCGCTTCCTTCAGCGCTGTGATCATCGCTTTCGTCGTCTTCGCCTTGACCCACAATGTCTCGTACTCCAGATCGTTCGCTAGCGTGTTCGTGTCCGAATTAGCATCGAACGTATTGCCTAGATTCCAGCCGACCTTCATCTTCTGAACGAAGTGTAGTGCTTCGCTCTCGGGAACTTCGTATGTATGGGCTGCGAGCTCGGGTATGGTGGGGCTGTTGGTTGTTGCTGTTTGCGATAGGTCGCGGACGTGCAATTGATCATCCATCTTCTTATACCTCCTTTATGTGGTCGACTGACGCCATCCTGCTGGGAAACTATCGCGCGCTGGGAGCTGCGTCGATCGGTCATTCAGATGGGTTTATTGTATCACAACATCGTGTCTACTCAAGGAAGCTAGCTTCCGGACTCACGAAGTCCATGCGCTCCGATCAGTTAAGTCTCTGCAAGCTTCCGGTAAGTCGTCGGGGATTGGCCGAGAACAGACTTGAAGTCTTTGATGAAGTGGGCCTGATCGTAATAACCGAGCTGGATCGCCAGCTCCGCCCACTGAACCGATGCATCCTGCTCGAGACGCTCTGCGGCTTCTTGGAGTCGGAAACGTCTGATGACCCACTTGGGAGATACACCGACGTATCTGCGGAACAGGCGTTGCAAGCTACGGATCGATAGCCCGGTCAGCTCACTCATCTGCTCGACTCTGATGATCGTCCTGTCGTTCATCACGGCTTGAACGATACGGTCACTAAGCTCTGCTTGCTCGTCTCGCATTGGCATACAGGAAGACAGCGCGGTGTCTGCCTGGATCGCCATCGCCTCTTCATCGCCTGCATCGAGCACAGCGTTCATCCAGCAGTCAGCAGCTTCCCCGAACACTTCGGATGCGGAGATCGTCGTTCCTGTTAGCGTCGAGACGTCTCTCTGCCAGAACGGATAGAAGCCACCTGCTCGAAACTTGACGCCAAGCACTCGGCCGGATCCACGAAGCTCGCGAACGAACGGTTGACTCGGAATTCCATACAGCAGTGCTCGCCGGCCATCATCATCTTGTTCGAATGCGAGATGAACATTCGGATATGACAGCACGGTCTGAGAGTAAGAGGAATCTGCGATCATATCGTAGCGAACGACCCAGTAATGCTCGATGAATGGCTTAAGACGAGTATCCGGCTCGTATCGGGATAATGTGAAGTTATTCCGTCCAGCGGCAGCATTTACGATGCCCCGCGTCGATGTGTGAGCAACCTCCTGCATGATGATCAACCTCCAAACTTCTGCTATCGTCGTCTTTTTACAATACATCGAACTGCCAAGCTCTTACAATAGGAATATCAATAAACATAAGATGGAGGAATGAATATGACGAATCGTGATAACAAGCAAGGTGGGGTTGGTACGCATATAACGAATGGAAAGCCGAACGAGTTCACAACCATTACACCGTTTATCGCCGTGAATGATCCAGCTGGCGCGATCTCATTCTATGAGACGGTGTTTGGGGCGACAGCGCGGAGCGTAACCTCGATGGATGTAGAGGGACGAAGCCTGATCGTTCATGCTGAGCTCGACTTCGGACATGGCTTTCTGCAGCTGGGTGCTGCGAACCCTCAGTTTCGATTAGTGTTGCCGCCAGGGGATGGTGATGCGTGTTATTCGTTGGGGATCTATGTACCCGATGTGGACCAAACATTCGCATTAGCTGTAGCTAACGGTGCTATGGTTAGAGAAGAGCTGAACAACTTCGTCTCAGGCGATCGCTATTGCAGCATCCTTGATCCATACGGCATCCGGTGGTCGATCATGACGCGCATCGAGGATATCTCCGTGGAAGAGAGCTATCGCAGAGTGGACGAGTGGAGCAAGAGCTTCGGGGAGTAAACGACTGAGACTCGGCGGGACCATACTCTAGACCGATTGACGTCAGGTCTCCAGTATGATCATCGTCGGGAAGCGATACTCCAGACCTATTGACATAATGTTCCAAGTGATGGTAGTATGCATGAAACGGTTAGCTGATCACAGATTAGTTAACGGTGGAGGATCGGTGTGGCCGATCATGAGCAGAGTCGAGAAGAGCTGAGTTGAGGAGAGTGGAGCTAGATGACACAGGAACATGGGCAAGGTCAAGCAGACAATCTTAAAGCTAGGGATCATATACCGTCATATGAACAGAGCGGTGTCGCGATGACATGTCGGACGTTTGACGAATATATGAAGATGTTCGCGTTGTGCGAGGAGGATCTCATCGAGGGGCCTATCTTGGACGTAGCAGCAGGGGCGTCTTCATTCGTTGCCGAGGCAAGCAAGCTAGGGATGACGGCGGTTGCTGCGGACCCGTTATATCAGCTTAATCCCGATGTGCTGTCGCACAGAGGGCTCGAAGAGATCGAAGAGAGTACTGCCAAGCTCGATCGGTTGAAGGAGTATTTCGACTGGAGCTACTACGGCAGTATTGAGCGACATCAAGCGAATCGCATGCGATCGTTGGAGATGTTCATCGAGGATTATCGTTATGATAGTAGGTCTGGGCGATATATCGCCGCGGTTCTGCCGGAGCTGCCATTTGCCGATAATCACTTCAGATACGTACTGTGCAGTCATTTTTTGTTTCTCTACGGCGATCAATTCGGTGCAGACTTCCATCTTCTGGCTATGAGAGAGCTGCTGCGGGTCTGTATGTCAGGTGGACATATCCTGATCTATCCGATCAAGACGTTGCGGTGGGCCGACTATGATGGCTTGCCTGGTCTCGTGGAGCAATTGCGACTGGAAGGGGCTCGTGTAGCATTCATCCCATCCAGGTTGCCATTCATCCCGGGCTCGACTGAGGTTATGTCGATAGGCAAGCGGTGATGGGGTGCTGTATACGCCCTCGCTAGGCTGGGCTTACGGCGATATGGAAGGGTGGTGGGTTTGCCACTATCCGGGTCGACTGAGTGCATGTCGATATGCAAGTTGATACGATACCTCTGCCGGATCGATAGAACGAAATGTCGATACCTTAGCCGGCAACCTTAACGGAACTAGGATGCGTTATTTTGCGGTTTTGTGCTGATTATTAGACGCTAACGGAACACAGATCCCTTATTACCTGAAATGGAGGGCTAATTCCATGGATTATGGTGCAATAGCGTACTCCAGTTCCGTAAGCATCGAGAAAAGTGCGTTTTTCGATGAAATAGCGCACCCTAGTTCCGTAAGCATGTGCACCCGAACTAATGCACTCCAGTTCCGTAAGCATGTGCACCCGAACCAGCGCACCCCAGTTTCGTAAGCCGCGTCCATCCGAACCAGCGCACACCAGTTCCGTTCGTGCGAGTGCGTCCATCCCAACCAGCGTACCCTAGTTCCGTAAGCATGTGCACCCGAACTAATGCACCCTAGTTCCGTTCGTGTGCGTGCGTCCATCTCAACCAGCGCACCCCAGTTTCGTAAGCATATGTATCTTTCTTCTAACTTACGTTCGTCCACCACCTTATCTTGATCCTAGTCTCGTCATAAGGGATCCATCAATATCATTAATGGTCAATAACCCGTTCTTCATAAGATGTATTTTCCAGAAACCGACCCACATTCAACTGATATGTTCGAAATCTTGCGTTTCCACTAGCTACTACCAAGTGACTTCCATCGACTAAGTTGTGCAGTATAGTGCGAGCATGGCGGACGGAAATTCGAAGATGCTTGGCAAGCTCCGGAGGAGAAAATGGCCGCAAAAGTCTTCGCGCATAACGTACGGTTTCTGCCTCTAACCAGTTCAGGCGAGTATCTACATCATATGATAGAAACTTGCCTATAAACGATAAGATTAATTGTTTGCAAAACTCCGGTTCTTCTCGAATCGATAAATACGCAATCGGCAAGTAGATCCAATCGTCGAGTGATAATAAACTCTGCCGGCGACACAGATCCTTGAAGCGGCGTGTATCCAGATCTCGTGCATGCGTCCGATAATCTTGGACTTCTACATTCCCTTTACTATTACCGGGCATAAAAGCAAGATCGAGATAACGATAACCACTCTTCATATCACGAACTTCCCATTCTGGATACAAATGATCAAAGTTGCCGACAGTTGGGTACCATATAACTCGTAATAACTCCATGGTTCCGTGGCTCAATCCCTTTAATAACAACTCTTTTCTTCGGTGATTCGTTTCTTGATCGATTTGCTGCTGCATCCAAGTCTCATAATCTTTCTTAAACACAAGGTATACCTCCATCTCTAATAAAATAAAAATGCCGCTCGATACGAGGATCGTATCAAAGCGGCATGTGCTTCATGACCGAATAGTTGATTTCATCATAGCATTAGTTTCATTTCGTAACAAGCCATGATGCAATGATTCAGAAAATTCGACCGATGGAGTGGACATCAACCTTAACGGAACTAGGATGCGTTATTTTGCGGTTTTGTGCTGATTATTTGATGCTAACGGAACACAGATCCCTTATTAGCCGAAATGGAGGGCTAATTCCATTGATTATGGTGCAATAACGCACTCCACTTCCGTTAGCATCGAGAAAAGTGCGTTTTTTGATGAAATAGCGCACCCTAGTTCCGTAAGCCAAGCCAACCCGAACTAATGCACCCCAGTTCCGTAAGCATGTGCACCCGAACTAATGCACCCCAGTTCCGTAAGCATGTGCACCCGAACTAATGCACCCCAGTTCCGTAAGCCACGTCAATCCGAATCAGCGCATACCAGTTCCGTTCGTGCGCGTGCGTCCGTCCCAACCCGCATCTTGATCTTGCATTAGCTGAACAGTCATTAAGAACGCTGACAGACCTTGCTGTTGGAACCTCCTATTGCTATCATGGTGGAATCTATACCATGGAGGTCCTTCGAGACGATATACATATGAGGTATCATACGATCAATGGAGGGTTTCGGTAAGAACGAAACATCATAAGGTTCTATACGAGGAGCTACTGCCACTTGAATACCTTGAGCGACTGAATGCATGTCCGATCGCGTATCTCCCACTTGGCACACTTGAATGGCATGGACTTCACTTGCCTCT
>Ga0180215_1001221_pt1 | contig 29097 bp, 31 predicted proteins | sample eDN3rd37CBELigBY_FD_128871 | JGI IMG/M metagenome (GOLD analysis project Ga0180215, IMG submission 128871) | Enriched backyard soil microbial communities from Emeryville, California, USA - eDNA 3rd pass 37_C BE-Lig BY (version 2) (version 2) | ecosystem: Environmental > Terrestrial > Soil >...
GGAGACGCCCTCTCCTTCGAGACGCTTCGCTCCTCAGGACGAGGGCTGCGGTGGTGCAACGGTACGAGGGCTGCAACAGGGGTATGACGTGGAAGCGTTTCTGCCGGCCGGCGTGAGGCGATTGTATTCGGGGGAACGGGTGCTTAGGTTGCGCCGCAATCGCCACCAGCTTTCCGGATTGCCCATGCGCTACTTCAACTCCGACGGCGTCAGCATCGCCTATATCGACGTTCCTCCCCATGAGGGACAGGGCGAGCCGATCCTGCTGATTCACGGCTTCGCGTCGAATCATGCGGTGAACTGGGTCAACACGCTGTGGGTGAAGACGCTGACGCGCGCGGGCTACCGGGTGATCGCGCTCGACAATCGCGGGCATGGCGAGAGCGAGAAGCTCTACGATCCCGAGGCCTATCATTCCTATCGCATGGCGGAGGATGCGCGCCGCCTGCTCGATCATCTCGGCATCGAGCGCGCGGACGTCATGGGCTATTCCATGGGCGCGCGGATCACCGCCCATATGGCGCTGGCATCGCCGGAGCGCATGCGTTCCGCCATTCTCGGCGGGCTCGGCATTCACCTGATCGAGGGCGTCGGCCTCCCGCTCGGCATCGCCGATGCCATGGAGGTGCGCTCGCTCGACGAACTGACCGATCCCACGCAGCGCATGTTCCGCGCCTTCGCGGAGCAGACCGGAAGCGACCTCAGGGCGCTCGCCGCCTGCATCCGGGGCTCGCGTCAGGCTCTGGCGAAGGAGGAGGTGGCGTCCATCACGCTGCCGACCCTCGTGGCGGTGGGGACCAACGACGATGTGGCGGGCTCGGGGCCGGAACTCGTGAAGCTTTTGCCGAACGCGACCGCGCTCGACATCCCGGGGCGCGACCACAACCTCGCCGTGGGCGACAAGGTTCACAAGCAGGGCGTGCTGGAGTTCCTGTCCGGACGCCCCTGAGGGCGGTCGTTGATTTGAGGGCTTGTCGCTCCACTTTGCCCGTGGAGGAGAACCGGATGACACGACTCGACAGCGCCATACGACGGCTGACGGCACAGCGCGATCTCTTGGATTGGGCCGCGCGGGAAATCTCCGCGCAGGGGCTCGTGCTCGAACTCGGCCTCGGCAACGGACGCACCTACGACCACCTGCGGGCCCGGTTGCCGGGACGGGAGATCTACGTGTTCGAACGCTCGCCCGCCGCGCATCCCGATTGCGTCCCGCCGGGCGAATACCTGATCGTCGGCGACATCTTCGAGACCCTGCCTCTCTTCACGGAGCGGTTCGGCGCGGGATCGGCCGCGCTGATCCACAGCGATATCGGCACCGGCGACGAAGAGGCCAACCTGCAGCTCGCCAGGCGCCTGTCGCCGCTGCTCGAAACCCTCCTTCAGCCGGGCGGCCTCATCATCGCCGACCGCGCCTTCGAGCTTTCGTCCTGCACCGACATCTCGTCCCGCACCGGCGTGGCCGAGGGGCGCTACTTCGTCTACCGGCGCTGATTTCACTTCCCCGTAAAGACAGGCTTGCGCTTCTCGAGAAAGGCCGTGCGCCCCTCCACGGCGTCGGCGCTGTCGAAGCACTGATCCGCGAGCGCGACAGGATCGACGCCGGGATGGGCGAGGTCCATGGCGGCAGCGATGGCGGCTTTCGCTGCGCGGATCGTGAGCGGCGCGTTCCGGGCGATGTCCTGCGCCAGGGCGAGGGTGATGCCCTCCAGGCTCTCGTCGGGCGCGACGCGCTGGACGACCCCGAGGCGCTGCGCCTCCTCGGCCCCGATCCGCCTTGCGGTGAAGAACAGGTCCTTGGCGGCGGGAGCGCCCACCGCCGCCGTCACCAGCTTCATGGCGCCCGGCGGATAGCCGATCCCCAGCCGCGCCGCCGGAATGCCGAAGGTGGCGTTCTCGGACGCGATGCGCAGATCGCAGGAGAGGGCGAGCCCGAAGCCGCCGCCGAGGCAGAAGCCCCGGATCATGGCGATGACCGGCTTGGAGCAATGGGCGACGGCCCAGAAAGCCGCCTCGTTGATCGCTTCGTAATGGCGTCCGCCTTCGGCGTCGGCCCGCACCGTCTCGAATTCGGCGATATCGGCGCCGGACGCGAAGGAGCACTTTCCTGCACCCCGCAGGACGATCACCCGCACGCGCTCGTCCCGGTCCAGATTCTCGATAATGCCCGGCAGGGCCTGCCACATATCGAGGTCCAGGGCGTTGTGCTTGGCGGGATTGTCGATGGAGAGGGTCGCGACCGATCCGTCGATGGATGCACTGAGCTTGGAGCTGCTAGGCGAAAAAGAGGCGTTCATGGCGTCCGGGGATCTATGGTAAGGGGCGGGAGCTTCTTATGTATGCTCCAAGGAGCATGAGCCGGCAGGGAGATTATCATGACGCAGACCCGCTTGAAGTCCGGAAACCCGGATTTTCTCGCCGGCAAGGTCGATCCGATCTGGAACCGCCTCCGTGCCGAGGCGGAGGCCATCGTCCAGCATGAGCCCGTCCTGGGGGGATTCGTTCTCAGCGCCATCCTCCACCAGCCAAGCCTGGAGGCGGCGGTGATCCATCGCGTCGCATCGCGGCTCGGCCATGCGGTCCTGCCCGCCGACATCATCGAGCAGGTCTTCCTCGAGGCCGTGGCGCAGGACGAGAGCATCGGCCAGGCTTTCCGGGCCGATATCAGCGCCGTGCTGGACCGCGACCCGGTGGTGACCCGGGCCATCGAGCCCGTGCTCTATTTCAAGGGCTTCCACGCCATTCAGACGCATCGCCTCGCCCATTGGCTCTGGAGCCACGGGCGGCAGGACCTTGCGCTCTATCTCCAGAGCCGCTCCTCCGAAGCCTTCCAGACCGACATCCACCCGGCTGCCCGGATCGGGCGCGGCATCTTCCTCGATCATGCGACCGGCCTCGTGGTCGGGGCCACCGCCGTCGTCGAGGACAATGTGTCGATGCTTCAGGGCGTTACGCTCGGCGGTACCGGCAAGGAGCGCGGCGACCGTCACCCGAAGATCCGCCATGGCGTGCTGATCGGCGCCGGGGCCAAGATCCTGGGGAATATCGAGGTCGGCCATTGCGCGAGAATCGCCGCGGGCTCCGTGGTCCTCAAGCCCGTGCCCCACAACGCGACCGTGGCGGGGGTTCCGGCCAAGGTGATCGGGACGGCCGGGTGCGAGGAGCCTGCCCGCGCCATGGACCATCTCATCTCGGAAGCGGATGGGATCTGACGGGGACAGGGATCCCCAAAAGGACCCAACCCCGCTTGCCCGCGTTGGCACGGCGTGGCAATGGCTGAAGCCGGAAATTGTGAGAAAGGACGTGTAGTGGACAAAACGGAGATGGCGAAAGTCGAGCGCTACCTGCGCCAGACCTTTGCGAACCACTCGATCCGAGTCGTCGGTCGCCCGAAGAAGACCGACTCGGCGGAAGTTTACATTGGTGAGGAATTCGTCGGCGTGCTCTTCGTCGACGACGAGGACGGGGACCGCTCCTTCAACTTCACCATGGCGATCCTCGACACGGATCTCGAGGACTAGGCGGTACCCTTCGCGGCAGGACTCTCTCAGGTTCTGCCGTTTTCATTCCAGAGACATTCCAGAGCCAGCGATGCCGATCTACAGCCTCGACGATATTGCTCCGACCCTTCCCGAGGAGGGGCGTTTCTGGATCGCTCCGGATGCCCATGTGATCGGAAAGGTCAGGCTGGGGGCCGATGTGGGCATCTGGTTCGGGGCCGTGCTGCGCGGCGACAACGAGCTGATCGATATCGGCGAGGGGAGCAATGTCCAGGAAGGGGCGGTGCTTCATACGGATATGGGCGCGCCGCTCACCGTCGGTCCCGGCTGTACCATCGGCCACCGGGCCATCCTGCATGGCTGCACCATAGGCGAGAATTCCCTGATCGGCATGGGGGCCACGGTGCTCAACCATGTGCGCATCGGCAGGAATTGCCTCGTCGGAGCCAATGCCCTCGTGACGGAGGGGAAGGAGTTTCCCGACAATTCCCTGATCGTCGGCGCCCCCGCCAAGGCGATCCGCGTGCTGGACGAGGCCGCCATCGAGAAGCTGCGCTGGTCGGCCCGGAACTACGTGGCGAACTGGAAGCGCTTCGCAAAAGGAATGAGGCGGACCGACTGATCCGCCTCGCTCACGAATGGAGATGGTGCGAACCGGCGTCCTGGACGCCGGTTTTGTCTTAGAGCATCGTGCGGACCCAGCGGGCCGCGCGAGCGAAAAGTGGATCCGGTTTTCCGCGCCGAACGATGCTCTTATCCGAAGGGAAAGCATCGGATGGATCCCAAAAGTGCAAGTCCACTTTTCACGTCCGATGCTTTAGCGGTTCGCGGTGGTGGTCGGCGAGGTGGCGATGCCACCCAGGGAGACCCAGCCCACCTGGTCCTGGCTCTCGCGCTTGATGTAGACATAGCCGGTGCGGCTCCAGGGGAGAACCGACGAGGTCTTGTTGTCGAGCACGTAATCGCCGCGGTTGGTGCGAACCACCAGAACCGCGTGGCCTTCGCCGAGCTCGTCGATCACGACCGTCATGCGCATGGCCCGGCGGGGCAGGCCGCTCTCGGCGAGAATGCGGCGCTTCAGGAGCTGGAAGTCCTCGCAGTCGCCGCGGCCGTCGTCCGGGAAGCTCCAGATGTCCACGACGCCCCAGTGATCGGCATCCGTCACGGCCTTGATGGTGGAGTTCACGCGCTGGTTGACCGACACGATGGTCTTCCAGACCTGCGGGGTCAGCTCGATCACTTCCGGCTCGTTCACGTTCACGGCGCATTCGACGGGATTGCTTTCGCAGAACCTCGTCCAGGCCAGGAGAGGCCTGGCTGCGCCCATGCTGGCGATCGGGTTGCTGGAGCTCGGCAGGGACGCGAGGGTCTGGGCCTGAACGGCCTGTCCTGCGAGCGTCATGAGGGTCGAGAGAAATGCTGCTTTGATGAACGTGCGAGAGACGGAAAACTTCTCGGTCAGACCACTGAAAAAGCTGTTTTTGAAAGAATCCTGCCGCATGCCCCACCAGCCGGTTAACGTTCTTTTAACCAAACTGACATGGTTGCATTTACGGCTCAAGCGGAAAGTAAAAGGTGAGTTAACGCGTCGCGGGCAAGCCCGGTTCCTTTATGGTTAACAAAAAAATCGATGGGCAGCCCGAGATGAGGAAAGGGTTCCTCTGGGCGATCGAAAGGTCGAGCTAAGCGCTTGGTTTCGCTTGCGCGCCAAGCCACATAGAAGGCTTAAGTGAAAGATCGCCGCTGCTGCCAGCTCTGATTCCCCAATGCTGCCAGCCCAAGAAAAAGTTGTCCATGCCCCTGCGCCAGCCCCGCGTTCGCGAGCCGATCTTCAATCTGCCGTCCGTCGTGACCTCCAGCATTCTCGTTCTGGTGGCGATCCATGCCTTTCGCATGTTCCTTCTTTCCGAGGAGACCGACTTTCAGGTGGTGATCGACTGGGCGGTCATTCCCGCCCGCTGGTCGGTCGCCTACGGGGGCGTGGAGAGCCAGGAGATCGTCCGGATGCTGCAGAACGGCGCGTCGGAGGAGGATCTGCGGCCAATCGCGGCCTTCGCGCAATATGTCCTTGGTGATGGCGAGGGGCGGCCCTGGACGGCGCTGACCTATGCGTTCCTCCACGGCTCCTGGGCGCATGTGCTCATCAACAGCATCTGGCTCGCGGCCTTCGGGACCCCCATCGCCCGGCGTTGCGGGGCCGCACGGTTCTTCCTGCTCTCCGCCCTGTCCGCCATCGGCGGCGCCGTGCTCTACGTGGCGATGAATCCGATGCAGGTATTCCCCCTGATCGGGGCCTCCGGCGGGGTGTCCGGCCTCATGGCGGCTGCCTCATGGTTCATGTTCGCCCCCGCCGCCTGGCATTGGGAAGGACGCCTCACCGAGCCGCATGAGAGGCCCCGCCAAGCTCTGGGCGACCTCGTGCGCAACCGGCCCTTCCTGATCTTTCTGGGCGTCTGGTTCGCCACCAATTACCTGTTCGCATTCGTCCAGCCCATCGGGGTCGGGGAGGGTACCATTGCCTGGGAGGCGCATGTGGGCGGCTTCCTGGTCGGGCTCCTCCTTTTTCCCTGGCTCGACCCGTTGCCGGCGCGGGGAGCCCGAACTTCGGCTTGAAAGCGCCGTTGTTCTGCCCAATCATCCTTCTGGATGACGTAAGGGCATCTCTCGTCCATGGAGCGAAAACATGAATGTCGATCAGATCCTTTCGCTGAAAGGCCGCCACGTCGTCTCCGTCGAAGCGGACCAGTCATTGAGCGAAGCGGTCCGGCTCCTCTCCGAGCGGAAGATCGGTGCTCTCGTGGTGGTGGACGGCAGGCAGCCGGTTTCGGGCATCCTGTCCGAGCGTGATATCGTCCGGGCCCTCGCCGCGAAGGGCGCGCAGGCCCTCGACGAGCCCGTGTCTCGCTTCATGACCGGGCAGGTCGTCACCTGCACGGGACGGAGCTCCGTCAACGAGCTGATGGAGCTGATGACCCAGCAGAAATTCCGGCATGTGCCCGTCGTCGAGGCAGGTCAGCTCGCCGGCATCATCTCCATCGGCGACGTAGTCAAGCAGCGCGTCGAGGAGATCGAGGCCGAGAGCCAGGCCATCAAGGAATATATCGCCACCGCCTGATCAGGCCTCCTGCGTATCCTGAAGCATCTCCAGGATGTCCGGCAGGGCGCGCTCCGTGGCCTGCCGTCCCAGGGCGATGCATTCCTGAGCGCGGTGGAACTCGAAAAGTCCCATTTTCGCGAGCTTCGGCGCGATCATGATGTCCGGCGGGTCGCCGGCCAGGCGTGAGCGCGCGATGCGGTCCTGGGTGATGTTGAAGGCATCGACCATGACCGTGGCCATGCCGGGCGCGTTGGGCTTGCGAGGCCTGTCCGCGCGCGACCCCGTGAAGAGGGCCCATTTGCGCGGGGCATCCTCGATCACCTCCTCCATCTCCTGCTCGTCGGTCGTTTCCGCATCGTAGGATTGGATCACGGTTCCCCGCACGCGCACTTCGCCGTTGAGGTTCACGCAGATCACCAGATCCGCCCCGAGGGCGCGGGCGGCGGTGATGGGGATGGGATTGACCAGGGCGCCGTCCATGAGCCAGCGTCCGCCGACGAGAACAGGGTCGAACACCCCCGGAAGGGCGTAGGATGCCCGCATCGCCTGCACGAGCGGCCCGCGGGTCAGCCAGATCTCGTGGCCGCTCGTGAGCTCCGTCGCGATGGTGCAGAACCTGATGGGCAGGGTCTCGATGCGGCGATCCGTGAGGTCCTGGTCGAGCAGGCGCTGCAGCCGGCCGCCCGCGATCAGACCCGCACCGCTGAAGTGGAAATCGAGGAGGCCCATGACGCGCCTCTTGGTGAGCGACAGGGCGAATGCCTCGAGTTCGTCGAGCTTGCCGGCGGCGTAGCAGCCGCCCACCACGGCCCCAATGGAGCATCCGGCAATCACGTCCGGGATGATGCCTGCCTCCTGGAGGACCCGCAGCACCCCGATATGGGACCAGCCCCGCGCCGCGCCGCCGCCGAGCGCCAGGCCGATCTTCACCTTCGCACGCGGTCCGCGCTCGGCGGGCTGCTTGGCGTCGTCAACGCTCCCGCCGCCGCCCGCTCCGGCGTTGCGCCGGGCAATTCCGTCCCACAACATCGCTCAACTCCAAGGCCTTATGTCTCATTCATGCGCCAGGGTCGTGAAGGCTCGATGAATGTTGCCCTTAAGTTTCACTTAGGTCGCATTGCCGAAAACTGAACAGTCGGCAGGTGCAGAGCGTGCCGCGACAATATGACGATGATGATCGCGAAGAGGATCAGCACGCCCAGCATGACACGCAGGCCGACGAGGTCGCCGCCGAAGCCGATAAGCGGCGGGCCCATGAGATAGCCGCCATAGCCGAGGGTGGCCACCATCGCGACGCCTACGCTCGGGGCGATGCCCTCCATCTGCGCGGCCGCGCTGAAGAGCACCGGCACGACATTGGCAAGGCCGAATCCGACCAGGGCAAATCCAAGCGTGGCCGGGATCGGCTGCGGCAGGAGGATGGCGAGAGACAGGCCCGAGGCCGCCAGCAGCCCGCCAACCTGCACCGTTCTCGCGCGGCCCAGCGCGCGCACGACGGCGTCACCCAGGAAGCGGCAAATGGTCATGGCGAGGGAGAAGGCGGCAAAACCCGTCACGGCTGCCTGCAGATCCGCGCCTGCGACGGTCTGCAGATAGATCGCCGTCCAGTCGACCATCGCGCCTTCGACGACGAAGCAGAACATGGCGAGCACGGCAACGACCACGACGGGTCCGCGCGGCAGGGCAAAGCCATGGCCTTCGCCGTCCTGCGCCCGCTTCGTCTCGCTCATCATCCCGAAGGCTGCGGCCACGAAGAGCAGCCCCATGCCGAGGCACGCGGCCAGCAATGTCTGGAAAATGGAGAATTCGAGCGCGATGAGCAATCCGGAGAGAGCAGCGCCAGCCAAGCCCCCGAGGCTGAAGAAGGCGTGAAACGACGACATGATCGCCGTTCCCCATGCCTTCTCCACCACGGTGGCATTGGTGTTCATGGAGATGTCCATGGTGCCGTTGCTGGCACCGGCCAGGAGGGATGCGGCGACGAACAAGGGCAGGGACGGCGCGAGCCCGACCAGGAGAAGGGTGGCCGTGAAGGCGAAGGCCGCCGTGATGGTCGCGAGCCTGCTGCCGACGACCGTGATCGCCCAGCCGACCACCGGCATGAGCGCCACGGCGCCGATGGAGAAGGCCAGCAGGCCCAGGCTCAGCTGTCCGTCCGAGAGCCCGAGCGCAGCCTTGAACCGGGGCAGTTGGGCCGCCCAGATGCCGATGCCGAAGCCATTGCCGAAAAAGGCGGCGCCGACGGCGGCGCGGGCCGGAAGAAGATCGCGTCGTGTCATGCCATGGCTTTTAGCGGCCGCGCGGCGATTTGAAACCCGCGAAAGGCATGGGCGTGACCTGCATTCGTGGAGGGCTGGCGCAAGGAGGCTCCGGCTCGTTCATGAGGGCTGCGGCTCAAAACAGGTGCTGTGCCCCGTCAAGTGCGGCAACCAGGAACGAGGGGGATCGGGTCAGTCCTGGACCAGCGTCGGCTTTCCGTCCTCGGCTTCCACCTTCCGGTAGAAGCACGAGCGGCGCCCCGTGTGGCAGCAGCCGCCGTCGCCCGCCACGTTCACCTTGAGCCAGAGGGCGTCCTGATCGCAATCGACGCGCATTTCGACGACGGTCTGGACCTGGCCGCTCGTCGCGCCCTTGTGCCAGAGCTCGCCGCGGGAGCGCGACCAGTACCAGGCCTCCCCGGTCTCAAGGGTCCTGGCAAGGGCTTCCGCGTTCATGTGCGCGACCATCAGCAGTTCGCCCGTCGCCGCATCCGTGGTCACGCAGGTGACGAGCCCGTCCGCGTTGAAGCGCGGCGTGAGGGCGGTGCCCTCTTCGAGATCGGCCTTCGAACCAGGGGGTGGAAACGGGCTGGGGCAGGACGCGCACATGGAGGTCTCGGGGGAGGAAAGAGAAAACGGCCTTAGGCCTTGCCGTGTCTCACGAGCGTGAGGAAGCGCACCTGCTCGGCCGGGTCGCTCTTGAAGACGCCGGTGAATTGCGTCGTGATCGTCATGGATCCCGACTTTTTCACGCCACGCATGGACATGCACATGTGCTCGGCTTCGAGCATCACCGCCACGCCTCGCGGCTCGAGCGCATCCTCCATCGCGGTCGCGATCTGCGACGTCATGGTCTCCTGGGTCTGGAGCCGGCGGGCATAGACCTCCACGAGGCGCGCGAGCTTGGACAGGCCCACCACACCCTTCGTCGGGTAATAGGCGATGTGTGCCATGCCATAGAACGGCACCATGTGGTGCTCGCAATGGGTGTAGAAGGGTATGTCGCGCACGAGCACGATATCGTCGTAGCCTTCGACCTCGGCGAAGATTTTGTTCAGGACATCCTTCGGGTCGTCCTGATAACCGGAGTAGAATTCCCTGAAGGCTTTCACGACGCGCTTCGGCGTTTCCAGCAGGCCTTCGCGCTGCGGATCGTCGCCTGCCCAGCGGATCAGGGTGCGAACAGCCGCTTCGGCTTCCTCGCGGCTGGGGCGGTCGTTAAGCTTGTCGGCGGCTGGGCTCAGGCGCGGAGACAGGGACTTAACCACATCACTCATGTGGAGCCTCTTTCTTACTCTTCAACACAATTGGGAAGCCGGGAATGCTTCCGATGTTTCCACTCCCGTCTCCCGCCTCAAGCCAACACGCAGCCCTGTCGCGGAGTTCGGTCATGATGTTTATATAGGCGTATACAGGATGTGGAGCACATTCCCATTCATAATGTCTAGACCGGAATGCTGAACGATATCTATAGCCGCCGCATCCTCGAGCTTGCGGCCAATATTCCTCATCTCGGGCGGCTGCCCGAGCCTGACGGGTCGGCAACGGCGCGCTCCAGGCTCTGCGGCTCCACCGTGACCGTCGACCTCAAGCTGGAGGGCAATGTCGTGACGGCATTCGCCCACGACGTGAAGGCCTGTGCGCTGGGACAGGCGTCCTCCGCCATCATGGGGCAGCATGTGATTGGCTCGACGGCCGGCGAATTGCGGCAGGTGAGAGATGCGGCGATACGTCTCCTCAAGAGTGATGGCGAGCCGCCGCATGGCAAGTGGGAGGACTTGAAGGTCCTGGAGCCCCTGCGGGACTACAAGGCCCGCCATGCCTCCATTCTCCTCACCTTCGATGCGGTGGTGGAGGCCCTCGACCAGATCGAGACGCGTCGGACCGGGAGTGGCGAATAATGCCAAGCCTCGTCCAGCAGGCGGCCCATTGGGCGATCCGGGGGTATCAGCTCAGCCTCTCGGGCCTTGTCGGCCGCCAGTGCCGGCACCTGCCGTCCTGCTCGGAATATACGGACGAGGCGATCCAGCGGCATGGCTTCTGGGCCGGGGGATGGATGGGCTTTGCCCGGATCTGCCGCTGCGGCCCGTTCGGCACCCACGGCATCGACCTGGTTCCCGACACGTTGCCCGAAGGCTCAGGCTGGTATAAGCCCTGGAGCTATGGTCGCTGGCGGGGCGTGAACGCTCCCCCGATGACGTGCGAGGCGGTCGAACCTGACGGCGGCTGACCTCGGCCTCTCCAACAGACCGTCGGCCCCCGCTTACCTGCTCCGTTGGCAGGAGTGAGCCAGGAGACAATTTGACGATGATTACCCTGACATTTCCCGATGGCGCCCAGCGCCAATATGCCCCAGGTACCACCGGTCGCGAGATCGTGGAGGGCATTGCCAAGTCCCTCGCCAAGCGCACCGTCGCCATGGCCCTCGACGGCACCGTGACGGATCTCGCCGATCCCATCACGAAGGACGCCAAGATCGAATTCCTCAACCGCGAGGATCCGCGCGCGCTCGAGCTGATCCGGCACGATTGCGCTCACGTCCTCGCCGAGGCCGTGCAGGAGCTTTTCCCTGGAACGCAGGTGACCATCGGTCCCGTGATCGAGAACGGCTTCTATTACGACTTCGCCCGCAACGAGCCCTTCACCCCCGAGGATTTCCCCGCCATCGAGGCGAAGATGCGCGAGATCATCGCGCGCGACAAACCCTTCACGAAGGAAGTCTGGAGCCGCGACAAGGCGAAGCAGGTCTTCAGGGAGAAGGGCGAGACCTACAAGGTCGAGCTCGTCGACGCGATCCCGGAAGGCCAGGATCTCAAGATCTACTTCCAGGGCGACTGGTTCGATCTCTGCCGCGGTCCGCACATGACCTCGACGGGCAAGATCGGCAACGCCTTCAAGCTCATGAAGGTGGCCGGCGCCTATTGGCGCGGCGACTCGAACAACGCGATGCTCACCCGCATCTACGCGACCGCCTGGGCCTCTCAGGAGGATCTCGACACCTATATCCGGCAGCTCGAGGAGGCTGAAAAGCGCGACCACCGCCGCCTGGGCCGCGAGATGGACCTGTTCCACTTCCAGGAGGAGGGGCCGGGCGTCGTGTTCTGGCACCCGAAGGGCTGGACGGTGTTCCAGGAGCTGATCTCCTACATGCGCCGCCGCCTGAAGGGAGACTACAAGGAGGTCAACGCGCCGCAGATCCTCGACAAGGCCCTGTGGGAAACCTCGGGGCACTGGGGCTGGTACCGCGAGAACATGTTCGCGACCCAGACCGAGGACGACCGCGTCTTCGCGATCAAGCCGATGAACTGCCCGGGCCACGTGCAGATCTTCAAGCACGGCCTGAAGTCCTATCGCGACCTGCCGCTGCGCCTCGCCGAGTTCGGAAACGTGCACCGCTACGAGCCGTCGGGCGCGCTGCACGGCCTGATGCGGGTGCGCGGCTTCACCCAGGACGACGCGCATATCTTCTGCACGGAAGAGCAGCTCGCCGCCGAGTGCCTGAAGATCAACGACCTGATCCTCTCCACCTATGCCGATTTCGGCTTCGAGGAGATCGTCGTGAAGCTCTCGACGCGGCCTGAAAAGCGCGTCGGCACCGACGAGATGTGGGATCATGCCGAGGAGGTGATGACCCGCGTTCTCAAGCAGATCGAGGAGCAGTCGGGCGGGCGCATCAAGACCGCCATCAACCCGGGCGAGGGCGCGTTCTACGGGCCGAAGTTCGAATACGTGCTGCGTGACGCCATCGGCCGCGACTGGCAATGCGGCACCACGCAGGTGGACTTCAACCTGCCTGAGCGGTTCGGCGCGTTCTATGTCGATGCCGACGGGCAGAAGAAGACGCCCGTCATGGTGCACCGCGCGATCTGCGGCTCCATGGAGCGCTTCACGGGCATCCTGATCGAGCATTTCGCCGGTCATTTCCCGCTCTGGCTCGCGCCGGTGCAGGCGGTCGTCGCCACCATCACGTCCGAAGGCGACGAATACGCCATGGAGGTGGTCAAGGCGGCGGAGGCGATGGGGCTGCGCGTGGAGGCTGATCTTCGCAACGAGAAGATCAACTACAAGGTCCGCGAGCATTCCCTGGTGAAGGTGCCGGTGCTGCTCGTGGTCGGCAAGAAGGAGGCCGCCGAGCGCACGGTGTCGATCCGCCGCCTCGGCAGCCCCAACCAGCAGACCATGGCGCTCGACGATGCCCTGCGGGCGCTCGCCGTGGAGGCGATCACGCCGGATCGCAGGCGCGCCGCCCAGGCCGTGTCCGAGCCCGATGCGCATGCCACCCTCGATGGGCAGCACGTGATCGAGCGGACGGTGGCGTAAGAGGCAAACGCTTCAACAGCGAAGGCGGCGCTTCGGATGAGGCGCCGCCTTTTTCGTTTCTCGTCATCCCCGTCCTCTCTTCGTCATCCCCGGGCTTGGCCCGGGGATCCACGTCTTTGCGACGGCGTGGTTCTCAAGACGTGGATGGCCGGATCAAGTCCGGCCATGACGAAGGGGGGGCGTCTTCACCCTCCGTCCTCATCCTGAGGAGCCTGCGCAGCAGGCGTCTCGAAGGATGATCCAGTGCTCTCTGGAGACGCCCTCTCCTTCGAGACGGCCCGCCCAAGTTACAAGGATGAGGCCTATGGGTTGAACGAAGATGGCCGGGACGAGCCCGGCCATGACGTCGTACTCACCGTTTCGGTTGTTTACGTCGTCTGCCTCTGACGTCCGCTCTTGCGTCCGCCGGGCGCCGTGCCGGCGGTCGTGCCCACGGTGCCGCTGCCGGGGTTGCCGCTCATCGCCACCGCGTCGCCCGCTTCCGTGCCGGTTGTGTGCTCGCCCTGCCGCTGTCCGACGCGCAGGTTGTTCTGCACATGGGTGACGCCCGACACGGACTCGGCGATGTCCTCGGCCCAGCGCTTCTCGTTCCTGTCCCGGACGGTGCCGGTGAGCGTGACTTCGCGGTTCTGCACCATGATCTCGATTTCCGATGCATCGACACGCGCATCGTCGCTGAGCCGCTCGCTCACGTCCTCTCGGATGCGGTCGTCGGATCGCTGGTAGTTGCGGGGCCCGCGCCCGCGATGGTCCTCGCGACGCACTTCGCCGCGGCTCGCCGTGGCGTCGTTGCCGAAGCGCGTGTTGCCGGGACCGACGCCGTAATTGCTGTGGTCGCGCCGTTCGTTCACGAGGCTCCAGGTGCGCTCGCGATCCTGCATGCGGCGGTCGTCCTCGCTGCTGTCGTCGCCGGGACGCGCGCGCTCGCCCGTGATGGTGGACGCGCCATAGTGCTTCGGATGATATCCGCGCCCGGCGGAGCCGCGACCCGCGTACTCGTCGCCATAGCTCTGATAGCCCTCTCCGCCGAAGCCGCCGCGCATCCGCGCATCGCGCATGCCTTCCTCTCCCGGATAGCCGAAGCTGCCGAAGGCCGCGCGCACGTCGTCCTCTTCCCGGAAGCGGAACTCGCCGCGTCCTGCACCCGCGCGCTCCCCGCGCCCACGGGCTCCATCCTCACGATAATCGTGGGGGCGATGGCGCCAATCGTCATCGCCGCGGCCCATGCGACGGCCCAGTTCCCGCCGCTCATTGCCCGTCAGGCGCGCCTGCCCGCCGCCACGGGTCTGATCGGCGCGCGCCTCGGTCGGCGTTCCCGTGCGGTCGGGCTCGGACGGTGTCGAGATGCGGTTGAGCGCACGGGACGCATCGGCCTCGCTGTCGGTCGCCAGATCACCCAATGCGACGATGCCGACGAGATGCTTGTCGTGGTCGACGACGGGCAGGCGGCGAATCTGGTGATCGCTCATCAGCTGTACGATGTGGCTGACATCATCGTCGTCGAAGCACCACCAGACATTGTCGGACATGACATCGCGCACGCGGGTCGTGTCGGGCGCAAGGCCCGCCGCGGCGGCGCGGGTGGTGATGTCGCGGTCCGTGATCATGCCGCGCAGGCGACGCCCGTCGCAGACGGGCAGCACTCCGACATTCATCTCATCCATCAGCCGCGCGGCTTCCTGGATGGTCTTGTCGGGCGAGACCACGCGCACGTTGCGGGTCATGATGTCTGAAATTCTCATGAGCTTCATCCCTCGCATGGTCACGCCTTGGCATCGGACCCGAAAGGGAATCCACCGCATTCATCAGAGGTTGAAGCGCATGCCCGGCGCGACCGATCATGTGCCCGGTCAATGCGGGGAGGGTGAAAAAGGTTCAGGGATTGCCGGTCACGAGGACCTCGATGTCCCGGTCCAGGCCACTCTCGACCTTGAAGTCCTTCGTGTAGACCTTGCCTTCATGACGGGCGATCAGAACGTACTCGCCTTCCGCCAGGGTCACGGACGGAAACGCCCCGATGGCTTCGCGGATCACGTCGCCGCCAGGGGTGAGCACGCTGAAGGCCGTGCCCGCGAAGGCCTCGCCGCCCTCGGACGCCACCAGCTTGAGCGTGACGGTCGCGGCGCGATGATTGACGGTCGCTTCCGTGACCTTGCCGGCCTCCACCTTGAGATCGCTGCGCATGATGGCGTTGGCATCGCCATAGGTGGAGACCACGTGATAGGTGCCTTCCGGCAGGCGGATCACCGCGTTCGGCTTGGCATCGGCGATGATGAGCTTGCCTTCCGAGTTCTGGGCCTCCGGCACGTAGACGGAGAAGGAGATGCGGCTGGCCGGGATGGGCGACTCGCCGACCGCGCCTTTCAGCCTCAGGGCTCCCGCGCTGACCACGAGGCGCTCGGTCAGATTGCCGGATTGCACGCTGATCCGCTTCGAGGCGCTCGCGAACCCATAGGTCACATGCACGATATAGTTGCCCGGCGCGAGGGTGAAGCCCGGCATGGAGCTGCTGGAGCGCGCAACGATGCTCGGCTGGGACGCATCGCCCCGGTCCTCGAACACACGCCAGACCAGACCGGTGCGGATGGGCTCGTTGCTGCCTGCGAAAACGGCGCTCGCGGTGACCGACACCTGCTTGGCCGTCAGGGGAGGCGGCGGCGTCTGCGAGAGGGACGGCACGCTTGGAGAAGGCGGGCCGAAGGGCTGGGCAGGCGCTCCGAGGGGCTGGGTCAAGGTCTGGGCCGAGGCGGCCGTTGCGGTCAGCCAGACCAGGAGGCTCAGGATCGAGAGGCGGGGGGACAGGAAGGTCATCATCGAATGGATTCAAGCATCCTGCTATCGCACGGGGGCGGCGACAGCGGTCTGGATCGGCGCTTCCTCGGTTTCCACGAGATCGGACGCTGCTGCAACTAAATTCTCAAAAGATAGGGGCCGGAAGGCGAATTCGACGCGGTGCGTGCCGGCCGGCACCTCGACGCCGCGGAACAGCAGGTTGGCGCGCAGCACCGGGCGTCGCTCGCCGTCGACGCGCGCTTCCCAGCCCGGATAATAGATGTCGTGCAGCACGAGTACCCCATGCTGGGCGCTCTCCACATCCAGCGTCACGGTGTTTCGCCGGTAGCTGAGGATCTTCACCTTGCTCTCGGCCTTCTCGGCTCCGGGGCGGAGTGGGGCGTAATGGGCCTTGAGCAGCGGCATGCTCTCCTGGTCGATGAGCGCTTCCGTCTCCCGGTCGAAGTCCGGCAGCTCGTCCGCCCCGACCACGGCTTCCGAATCCACGGCCTGGACGTGATAAGCCACATAGGCGCGGCGGCCGCTCGTGTTGAGGCGGTAGATCCACATCTTGCCCGTCCCGTAGACCACCTCCGCATCCGCCAGGCGCGGGAAATGGCGGGGCAGCTTCTGGACCGGACGGTCGAGAACCAGATAATCGAGCCCGAGCAGGCCGGCGAGCTCGCATTCATAGCCCCTGAACGTGGTGGGGAACTGGCGCAGGTTCGGGTCCTCGGCGTTCTCCCCCGGCCCGATCGCCCGCTCGTAATCGGCCAGACGCAGCGGGTTGTAGCCGATGATGTCCTCGATCTCGAGGACCATGGAGGCGTTCTGCCAGGAGCCCGCCAGCCCGAGGATCTCCACGCGCGGGTATTCGCCGTTCCTGTGGCGCTCCGCCAGTTCCCGCTTGAGGATCTGCAGGCCCTGCAACTGCTCCGGCGGCAGTTTGGTGAAGACCGTGTAGCGCTCGGCAGGCTCGGCGTTCAGGGCCGACGCCGCATGGCGGCCGATCAGTTCCGCACCGGTCAGGACCACGAGAGCGGCCGCGACGGCCTCCCGCCGGTACGCGCTTCCGCTCAGTCTGCCCACGAGCGCCATGACGAGGGCGGCCGCGAGCAGGCCGCCGCCGGCCTCCGTGAGGGAGGAGAGAACATGGCCGCCTTCGAGGGCGAAGGCGACGCCGCTGGCGATGGCTGCGATCACAAGCCCCGCAGCCAGCGCCGGAAGCGCAAGCCAGAGCCGGCCCAGGGTGGCCCTGCTCCAGCACGGCATGCCCTCGAGGGCATAGCGATGCATGAGGTAGCCCGCGGAAAAGGCCAGCGCGACGTTGACCAGGAAGGTGGCGTCCGCCGGGCGGCGGTAGAGATCCACGCCCGGCATGTGATCGAAGAACGCCTCGAAACCGGGGGTGTAGCGGCCGAGCGCGTAGAGCACCGCCAGGAGGCCGAGCACAAGGAAGAAGCGGAATTCGCGCGCCAGGAGCCTGCCGCCCGCGACCCCGTGCCAAAGCAGGAAGAGCGCCGGAATCGTGCCGATGAACAGATAATTCGTCGCCCGGTCCGTCCAGGTGCCTTCGGCCAGGCTGTGCCAATCGGGGCCCCAGTAGTCGTAGGTCCAGCGGAGCGATCCGAAAATGTTGCCGAACAGGATCGTGGCGAGGCTCTCCGGGGGCAGGGAGCCCATCGCGGCGACCCCGAAGCCGAACGAGGGTCTCGTCGAAGTGGCGAGGAACTGCATGGTCAGGATGGCCGGAACGGCGAGCAGCGAGCCGCCGATCAGGGCCATCGCGACGAGAAGGCCGATGCGCGAGCGCAGATAGGCGAAGCGAGCGGGGGCGGACCAGACCCGATGCGCTGCCACGCCGATCAGGGTCAGGGCACAGAGGAAGGCCACCTGGTCCCGCCCGATCGTCATCAGGGAGGCGCTGAGGGCGAAGAGTACGCCATAGCCATAGGAGCGCCGGTCCATGGCCTCTTCGAGCAGCCACAGGGCCAGGGGGAAGTAGCCGTAGCTCAGGATCATGCCCGTATGCTGAAGGCGGGCGCTGGCCGAGCCGCCGAGCATGAACACGATGGCCGCCACCACGGCGCCGGACCAATGCCAGCCGCGGCGCCGGAACAGGGGGAGGAAGGCAAGCGCCCCGGGGAGAAAATGGGCGAAGACCACCAGATCGAACGCTTCCATGGAAGGCTCCGGCATGAGCCAGCCGAACAGGAGCATCGTGGGGGTGAACAGAAGCGATTGCGGATCGGCGGCGGAGGGGTGGCCGCCGAAATGGTAGGGGTTCCAGAGCGGCAGCTCGCCGTTGGACAGCGCGGCGCCGAGATAGCGGAGGGTCGGATAGAACTGATTCTTGGAATCCCAGGGCACCACGGAGCCCGTCAGGGGCCAGATGGCGGCCGCCAGGGCCCAGGCCGCCAGAATGAGGCCGAGGGCCAGAAGCGTCTGGCGCCTGGACCAGGCCAGGGTCGGAACAGGACCGTCGGATCCGTGCAAGGATGTCTGCATCTGTCTCATGCGGGCTACGCGGGCGGCGCTTCCATCCTCGGCATGCTCCTTGGCCTGCCACCGGGCGGAAACCTGCTTGGCGTATCTCCGCGCTCCCCCTATACATCCCTTGCAGATTGTTCACTGTGCAATGGACGGCGCCTTGGAACGCCCGTGTTCTCAACAGCAGCAAGAGGGCAAGACCAAGGCAGGTCCCGAACCTTCCGCCCCTGTTCTCCACGGGCATTCACGAGCATTGTTCCACAATATCCAGGTTGAATGAAGATCCCATGAACGAAAGCCTTTCCCGCCTTCTGAGCCGCCGTTCCGTGCCGCCGCGCTGGCTGGGAGAGCCGGGACCGAGCGCCCAGGATATCGACACCATGCTCACCGTCGCGGCCCGGGTGCCGGACCATGGCAAGCTGGTGCCCTGGCGCTTCATCCTCATAGAGGGCGAGGCGCGGCAGCGGCTGGGCGACATTCTCGCCGAGGCTTTCCAGGCGGATAACCCGGGCGCGGACGCCACGACCGTCGCCGCGGAGCGGGAGCGTTTCTCCAAGGCACCTCTGGTGGTCGCGGTGGTGTCTCGCGCCGTGCCTCACGTGAAGATCCCCGAATGGGAGCAGGTTCTCTCCGCCGGGGCCGTGTGCATGAACCTTCTCAATGCGGCGACGGCCTTGGGCTATGGCGCCTCCTGGCTGTCGGGCTGGGCCTGCTTCGACCGCCGCGTGCTCGATGCGCTGGGCCTGGCGCCGAACGAGCGGATCGCGGGCTATGTCCATGTCGGCACCGCCAAGGAGAAGCCCGCGGACCGCGACCGTCCGAAACTCGCCGACATCGTGACCCGGTTCTAAGTCCATGTTTTACGAGACCGCCAGCAACGCCCACGGCCTGCCGCACGATCCGTTCAAGGCCATCGTGTCGCCCCGTCCCATCGGCTGGATCACGGCCATGAGCGCGAAAGGGGAGATCAATCTTTCCCCCTATTCCTTCTTCAACGCGATCTCCGAGCGCCCGCCGATGGTGGCGTTCTCGTCGTCGGGCAGGAAGGATGCGCTCACCTTCATCGAGGAGACGAAGGAGTTCGTCTGCAATCTCGCGACCTACGACCTGCGCGAGCAGATGAACGCGACCTCGGCCGCTCTGCCGCGCGGCGAGAACGAGATGGAGCATGCAGGCCTGACCGCCGCGCCCTCCCGCCTCGTAGGCCCCCCGCGCGTGGCCGAGGCCTTGGCGGCTCTCGAATGCAAGTGGCTGCAGACCGTGCCGCTGGTGTCCCTCGGCGGCGGCGAGCCGTCCTACTACCTGGTGATCGGTCAGGTGGTCGGGGTCCATATCGACGACCGCTGCATCGTGGAGGGCTTGGTCGATACGGCGGCCATGCGCCCCATCGCCCGGTCGGGCTACCGCGATTATTTCGTCGCGACGCCGGAGACGAAGTTCTCGTTGAAGCGGCCGGGCGGTTAGGGCTGCCTCCACTAGAGCATCGTGCGGACGCAGCGGGCCGCGCGAGCGAAAAGTGGACCCGGTTTTCGCTGACGCGGCCCTTCGGGTCCGCTAAAACGATGCTCTTATCCAAAGAGAAAGCATCGGATGGATCCCAAAAGTGCAAGTCCACTTTTGGGCCCGATGCTTTAGGGTGGAGACAGTTCTCCGCCTTGCCTAAAATTGCTTTAGGCCTTGCCGGCTCTCTTCAGCAATCGCTCCGCACGCAGCAGATGCGGCCGGTCGAGCATCTCGCCGTTGACGCCCACGACGCCCGCGCCCGGATTGGCCTTGAAGGCTTCGATCACGGCCTGGGCGCGTCCGATGGCCTCCTCCGAGGGCGTGAAGGCATCGTTGATGACAGGCACCTGTGCCGGATGGATCGCCATCTTCGCCACGAAGCCGTCGCGGCGGGCGGCGCGGCACTCCGCGGCGAGGCCCTCCATGTCGCGGAAATTCGTGAAGACGGAATCGATGGGATCGACGCCCGCCGCCGCCGCGCCCATGAGCGCGAGCGAGCGGGCGAGGCGGTAGGGGTCGGTATAGGCGCCGTTCTCGTCCCGGTTGGATTCCGCGCCGAGATCGGCGGACAGATCCTCGCCGCCCCAGCTCAGGCCCATCAGGCGGTGGCTCGCGCCGCTGAACGTTCCGAGCGCGAACACGCCTGCGGCGTTCTCCGTGGCGATGGCGAGGATGCGGGTCGCGCCATCCTCCAGCCCGAACTCCGCCTCGCGCACGGCGAGCTTCGCGCCGAGATGGGCGACATCCGCGCCGCCCACGGTTTTCGGCAGGACGATGCCGTCGGGCGCGGCCTTCATGGCGCCGTCGAGATCGGCATCGATCATGCCCGTCGTGAGGCCGTTCACGCGCACGTAGAGGAGAGGGCGCTCCGCCCTGTCTCGGTGCTCGGCAATGAACGCGGACGCGACGCGACGTGCCTCCTCCTTGGCGTCGAGGGCGACGGAATCCTCCAGGTCGATCAGCAGAACGTCGGCACCGGAGGCGAGGGCCTTCTCGAGCTTCTTCTGGCTGTCGCCGGGAACGAAGAGCAGAGAGCGCATCACCCGTTCCTCCGGCGCATGAAGGCCTGGCGGCGGCACTCGGCGACGAGCGTGCCGTCCTGCTTGTAGGCGCGGTGGATGAGCTCGACGATGCCCGCGTCCGGGCGCGACTTCGACTCCCGCTTGCCGGTGATCTCCGTCGTCACGTTGACTGTGTCGCCCTCGAAGAGCGGTGCGGGGAACTTCACGTCCGTCATGCCCAGATTCGCGATCGTCGTGCCCAATGTCGTATCGTTGACGGAGATACCGATCATCAGGCCGAGCGTGAACAGCGAGTTCATGAGCGGCTTGCCCCATTCCGTCTCCGTGGCGCAGAAATGCGCGTCGATGTGGAGCGGTTGCGGGTTCAGCGTCATGTTGGAGAACAGCATGTTGTCCATCTGCGTCACCGTGCGCGTCAGGCGGTGCCTGATGACGGCACCGACCACGAAATCCTCGAAATAGAGGCCGCCGCGCGGGTGCCTGCTCTCATCGTTCATGATGTTCCTCCTGTGCAGGCTGGGGCATGTTGCTCATGCCTCTCTCAAATCAATAGCCGAACTGCTCCCGCAGGATGCGCTCGTCCAGGCTGTGCCCCGGATCGTGCAGCATCACGAGGTCGACGCTTCTGTCCATGGAGACGTGAACGCGGGAGACGTTGCGGAACTCCGTGTGGTCGGCCACGGCGCTGACGGGTCGGTTCTCGGATTCCAGGACCTCGATCTCGATCTTGGCGTAATCGGGCAGCAGCGCGCCGCGCCACCGGCGGGGGCGAAAGGCCGAGATCGGAGTCAGGGCGAGGAGCGGCGAACTCAGCGGGAGGATCGGGCCGCCGACCGAGAGATTGTAGGCCGTCGACCCTGCCGGCGTGGCCACGAGAATGCCGTCGGCGATCAGTTCGGTGATGCGCACGCGGCCGTCGATGCTCACCCGGAGCTTCGCGGCCTGATAGGTTTGGCGCAGCATCGACACTTCGTTGATGGCGCGGGCCGTATGGGCCACCCCATGCACGTCCCAGGCAACCATGAGGAGCGGGTGAACGACGCTGCGCTCGGCGCTCTCCAGGCGCTCGAACAAGTCGTCCTCCCGGAAGTCGTTCATCAGGAATCCGACCGTGCCCTTGTTCATGCCATAGATGGGTTTGGCGGTGCCCATGATGGCGTGCAGGGTCTGCAGCATCAGGCCATCGCCACCAAGCGCCACGATCACGTCCGCCTCCTCGGGGGTGACGTGATCGTAGCGGTCCAACAGAGCCCTGAGCGCACTCTGCGCATCGGGGGCCGCGCTGGCGACGAATGCAATCTTGTTGAAACGACGGGCCATGCCCAGATACCCTCGCTGCTCCCCTAAGGGCTAGGAAGCACAGGCATAACATGGAACGCCCACTTCTCGTCTATACGACCTTTCCGGATGTGGACACCGCGCTCGCAATCGGGGACAGCCTGGTGCGCGATGGGCTGATAGCCTGCATCAACGTGCTGCCGGGAATGCGCTCGGTCTATGCCTGGAAGGGGGCCGTGGAACGGGGAGAGGAGGCGGTCGGGATCCTCAAGACCCGCAAAGGCCTGCAGGAGCGGGTCCATGAGGCTTTGAAGGACCGGCACCCCTACGAGACGCCGGTCATCCTCTTCATTGAGCCCACGGGCGCCGACGCGGCGACCCTGGACTGGATCGTCGGCGAGACGGCGGGCGGCTGACGCCACCCGGCCTTGTTCTCAAAGCGCCGGGCTCCACTGGACCGGCACGAAGCGGTAGCCGCCTTCCTCCTTGGCGATATACCCGGTCGACGGGAAGGGGGCGTGGTAGAACGCAACCTGGGCCCGCTCGGAGGCCGCCATGTCGAGCATGCGATGGCGCGTGGCGCGGGCCTGGTCCGCATCCATGTCGAAGACGGCCGCCCAATCCGGATGGCGCACGAACAGGGCCGGATGGTTCGTGATGTCCGACATGATCATCAGCTTCCCGGAGCCCGAGGAGAGCATGTAGGCCGTGTGACCCGGCGTATGGCCGGGTGCGGCGACGCTCGTGAGGCCGGGCACGATCTCCTTGTCCATCGCATAGCGCTTGACGTTCTGCGCGATGGGACCGAACACCCGGCGCACGCCCTGGAAGGCCCCCTTCATGCCCTCGGGGGCCTGGTTCATGCGGGAATCGTCCATCCAGAAGGCCCATTCGGGCTCCGGCACCATCACTTCCGCGTTGGGGAAGACCGCCGTGCCGTCCTTCAGGCGAAGGCCATTGATGTGGTCGCCGTGGAAATGGCTGATCACCACCGTATCGACCTGACCGGGGTCGAAGCCGGCAGCGCGGAAATTCTCCATCCACTTGCCCGAGGTGGGGGCGCCCATGTCGCCGTTGCCCGTGTCGATCAGGGTCAGCCGGCCGCCCCGGTTCAGCACGAGGGTGTTGAACGTGATCGGCAGGGCATTCTCGGGCAGGAAGGCCTCCTGCATGGCGGCCTGGACGTCCTTGATGTCCGCATTCCTGACGAAGCCCTCGAGGGGGCGGAGCGCGAAGCCGTCATTGATGGCCGTCACCTCGATGTCGCCGACCTTGTAGCGATAGAAGCCGGGGGCCTGGCGCGGGCCCGTGGGCGGCGTGGACGCGGATGTGCTGGGCGTCGCGGTATTGGTCTGGGCCAAGATGGCGGTTCCTCCGATAGGAGCGGCAGCAAGGGCTGCCCCGGCAAGTACGGTCCGGCGTGAGATGGTCATATGTGTCCTCCCGACATCGACGCCATGAGCCTAGAACGGCCCAGCTTTCGAGCAAGGGAACGATTCTTCACAACTCGGCGATCAGGTAGGCGTTCCTTCCCGCCGAGAGGTCAGATGGTGCAGGGCGATACCGCTCGTGGTGGCGACGTTCAGGGAATCGAAGCCGCTGCTCATGGGGATGGATACGGTGCGCGTCCGGGCGAGCAGATCCGGCGGCAGGCCCGGCCCCTCCGCGCCGAGCAGCAGCGCCATGCGGCGCGAGGGCCTGACCTGCGAGAGAATCTCTTTTCCCGACGGAGAGAGCGCGAGGATGTCGAAGGATGCGGCACGCAGGGCCTGAACCATCGCGTCGGCGGACGCGGCGCGGGTGAAGGGCACCACGAGCGCGCCGCCGACGGAGACGCGAATCGCCTTTCGGTAGAGCGGGTCGCAACTCTCCGAATCGAGCAGCACGCCATGGGCTCCGAAAGCGGCGGCGTTGCGGAGGATGCCGCCCACATTGTCGTGGTTCGCCAGCCCGACGAGGCCGACCACGAGGGCGTCCTGCGGCAAGTCCGCCAAAAAATCCTCGACGGGCGGCTGCGGGGCGCGGCGCGCGACCGCCAGAACCCCGCGATGAATCGGAAACCCCACGATGGCATCCATGACCTGACGGCCGGCCGTGTAAACGGGCACGTCCCCAGGCAGGTTCGCGAGGGCGTCGCTCAAACCTTCCAGGCGGTTTTCCGCCAGAAGGAGAGACTCGATTGCAAAGCGCCGCTGCTTGAGCAGCACCCGCAGGACGACCTCGCCCTCGGCGATGAAGCGATGCTGCCGTCCCACCAGATCCCGCTCGCGCACTGCGCGATAGGGCTCGATCCTCGGATCGTCAGGGTCGGAGATGGCAATCGGCATCGGCGGTCCTCCACGTCCCGTGCGGCTGGCGCGGCGTGCATTCTCCTAGGGCAGCGATGGGGCCGGAACAACGACTTTCGCTCCCGGTTAGCCTTCCAACCACCGGCAGGGCTCAGGCGCGGCCCGTTTCAGGGAGATTGGACGATGTGGGATATCGCAGACGGATGGGTATGAGCCCTCGTGATCATCGGGGGACCGCTCCTGTTGGGGCTCTTCATGTATGTCTTCAGCGGCCGCCGCAACCGGCTGAATCGGGTCGAGCGTGAGGTGTCGGAGCAGGGCGCGCACGAGAACTGGGGCAAGGAGCGGATCCGCTAGGGATTCGCGCAGGCCCCGGAACTGGATTGTCATGTGGTGGCGGAAAAATGGTGCCGGTGGAGAGGATCGAACTCCCGACCTTCGGTTTACAAAACCGCTGCACTACCGCTGTGCTACACCGGCCCTCGTGTGGATGCTGAGGTAGCAGCACCCTGCCCGGGACGCAAGTTCCATCGGCACGTAAAAATTAAGTGCTTCAGCGCACCGAAACCATCCTCCGGCTGTGGGATTGTCAGGGAAAGGATGGTTGAGGAGACATCGTTATGGAAGCCCTAAAGGGTTCATGCACAAAGAGAAATTCCATGTTCGGCAGCTGGATCGCATTCGCGGCCTCTCTTGCCGTCGCGGCCGGGCTCGCATGTGCCTCTCTGCCGGCAGAGGCCGCCCCGGCGGTCGCCCAGGAGGTCGCCGGAGCCAAAACGTTGAAGGACAAGGGCACGGCCGTGGCCGTGAAGGATGTGGAGGAGACAGGCTCTGTCCGGGCGGATGACGCAGGCGCCTCCAACTGCGAGCGCTCACGCAAGCGGCTCTTCGTGGAAGGCGAGGGGTGGATCGTCCGGCAGGTGACGACCTGCTACTGACCGCCCTTGTGGCCTGACCCAGACATGAAAAGCCCCGCCAGAGGCGGGGCTTTCCGTTCGTTGGTGGCTCGATCCTACTTCGTGGGACCTTCGTAGGTGAAGATATCCCGGTCCTTCGTCTCGGGCACGAACAGGAGGCCGATCACGAAGGTCATGAGGGCGATCACGATCGGGTACCAGAGGCCGGAATAGATATCGCCGGTCGAGGCCACGATGGCGAAGATCGCCGGGGGCAGGAAGCCGCCGAACCAGCCGTTGCCGATATGGTACGGCAGCGACATGCCGGAGTAGCGGATCCGGGTCGGGAACAGCTCAACGAGCAGCGCCGCGATCGGGCCGTAGACCATGGTCACGTAGATGACCAGGATCGTCAGCAGGCCGATCATGGCCATGATCTGGCCGTCCAGGCCGCTCCTGCTGATGTTCGCCTTGGCCGGGTCATCGGCCTTGGGATAGCCCGCGGCCTGGGCGGCCGTCACGACGTTCTTGGCGAAGTCGGCGTCCACGGGGACGTTGTTGCCGCCAATGGACACTGTGGTCGGAGTGCCTGCCGGAGCCGGCACGAGGTCGTACTTGATGGCGGCGTTCGCCAGAGACCGGCGGGCAGTGTCGCAAGGGGCTGTGAAGGTCCGCACGTTGACCGGGTCGAAGAGCGAGCCGCAGGTCGCCGGATCGGCGGTGACGGTCGCATGCACGTTCTCGATGGCCGAGGCGAGGGTCGGGTTGCCGACCTTGGTCAGGGCGCCGAAGAGCGGGAAGTAGGTGATCGCGGCGATCAGGCAGCCTGCCAGGATGATCGGCTTGCGCCCGATCTTGTCCGACAGCCAGCCGAAGACCACGAAGAACGGCGTGCCGATGGCGAGCGCAGCCGCGATGAGGATGTTGGCGGTCGTGCCGTCGATCTTCAGGGTCTGCGTCAGGAAGAACAGGGCGTAGAACTGGCCCGTGTACCACACCACCGCCTGACCGGCGGTGCCGCCGAGCAGGGCGACGAGCGCGATCTTGCCGTTCTTCCAGTTGCCGAACGCCTCGGACAGGGGGGCTTTCGAAGCCGTGCCCTCGGCCTTCATCTTCTGGAAGGCAGGCGATTCCTGGAGCTGGAGACGGATCCAGATCGACACGCCGAGCAGGACGATCGAGACCAGGAACGGCACGCGCCAGCCCCAAGCCGCGAAGGCTTCCGGCGACATGCTCAGGCGCAGCGCAAGGATGACGATGAGCGACAGGAACAGGCCCACCGTCGCGGTGGTCTGAATCCAGGAGGTATAATAGCCGCGACGTCCCTGGGGCGCGTGCTCGGCCACATAGGTGGCGGCGCCGCCGTACTCGCCGCCGAGGGCGAGACCCTGGAGCAGGCGGCAGGCGATGAAGGCGATCGGCGCCGCGATGCCGATGGCGGCATAGCCCGGCAGCAGGCCGACGATGAAGGTCGAAAGACCCATCACCAGCATGGTCACGAGGAAGGTGTATTTGCGGCCGATCAGGTCGCCGAGGCGGCCGAAGAACAGGGCGCCGAATGGGCGAACCGCGAAGCCGGCGGCGAAGCTCAGCAGGGTGAAGATGAAGCCTGCCGTCGGGTTCACGCCCGAGAAGAAGTTTGCCGAGATGTTCGCGGCGAGCGAACCGGCAAGGTAGAAGTCATACCATTCGAAGATCGTGCCGGCAGAAGAGGCCAGAATGACCTTCTTCTCCTCGGCGCTCATCGGACGGACCGCGCGGTCCGCACGTGGCGTTGTGGCTGCTGTTGCCATAGCGTTCCCTTCCATTATTGGCCAGCCCGGTGGTCCGGGTCTGTCGCGTCAAGCAGAGTGCTGCTCGCTTGAGCTGAGGCATCATGACCCTCCTGAGGGGCCAAGAATCCTATGGAAGGTGAGGCTAGCGCCGCCTTTGCGCTCTACAATTGCCAATTCGTATTTTCGACTTCCGTCTAAGAACATCGTTAAAAGATAAAAAACGTTCTAATATCAGACATTTAAAGAGGTCGATCTTCAGGTGGCTCCGGTCCCCGCGACCGCTTTGGTCACAGCAAAAAGCGAGATGGCCGCCGCATTGGAGACATTGAGACTCTTGATCTCGCCAGGCATGTCGAGCCGGCCGATCGCGTCGCAGCATTCCCGGGTCCGCTGCCGCAATCCCTTGCCCTCTGAACCGAGGACGAGAACGAGAGGCAGTCTCAGCTGCAGCCCGTCGATGGCGGCGTCGCCCTCTGAATCAAGGCCGATGCGCTGGAAGCCTCGCTCGCCCAGGGCGGTCAGCGTGTCGCCGAGATTCTTCACGATCATGAAGGGAACGTGTTCCAGGCCCCCGGAGGCCGATTTGGCCAGTACGCCCGTGGCTGCCGGGCTGTGGCGCGCGGTGGTGATGATGGCCTCCACGTCGAAGGCCGCAGCCGTGCGCACGATGGCCCCCACATTGTGAGGATCCGTGATCTGATCGAGGGCGAGGACCACGCGCCTGCCGCTCAAGGTTTCCACGGAGGGAGAGGGCAGGGGGTCTGCCTCGGCGTAGAGGCCCTGGTGGACGGCATCCGGCTCCAGAAGGCGGTTGATCTCGTCCGGGCGGACCAGTTCGGGCTCCAGGGGCAGGGGAGCGCCCAATTCCTCCTGCAGACGGCGCAACGAGTTCTCGGTGGCCAGCAGGCGGCGAATCGTCCGCTTGCTGTTGCGAAGCGCCTCCGCGACCGGGTGCCAGCCGTAGAGAATCGTCGTGTCGATCTCATGGGGCGGGCGCCATGCCTGGGAATCGCGGCGGCCCTGCTTCTTGCCCTGAGGGCGCTGGAAACGGGGCTTGCGGGAATGGAAGGGGCGCTCGCTCATGGCTTTTCGGTCTCGTGTGATGAAGGTTCGCCCATAAAGCATCGGGCCCGAAAGGGGAATCGGCTTTTGGGCCCAATCCGCTTTCCCGCCCCTGAAACGGCGCCTCCCTGGGGCGAAGCCGGGCGCCCCTCCTTGGGACGGCGGGCACATCGCGGCGCTTTGACGTAAACATTGCTCTTTGCTGTTGACACCGGCCATGAGGGTCACCATAAGAGCGCCACCGAACGGCCGCACCACGGTGCGACGCTTCGGGTGAAGACCTCGGCGCGCTGCGTCAGGGTTGGCAAGGGGGAATGTCCCGAGCGGCAAAGGGGGCGGACTGTAAATCCGCTGGCTATGCCTTCGTAGGTTCGAGTCCTACTTCCCCCACCATCCAACCGGCAGGGCATGCGGGTGTAGCTCAATGGTAGAGCAGCAGCCTTCCAAGCTGAATACGAGGGTTCGATTCCCTTCACCCGCTCCACTTTCCCTTCGGTTGGGTCCCTTGGAAGATTTCTGTTGCTTCGGGCGCGAAGCTTGGCTTTAAGGGCTCCGATCGACGGAAAGCGGGTTTCCAAGCCCCTGACAGGGGCTTTGAAGCGGCTCGTCCGACAATTACGTTCTGCAAGACTGAAATTGGCACTTGCGCATTCGGCGCAACCGCAATATCGGACGCCCTGGGTTTTTTGTTCCTGGCCTATGTAAGGTAGAGATCAATGGCGAAGGAAAAGTTTGAGCGGACGAAGCCGCACTGCAACATCGGGACGATTGGTCACGTTGACCATGGCAAGACGTCACTGACGGCAGCGATCACGAAGGTTCTGGCGGAGTCTGGCGGA
>Ga0180215_1001222_pt1 | contig 29094 bp, 21 predicted proteins | sample eDN3rd37CBELigBY_FD_128871 | JGI IMG/M metagenome (GOLD analysis project Ga0180215, IMG submission 128871) | Enriched backyard soil microbial communities from Emeryville, California, USA - eDNA 3rd pass 37_C BE-Lig BY (version 2) (version 2) | ecosystem: Environmental > Terrestrial > Soil >...
GCGCAGGATCGGATCCGAGGCCGGCAGCTCCCGGACCAGGTGCTGCAGCGCAAGCACCTCCTCGCCCCCCATCACCGGCTCCAGCTTGGTGCGATCCACCACCGTAGTCGCCCGCAGGATCTCTACTTCCTCTTCGTCACTCGGGTAGTCGATCCGGATATTGAAGATGAAGCGGTCGAGCTGTGCCTCGGGGAGTGGGTAGGTACCCTCCTGCTCGATCGGGTTCTGCGTGGCGAGAACGAAGAAGGGACGGGGCAGCGGCATCGTCTCACCAGCCGCGGTGACATGCCGCTCCTGCATCGCCTCCAGCAGCGCAGCCTGGGTACGGGGCGGGGTGCGGTTGATCTCGTCGGCAAGGACGATGTTGGCGAAGATCGGCCCCTTCACGAAGCGGAAGCGGCGCTTGCCGGTGGCCGAGTCCTCCTCCAGGATCTCCGTACCAGTGATGTCGCTAGGCACCAGGTCCGGGGTGAACTGGATGCGGCGGAACTCCAGGCTCATCGCCTGCGCGATCGAGCTGATCATGAGCGTCTTGGCCAGCCCCGGCACACCCACCAGGAGTGCGTGCCCGCCGGCCATCATCGCCATGAGCACCTCCTCGACCACCTGCTCCTGGCCGATGATCCGCTTGCCGACCTCACTGCGCAGCCGCCCAGCAGAGGCCAGCAGCGACTCGGTCTCAGGGCGCAATTTATCCACTACAGTAGTCATCAGCTTCTCCAGTTCATGGGCGCTTCGGCCGATGTCTTTGCCACCACTTCCACGACCGCGCTCGCTGTCAGCTCAGCAAACAGAGGACAACACTCACTCCAACGTTGCCGTGAACCGTCACGCCAACGTGCTCTCCAATGATAGTGCTGTAACGGGATTCCTAGCGCCGTGGCACCACCACGATCACGCTCCCTTTGATCGAGGGGCTCCAGCGCATGATCGCCTCTTCGTTGCGGACGAGCCTGAGCTCGGCGATGGTCACGGCCGGGATCTCGCGCAGCTTCTCGGCGCCACCGATCTCCCGGTCGTCCATGTAGACCGTGACCGGGCCACCGGTCACCGGATCGTTGCGCAGCCAGGCGCGGCGCAGGCGGCTCACCAGCTCATAGGCGTTGGGGAGACCAGAGGCATCGATCTGCTCGGTGGTCAGCAAGTATCTATCACCGTCCGTGGCTGAGCCACCAGCACCGCCCGTGGTGGCACACGCACCCGCGAGAATGGCGAACACCAGAACGGCGAGTATGCGTCGCTTCATTTATTCCTCACAGCTTGATATTTTGACGTTCTCGAACAGCCCAGCTTCAGGTTATCAGTGAGCGAGCATAGCTGAACCAGCGATGACGGCGCGCCCATCGGCAGTACCATACCGCAGCACCGCGGACGACCTCACCCCAGAGGCGGTCCCTATGGGCGAGATCGCCACGGCTGCCGTCCTCACGAACGCTTGGAGTTTCCCATCCTGGACTCGCTCTACTTGTCCTTTTTCGTCTCGCCCGACTCGTCCTTCTTATCACTAGCGATCCGCGACTCCACACCGCGTTTTGGAACAAATGCGAGGTGGATGTAGCTGTTCTCCGGCAGGTACGCCTGTGCAGCCTGCTTGAGATCCGATGGCGCGAGTGTCAAGCGACCCTCACCTCCCTCAGGATATGGTGCGACAATCCGGTCGATCGGAAGGCCCAATCGCTCATGTAATTCCAGGCGGTTCAGCCAGAAATCATTCTGCTGGAGCGCAGTTTCGAGAAGCCGATGTTGGATGGCTGTCACCCGTTCCAGTTCCTCGACCGTGGCTCCCTCCTCTCGCAACGCATCGAAGATCCCCATCATAGCCTTGCCCATTTCGAAGGCAGATTCCGGTGCGGCTTGGTAGTTGATCATGACGCGGAAACGCTCGTCATAGAGTCGATAAGTGCGCCCCTGCACGCTCACACCGTACGTGCCGGCGATCTCCTCGCGCAATTTGTCGCGCAGCCGGCGCTGAAGCACCAGTGTGAGTGCCTCAAGGCGCTGACGCTCTCTTAGGTATGCCTCTGGCTCCGTTGGGAACTTTCCGTCGAACACTAGGAGCACGTCCGCGCGCGGGAATGGTAGTACCTCTCTAACCGTCCGCTGCGGTCTGGTGAAAGGGATTACATCCGGATCATCGGGCATCTCGCGCGCGGCGTCCGCGCCATTTGAGGGCAAGTTCGCCAGGTAGCGCTCGACCAGAGGCCGGACCTCCTCGGGCGAGGCCGCGCCGACGACAATGAAGGTGAAGTCACCCGCGTTGCCGAAGCGGTGCTTATGAACCGCCCGCATCTGCTCGGGCGTCGCGAGTTCGGCAACAAACGTCTGCACGGGGAGCAGTCGCCTGTTTCCGCGAGCGAAAGTCTGATTGAGCTGGTCGTGGATATTAACCGGACGGGGATGATACTTAGCCGTGTTTGCCCATGCAGTAAGAGACGCGCTGTCCAGCTTCGGTGCCACAAACTGCCGGTGCATGAGCTCGAAGAGCGACTCCAGTTCCCGTGGTGAACCGGCGATGTCAATCGTCTCCTCGGCGTAGCCGATCTCGACGTGAAGCCGCCGCACACCCAAAGTCTCGAGCTTCGTCGTACCGTCGCCGCCGTCCCGCTCGCCCATCCCCGCGGCCTCGGTCATCACCTTCGCGACCATGCGGCCGGGGCTCAGGAAAAGCGTGTCGGGCAGGAGCGAGAGCCCGCCCGGGCTCCACGCTCGGATCCTGAGATCATCCGGATCGTTCAGGCTTTCCTTGAATAAGACTCGTGCACCGTTCGAGAGCGTCCACTCGACCACACCCGCGGCCTCGTGCACCCGCTCATCTACGACCTTGCCTGGCTCTAGCGACGCAGCTGCGGCACTCGCCTCGGCATCTCTGCCCGCCGCCTTGATGCCGGCGTTCGCCACTACGGGCGTCGGCTCGGCCTCGAATTGCCGCGCCTGGACGGCGTCCCAGAGCGCGAGCACGCTCTCCCTTGTGGGCGGGCGGAAGCCAAGCGCGAACTTCGGCATCCGTACGATTGCCCTTAGCCCCTCACGCTCACGCCAGAAGCGTGCAGCTTCGGCGAGTGTCTCGGACGTGATCTCCGGCAGGATCTCTTGCGCCAACTCGAACTGCTGCTGCGCACTGAGCAGCGTCCCCTCACCCGTAAGCCGGTGCTGCGAGTACTCACTGGCATACGCCCGTGACGGACGTGCGACCGCGCTCGCCGCCGCATGCTCGAGCCGCGCCAGCAGCGCTGCCTTGCGCCGATCCAGTGCTGCCTCCGGCATGCCGCCCCGTGCCACGCGCTCGAACTCCGTGAGCACCGTCTCGAGACCACGCTCCAGGCTATCGGGCCAGGTGATGACCCGTACAGCCACCTTGCTCATCGGCCGGGTCAGTTGCGGACGATCCACGGCAGCGTGGATGAACGACTTCTCTTCGTGCTCGCGCATTTTCATCAACTCGCGCTGCACATGGCCGAGCAGAAGATCCCACACGATCTCGTGGCGCAAGTATGCGCGCGCGCCCTCCGGTCCACTCGCCATCGGCCGCTCGGGCGCAGGCCAGAGCACCTCCACCTGCGGAGATACCTTGTCGCGCATGATGTCGACTACCGGCTCACCACCGCGCTTGACCTCGGCCGTCCAGCGCTCACGCGCATCCTTGCGGGCCGGGATCGCACCGAAGCGCTCCTTGATCTCCGCTTCCATGGCGTCGGCGTCGAAATCGCCGACGGCGATGACGGCCATGAGGTCCGGGCGGTACCAGTCGCGATAGAAACGCTCCAGCGGCTCCGCCGTCGCTTCCAGGATCGACTCAGGTGTGCCGATCGGCCACCGCGCCCGGTAGCGCGAGTCCTCGCCGTAAACCACGTCCCATACGTGTCCACGGATCCGCTCAATCGCCGTGTCCGCCAGCATGCGGCTCCGCCACTCGCCGAGCACCACCCCCCGCTCGGCCACCACCTCGTCGGGATCGATGGTGATGCGACCCGCAGCCCAGTCCTCGAGCACCAGCAGCCCACGCTCCAGGTACGACGGATCGTCCGTCGGAACGGTGAGCATGTAGACGGTCTCATCGAAGCTGGTGTAGGCATTCATGTCCGCGCCGAAGCGCATCCCCGCCCCTTCGATGAAGTCCATGAGCTCGTGGCCGGGGAAGTTCTTCGTCCCGTTGAACGCCATGTGCTCGAGGAAGTGCGCATACCCGAGCTGGTCCTTGTCCTCGAGCACGCTGCCGGCGTCCACGGCGAGCCAGAGCTGCGCACGCTCAGCCGGCGCGGCGTTCTCCCGTACGTAGTAGCGCATGCCGTTCGGGAGTACGCCCGTACGCAGCGCGGGATCACGTAGGCCCTCTGCCTCCGACGAGGCAACCTGCGAGGCGCCAGGCATAGGGACACTCGAGATACTCGCACACGAGGCCGCCACCCACAGTACCGATAGCAACGCCATGGCCAAGCCGGTACGCGCCCCCCGGAGACTGGACTCCATCACCCTGCGCATATGGATCCAGGCCGATCGCAACCGCAGGTGCGCCATCCACCCTTTTCCTGCACTGAATATCTTCATGTATTGGGCGCCTCCCGCTCGAGCAGCACTTCGATCAACTTGGCGAAATTCGCCTCGTTCATTGCATTCAGCTTGTTCTCATAGATGATCGTACCGTCCGAGTCCGTGAGCACGGCCGTAAACTGGTAAAGACCGTCGTAGACCTCCCATCCATCCTCCAGCACCCATCGACCATCGAACGAGTAGTTGACTTCATTCGCCGTCTCCCGGTAGATGGGCCGTAGGTCAGGATCCGGAAGGCGCCAGTACGAATATGTGGATGCTGCAATTGCAGCGCGCACGTTGTAATAGTCCAACGTCTGTCTGGTGAGATCAGCAACCCACTCGACAGCCTCCGCCTCCCCCTCCAGCACTTCGTGGGAGGATCTCGTTCTGGCCATGACCGTCGTCTGTAGCTCCGGGAATCGCTCCTGCAGTCGTCGAAGCGGAATCAGCGACCACAAGCAATTCATCCTGCCACAGTTGGTAAAGTCGCCGATCAGTATGAGCGAGATGCGCCCCGGTGTCGGCCGGGGACCACACGGCCCGTCACAGCCCAGCCAGACGTCCGCCTCGATCTCGGGGGCGCGGTGCCCGATTGGACCGATCCAATCGATCGTCTCCGGTGGCTGACCGAGCACTCGTGAGATGATCCGCTTCCTGTGGCGGATGAACGCGGTGGTACCTTCTCGGAGACTGTCCAGTGCCGTTTGGTCTACGCGAAGAAATTGAGCGAACGCACCCATCCGTTGCGCGACTTCGGCGCCCGATTCTGCGCTTTCCAGAAACAACGCCCCGCTTCTCCGTGCCAGTTCCTTGATCTCATGCTCGCTGAGCGAGTCGATCACGAGGAACGCCCGCGACGCTATTGCATAGCTACGCGCGCTGTCCAATGGGCTGTCAGAGAATGCCCCACCGACCGCGCCCATCAACTTCCTGTAGAACAGGGCGCGCTCCAGCCGACTCTCGATCCGAGAAGCGTACGTTTCCTCGAGCCAATCGATCAACTCGAGCGGTCGCGGGATCACCGCGTGATAGACACGCAGCACCGTATCGGTCGCTGCGAGTACGGCGCTGTCGCTTTCCAGGTCGAAGGCGGCGAGGCGCTGCCTCAAGAGTTCAATGGCGCGCTCGCCCTGCCCCGCCTCGAACAGCAACGGCAGGAGGAGCCGGTGGTCTTCGACTTCGACATGCTCCGGCGTTGCGCCCACAAGGCACTTACGCGCTGTCTCCCGCACCGATGGAGGCACCGGTGCCATCTCCTGCCGTGGAGGGCTGGGGATCGTGTCGTACCAGGTGCCGGTCGTATGAAACTCACGAACTTTCTCCATGTACTTCGCGCGATCGACTGCGGCTCGACACCTCTCCAGATCCGAGTAGCTGGACAGCTCGACCGCCGTGTCCGGCCATTCGAATGCCACCTGCGCTGAGGCCGTCCCTGCAGACAGAACCATCAGGCTCAGTGCCAACGGAAGTGACTTCGAGTATTTCCACATACGCATCCTCACTCCTTACACCGCGTCGATCAGGGACGTGAAGCTGAAGTCGCGCGCCTTGATCGGCGGCACGATGGCTGGCGTGAGCTCGCCGTCTTCCTCCTTCGTGGGCCGGAAGACCGGCACCGCCTCGCCGATCTGTTCGACGTTATTGAGCACGAACAACGGCGACTCGGTGAAGCGGAAGTTCTTGACCGCCTTCGTGATTTCGCCGTTCTCGATCAGCCACAGCCCATCCCGCGTGAGCCCGGTCGTGAGCAGGCTGTCTTCGTCCAACAGCTTCAGGTTCGAGAAGCGCGTGACCAGCAGCCCGCGCCGTGTGCTTCGAATCATCTCCTCCATCGACGTATCACCGCTACTGATCCGGTAGCCGACCGCCCCTCGCAGTGAATGCCGACGCCCGAGTTCAAGACCCGTGGAGAGTAGTGGGTAATAGAGGTTCTTGAGTACGCCCCGTTCAATCCACGTCACCGGCCCTGGCTCGTCGAAACGCGGCATGATGATGCTCTGCCACGGGTCCATCGGGTCGTGGCTAATCGTGATTCGCTCGTCCACCACCTTCAGGCCGAGCTTGGTGTGCCAAAAGGGCTTGCTGGGGTCCGTGGTAAGCGCGTCGTCGATAGTGAGCTTCCAGGGTCCGGCCCCGCTCTCTGCACTGTTCCTTCGCAACGACGCCACAAAGAACGCCATTAGGTCGGCAACTGCCTGTGGCTCAAGGATCACCGTGTAGCGGCCCGGCTCGAGAGCCACGGGATTCCTGGACGCCTTGCACTTCTGGACCGCTCGTTCGGCCAGTGCACCGGCTTCATCGTGAACCCGATCCCAATCGTAGGACGAGAGACCTGCCCAGCCGGAGCCGGTCCCCGATGCGTCGCGCACCGTCGTCGAGCATTGCGCCTGCGTCCACCGTACGTACGAAGATTGCGTGTACTCGCCATCGCCTGGCTGCGGGTCCGTCACCTCCGTGTTGAGCACCATTCGACTCGCCGCGCGCACCTCCAGGTAGCCGGCGGAGTACAGCCCGGCGGTCTCGGCGGGTGCGATCATCGATCGCGCGACTTCTCCGCGCTCAAGGGTGCTCGCCCCAACGGTGGCAGGGCTCCAGACGGGAGCACTATCCGGCATTGGGTACTTTTGTTGGGGGGGCTCAAATCCAAAGCCCCGCCCGGGGGAGTGATCCAACTTCGACATCCGTTCGGCAGCGCGCACAGCCGCCTCGAGTGAATGATCGTCAAGCTGGTTGGTGGTAACACCTCTTCTGCCACCGCGCTCGAGCGTCCGAGTCACCGAGATCTCCACGTCCCGCCGATCGCTCGACAGGCTGACCCGGTTGCGTGCCCAGCGCAGTTCGCCCTGCCACCAGCTCGAGATGAAGACCCTGGTATCACCACCGCCCCGTGCGAACGCCTTCACGCGCTCAAAGATATCGCGGCAGTCCTGCTCCGTAAGTATCCGCGCTTCGCTCATGCCTTCCTCTTTGGATCGATGACCGTGAACTCCTCAAAGACCGCAGGCGGAGCACTAACGCTGTGCACCGTCGTCTGCGCCGGCTCACCCTTGCTCGATCCCATGCCGTAGCGCCCGACGTTGTCCTCGCCGCCCAGGGAGACCAGTCCCTTCCACAGCTCGGGGGCACGGAAGAGAAAGCCCGCGCCCTCGATCATCGCCACGCGCTTGCCGTTCTTGATCTCGTAGACACGCTTGGACTGGCCCAGCCCATTCAGCCCCTGGAAGTCCATGTCCACACCCATCGCTCGGATGGCAATGCCTTCCTCGAGAGAGGCCACAGCACCGTCGAAGTCCATCGCCTCACGCCCTGGCTCGACCCTCAGGTTCGGCGTGTGCAGCATGGGTGCATTGATCGCACTGGGCGCCGCGGCACAGCCGTGCGAGCGAATTTCCCGATTCGCCTTGGTGGAGGAGTCGACGAGCCAGGCCGCGCTCTCCCTCGTCGTCTGGAAGTCCTCAAGGGTGCCCTCACGCACCAGCGTGAACTCGTCCGGGCGCACGCCCTCGTCGTCCCACGCGACCGTCGCAGCACCGCCCCGCTCCGAGCGGTTGGCGGTGAGGGTGAGCAGAGGTGAGCCCACCTCGAAACGGCCCAGCATCTCCAGCGGAGAGTTCAGGTAGCTGGTGCCACTCGCGTTCGCCTCAAAGCCCAAGGCACGGTCGAGTTGCGTGGCGGTGCCGAGCGTCCGGTCCGCGAGGGTCGCAACCGTTTGGGCATCGCAGACAACCTCGTAGCGACCCACCTCTACCGGCTTGAGCGGCAAGCTTGCATCCTCTTTCAGTTCCTCCATGAGCTGCCGGATCTGCTCGCGGATCGCCTGGCCTGTGAAAAGCTCCCAACCCAGTCCTGCCGGGGTGAGCGTATCCAATGCTCCTCCGACTTCACGTGCGCCACCTTCGTAGCCGATCTCTAGCTCACCTAGGGATCGATAAACACGCTGGGTGTAGTAGGCCCCTTCGGAAGACGCAAACGCCTTTTCCTGAACCTGGAAGTGGGCGAGAGGTCGATTGTCTCCCGGCTTAAAACCGGAGAAACCCTTCACGAAATGCCGCAACCCCATAAGGAAATCGGTGACCTCGAAGGGCGATACTTCGAACGGGTCAATTTCAACCGGCATCGTCCAGTGCTCATCGTGCACGACAGGCACACTCGCGAGATCGATCTGCCGCCTCGGTCCCATGGCCATGACCTTGGCCTGGTTCACCGCCTCGCGTCCGACTCTCGCCATTTCGTCCGGCTGCCAGATGGGACTGGCGACGAACCCCCAGTAGCCGTCCACGAGCGCGCGGACACCTACGGATAGCCTCTCCGAATCCCAGACACTGGTTGGATGGGGACTAAACCCGCGTTCTCGCGTATGTGTGAGTCGCACATCAGCGTACATGGCACCGGCCGAGCGCGCCGCCTCAACGGCGCGGAGCGCCAGTTCCTTGATCCAAGGATCGGTGATCGGCAGCGGCATCTCGGGCGCAATGCCCAGCGCCTTTGCCTGCGCCCAGCGCGGCACTCCGCTCAGCAGCGTGGCGCCCACGCCCGCCTTGAGGCCGAGCTTGACCAGATCTCGACGGGATATCATCATCAATTCTTCTCCCTCAGGGTGTGCTTTCTGCTGCGACAATCACACGGCCGGTGTATCCGCCCGGCATGATGGTGTACTCGTAGACGCCGGCAACCGGGAAATGGCGGCCACGGGCGACCTGCGGAAAATTCACCGATTCGCCTCCAAATGCGTCAATATCTCCGCTGCACTTGGCATCACCGACGATCATGCAGATCACGGGCGGGGCTGCCGCTACGTTCGTCGGATCCTCGAAGGTCACGTCCACCGGTGTGCCGCTCGCATTCATCCAAAACACGTAGCCGCCCGGCTGAACGGTCACCTCGGACGGACTCAAGGCAGTTGAACCATCGCCCTGCACTGCGATTCCCACGGTGTGCGTGAGGGGCAAGGTGATCCTGAACACAGCAGTGTCCGCTACCGTGGTACCGTAAACAAAGGCGGTGGCAACAATGCGCGCCTCACCCAGTGCGCGGCTGGCCGATACTGCGCCCGTCCTCCGGTTGAGTTCCACGACCTTCGGATCGAGTGAGCGGTAGTCCACCTCCAGCCCGGAGACCTGCCCCCCGCTTGCATCGCTGGCCTCGAGGCGCAACGACGGCATGACGGGAATGCCCGCCATCGGCAGCAGAATCGGCCCGATTCCAACATTCGGCGGCACGATCCACCACACAGCCGAATCCGGCACCGCAGGTAGAATCTTGAAGCTGGCCAACTGCGGCGGATCAGCATCCGTAGTCACCTTCACGTACGCCGTATCCACGTGGCGGATGTTGTCCCCCGTGACCAGTTCGGCGATGACCGCAACGCCGTTCGTGGCCGCACGTGCCTTGAGCAGCCCGTCCGCGCTCACCTGCACGCGGGTCGTGTCCATGGATCGGAAGGACGCCGCTGGCAGTCCGCTCATCGGCTGGCCACTGCCATCCAGCGGCGTTGCCACGAGCCGGAGTGTGTCGTAGGGTGCCTCCGTCGACAGGTTGATCGCTCGATGGTTCAGCGCGAGCGACATGAAGAGCTGCGCGGGGTCAGTGATCGGCTCGAATGTCGCCACTGACGGGACATCTTCGCATGCGGCAAGCAGGAGCGTGGCGGAGAGCGCACAAAGCGCCCCCCGTACACCCCGGACCCGGCGAGCCACACGACGCTCGGTCTTTCCAGGCATGGGCATGGTTCTCTCTCCCTCGAGTCTCTTGTTGAACGGACGCTACGCGCCGCGTGAGAGGCAGCCGTTGAAGTGGGGGTTCGAAACCCGCTCCGCGAGCGGAATCGGCACGTCCACGTCCGAGCCGTACGACAGCCCTGGGAGGGTGGGATGCGGATACGCCCCCACCGGATAGACCTCGCCTTGCGTCCGGCCGTAGTGGCGGATCAGACGCCGGAGGTCGCCCTGTCTCTGCCCGGTCAGGAAGAGCCAGAAGGCGCGCTCGCGGAAGAGGAGATCGACACGCGCGTCGAACGTGCCCGGATCCGTGAGGTCCGGCAGCGGACCGCCCACGGCGGGCACGATCGTGGTCCACATCGTCTGCCGCAGGTGGTTCAGCTTGTCGAGCCAGGTGGGGTCACCGGCATTCAGTGCCGCCTCGGCCTCGATCAGCCGCGCCTCGACCCCACTCGCCAGCACGATCGGGCTCCCACCGTCCCTCGCGTACTTGTCCGGGTGGTAGCGGGTGATGCCTTGGAATGTCCCCGCCGGGCTCGCCTGCGTCCGGGGATCTCCGCTCGTGCGGTAGTCCAGCCCGCTCAGGCCTTCCTGGCTGCCTACGCTGCGGTTCCAGAAACTGCCCGAGACCAAAAAGCTGTTGTACGCTGGGTTCAAATCCCCCGGCCCAGTCGCCTTGTAGCCCACCTCGTAGCGGAAGTCGTCCGGCACGTCCGCCACGGCAGCCGCGGCCGAATCGAACTGGCCGAGCGCGAGGAGCGCACGGGCCGTCCCGATGCGGGCCAGGAGCTCGAAACGCGTGCTGTCGCCGACGTGTGCGCGTGCCGTGTCGAACAGCGCAATCGCATGTTGGTAGACCTGCTCCGTCGTCGAGCCCGGCGCGTAGGTGAAGTCGCCGTCGTAGTCAACCGTGCTGAGCGGGATGCCTGAGCAGAACAGGTCGGCAAGGAAGATCTCGCTGTAGCCCGCAAGCGTGTTCACGTGCGCCGTGAGCACCTGGAGGCTGTCCGGTGCGTACTCCGCGAGCAGTCCCGCCGCCTGACTCGCCTGTCCGCGCACCTTCTGGAGAAACGAGTAAGTATTACGTGCGTCTGCAGGAATGGTATCCCCATCGGGGAGTTGGCGTTGATCGAGCAAGTTGCCGGAGGGATTCTGCAGCTCATCGCTCAGTACTCCACCCGCAGACACGACGGTACTGAACGCTTCTCGAAAAGTTACGAGAACACCGTGGTAAGCAGAGATGGCCCCCTGTGCAGACTCGACGACTTCCGGCTCACTTACGTCGTCCGGCAACGTCTCTGTACCAGTGAGGTCGTCCAGCGAGCAACCGGTCACGCCCAGCGCCAGTCCTGCAGCCACCCACAGGTACGGCACTCGTCGGATTCGCCGTCCCTCGTTCCTGCGTGTCGTATTCATCATCATTCGCTCCCCCATCATCAGTAGGTCGCGTTCACGCGGATCTGCCACGTGCGTGGCGTCGGGATCACGCCCGTGTCGACCACGTTGTTCCCCGTCGCCCTCCCGTTCACGTTCGGATCTAGCCCCGAATAGTTGGTCCACAGCCCCAGATTCGTGCCCTGGAGCGAAACCGTGAGTGCGTCCGCGCCAAACCACCGCGAGACGTTCGTCGGGACCATGTAGCTCACCGATACGCTGTTGAGGCGGAGGCTGTTGACCGTTTGGATCGTGGTGTAGCCGGTTACGTCGAAGGACGACAATTGCTCGACGAGAGAAGAGGACGGGTCGTTCCAACCGCGAGAGAATGCCCGAAGGCTCCTTCTGGCGGCGTTCTCCTGGGTCATGCCATCCTCGTAGAGCAGGCCGGCCGAGACGGAGAGAACACCGCGGAAGAGCGAGACCGTGCTGTGCAGCGACGCCGTGTACTCGGGGAGAGTTGCACCCACATACACCGCGGTGTCCCCGTAGATGACCTCAGCGGGATCCAGCACGCCGTCGCCGTTGCTATCGGTGTAGCCGAGCACGGGCTTGATCCAGCGACCGAAAAGAGGATACCCTGCCGCGACCCGAATGCCGCCGTCGCTGTTGCCGCTAGTGTAGAACGGCTCCACACCGGGGCCGAGCTCGACAACCACGTTCCGGTTGCGGCTCACCTGGAATTGCGCCCGCCAGGTAACCAGATCGGTCCGGACCGGCTCGACACTCAACCCCAGCTCCAGGCCCGTGTTGCGGGTCACACCGATGTTCTGCAACCGGCTCACGTTGTCGCCATAGACGGACGGCGCAATGGGCACATCCAGAATCGCGTCCTCGGTCGTCTGCTGGTAGGCAGTGAAACTGACCGACACACGGTTGTCGAGGAGGTCCGCATCGAAACCACCCTCGAACTCCCGAGAGCGCTCAGGGTTGAGTTCCTTGTTACCAAGTTTCTTGAGGAGGATGGTTCTCGCCTCGCCTGTGCCAATCCACGCCTGTACCGGGGCGCTGTACAGTCGGAGCCGATCTGCTGCGCCTGGCTGCCGCCCCGCGTGTCCATACGCAACGCGCAGCCGCAACTGGTCGAAGATCGCGCGCAGCGCGTCGGGGAAGTACGGCTCGTCCGAGATCAGGTAGGAGTAGCTGAGCTTGGGAAAGCTCGGAAGCTTGAAGCCCTTCACGTCGGCGCCGTAGCGGCTGCCGCCATCGAAGCGCAGGCCAATGTTGAGCCACATCCGGCGATGCGCGATGCCCGGCTCGATATACCAACCGAACGTGGCATCATCCACCGCCTGTCCACTCACAGATTTCAACGAGTCCGCGCCACTCAAGGAGTTTCGCCCTTCCCCCAGCACGACTCCAGTTCTGATGTCGTCCGTCGCGGTACCCGTGTAACTCACCCCCGCGGCCATACGCAGACGGAAGCCGAGGCCAAGAGGCACCTCACTATTCGCGTTGACCCTTGCCGTGCCGACCACCGATGTACCCTGACCAACAGTCAAGTCACCCTGCGGCTGGCTGGCGGTCCCGAACGGGGCGAGGGTCTCATCAGCGCGCCACACCGTATTGATCCCCGCATCCGCCGTCACGGTGAGCCAACGCTTCGCACGCCATTTGAGATTCACCGCATTGGTGAACTGCGTTGCCTCTGCCGTGACCCGCCTGGCGTAGTTCTCGATAAGCCGTCCAGCCCTCGGAACGATTAGGGCGTGGCCGAAGCCGCCGCCCGACTCGTAGTACGTCCCCGTGGTGGGATCCACGTAGGTGGCCATCAACCTGCCAAGCTCCCCCTCGATCGAGGAGCGCTGCTGCTCCGTGCGGGACAGGTTCGAGGTCAGAGACACGGTGGCCGATCCACCGAGATCCGTCTGAAGGCGGCTCGAGACACTCCACTGCTTGAAGGCCTGTGGTCGCCGCATCCATTCGGGCACCACCTGTCCGTACTGCGTTTGGAAGTACTCCGCTTCGTAATCCGGCAGCCGGGGGAGACCCACCTCGTCGCGATAGCTCGCGTTGACGCTGTACGTCACGCCGGCATTACCACCAGAGACGCCAATGCTCATCGCGGTGCGGTGCCCCTCGTCCAGCACGGTATGCGAGGGATCGTTCAAGAGCTGCTGTGTCACCAGGTCATCCGGCTGACAACTAATGCCCTGACCGTTCACAAACCCATTTACTGGACAGATAACGCGTTGGTTGTCTGAGGGCAGGCGTCCCCAACGCACGTATAGCTCTGGAAATTCTCCGGAGATACGGCTCCGTCCGTGCTCGACCGACGCGGTCCAGCGGGCCTGCCCGGCAACGCCCTTCTTGGTCGTGATCACGATGACGCCGTTCGCGGCGTCCTGGCCGTAGATCGTCGCCGCCGACGGGCCCTTGAGCACCTGGATCGTCTCGATCGTGTGCGGGTCGATATAGTCGAGCGGGGAGGGGGCAGCGTAGTCACGCGTTGCCAGGTTGGCACCACGCTCGCCCGAATCCGGCCCGGCGACCCGGATACCGTCCACGACCACGATCGGATCGTTGCTGCCACGCGGGCTGCTCACCCCCCGCAGCCGGATCCGCGCCGGATCGCCCGGCGCCCCCGACGTCCGCTGCACGATCAGCCCCGGCACGCGCCCCTCGAGCAGGTCGGTCACGCTCGTGATCGGCTCGTGCTTCACGATCGAGTCGGCATTGATCACCACGATGTCGTTGCCGATCTCAACCCGGCGCCTCTGCTCCCCCGTCGCCGTGACCACCAACTCCGAGAGCTGCGTCGGCGCCGCCTCGAGGGTGAAGTTGACCACCACGGTCGCGCCGTCCCCCACCTCCACCTCCTGTGTGCCGCCGCGGTACCCGATCATGACCACGCTCACCGTGTGCTTCCCTGGTTTCACACCCGTGATCTGATAGCGGCCCTCGGGGTTGGTGATCGCGCGGCCCACCCCATCGACCAGGACCTGCGCCCCCACGACCGGGTTCTCGGTCCCTTTCTCCGTGACCCGACCGGTGATCACCCCGTTCTTCTGCGGGGCCCTGTCCGCACTGGCGGGTGGGCGCCGGACGAGGACTACCTGCTTCTCGCTCACCGCGTTGAAGTCCATATTCGTGCCCGCGAGCACACGACGCAGCGCCACGGCGGCCGGGAGCGAGTCGAACTGTATCGTGATGCGGCGGCTGAGCGGCACGAGGTCACTGCCGTAGATCAAGCCGAGCGATGCCTGCGTCGAGATCTCGGAGAGGGCCTCGCCCAGTGTAATGTCGACGGCATTCAGGGTGACCGGCCGCTGCAAGGGGCTGATGCTCTCGCTGCTGAACCCGAGCCGATGTGGCACGGTCACTCCCGACTGGCCCGGGGCCTGCCCGTGCGCCACGGGTGGCGTGACCAGCTGTAGAGCCGCGAGTAACACAAGCGGCAATCGCAGATTCCAGAGGTTCATCGGTTCAAGCCTCCTTGGGGTGGTGTAGCCGCCTAATGGGTGGGTTGGATCAGGAGATAGCCGTCGGCGGTCCTGCGATATTCGATACCGAGCGAGAGCGCGATGAAACGTACGATCTCCGAGCTCTGGACCGGCTCCAGGAACTCGGCGGTCAGGCGCATACTGGCGACATCTCGATCGGCCAGCTCGACCTTGATGCCGTGGCGGCGTGCGAGGATCTGCGCGACCTCGGCGAGGGGGGTCTGTTCGAAGTAGAGGTTCCCCTCGGTCCAGGAGAGGTGGCGTTTGGCATCCACGGCCCGGAGCTCGCCGAGGGTGCCGTCACCAGCCACGCGGACCGCCTGGCCGGCGGCGAGCCGTACAGCACGCGGCGCTTCGGCGGCCGGCTCTGCGCGATCGCCGACCGCAACCTCTTTAGACGACGTCGTCTCCTCAGCCGCCGTGACCTCGACCAGCCCCTCGGAGACGATAACCTCCACATACTCATCAGAGGCGAAGGCGCGTACGCCGAAGCGGGTGCCGAGTACCCGGGTGGTGGCATTGCCGGCGTGCACGCGGAAGGGCCGTGCGCTATCCGAGACGACGTCGAAGACCGCCTCACCTTCGAGCCGCACATTCCGCGTGCGACCGAAGCGCTCGGGGAAGTAGAGGCGGCTGTTCGGGCCGAGCACCACCTCGCTGCCATCGGCGAGGGTGAGACGGACCCGCTGGCCGACACCGGCGGCGAGCTCCTGCATCGGGCCGTCGGTCGGGGCGAAGAGGGTCTCACGTTGCTGCCAGAGGAGGGCGCCACCGGCGATGAGCGCGATGGTAGCCGCGATCCGAGTGAGGGTGCCGAGGCGCTGGGCCCAGCCCCGTTGTGGGCGAGCGGTGGCGGCAGGGCGAGCCCGGAAGGGCAGCACCTTGGACCCCGTGGATGGGGCCGGTGCGACCGGCGCCGCGGTCTCGGTCTGCGTGGGCGTCATCTCGGTCCGCGAGGCGCCGCCGGCAGCCGGATCGGCGATACCGAGTCGAGTGGTGAGGCGCTGGAAGGCGTCGTCTACATTCCAGAGATCGGGCGCGACGCTCGAGATGGTACGCAAGCGGCGCATCCGGTGGACCACCTCTGCGCGGCGGGGATCCTCCGCCAGCCACTGCTGGATGGCTTCGACCTCCTCGAGCGAGGCCTCCCCGGCGAGGTAGCGTAGGAGCCGGCGGCGACCCTCACGGTCGAGCTCTTCGAATGCGGTATATAAGTCCTGGTCTTCCATTGACTTCGGCCTGGCTGTATCCAACCTGATCGCAACTCGCCCTGATCGGCGTCCGGTAATAGCACGACGATCTCGGCGATCCACCCCCACACGAGGTGTTGGCGGTGTAGCGGGGCTGTGCTCGGATTCAGGTGAGGAGGGCGATGGCGAGGACGAGGAGGAGGTCGGCGAGGCGCTCGCGGAGCTTCTTGAGCGCGCGACTCATCTGGTTCTCGACGGTCTTGACCGAGATACCGAGGCGGTCGGCGATCTCGCGGTAGGTCAACCCCTCGTCGCGGCTGAGGCGGAAGATCTCGCGGGCGCTCGGCGGGAGGGTCGCGACGGCGTCGTCTATGGCCTTCTGGACCTCCTTGTGGAGGAGGTCTTCGACCGCGGTGGGGCCGGTGACGACGGGTGTGATGGCGGCGGTACGAGTGGCGTAGCGCTGGCGGACGCGGCGGCTCTTGAGGTGGTCGAGGGCGCGGTTGCGGGTGGCGACGAAGAGGAGGACGCCGATGGTGTCGTCGTCCTCGCGCCAGCGCTCGGGGTCGGCCCAGACCGCGGCGAAGAGGTCCTGGACGATATCTTCGGCGATATCGTCGGAATCCACGTAGCTGCAGGCGAGTGTACAGAGATCGCTGTAATGAGCGTGGAAGAGTCGCTCCAGCCACTCGTACCGTGACTCGCCGGGTGCCGACTTCATGCTAGATCACTGGGCAGAAGGCATCTATATACGGAAAGTACGTCGAAAGTGTGGGCCTGGGACGAGTGCGATGCGATCCAAGCTATAATGGAAGGTTTGGGCGAGCCAGTTGGCAAGAGCCGGTGGGGGCGCCAGAGATAGCTACGACCTACGTCGGGTGATTGGCCGCGGTCGTTGGCGCATGATCGGGAATCCCGACCCCCGAACGCCGAGCAGCATCACCCTGACCCCCGATCCCTGACCCCCGAATCCCAAACCATTTCGTCCCATAAAATGGACACTCTCCTCCCCTGATCCAGTTTTTCCAACCCGATTCGAACTGGCACCAGAGTTGCCTATTTCGCCCAGCACCTCTAGCAGATCCATTGTAAGACGAGGGGTAGTACCATGGTGACGAAGCTGTTGGGACGGGGGCCGGTGCTGAGCGCGCTGGTGTTGGGGCTGACGTTGGCCGCGCCCGCCTGTGCCTCGCATGGGTATGGGTCGGAAGTCGTGACGGTGCCGCGTGGCAGGACGACCGTCATCCAGGGCGAGGTCCGGTCGATCGACCACCGTCGCAACTACATCACCATCCGGGAGAGTCACGGCCGTAGTCATCACATCAGCTACGACCACAAGACGCGGGTGATCGACGGCAAGCGCCGGTTCTCGGTCAACGCCCTCGACCGAGGCGACCGGGTCAAGGTCTGGATCGCCTATGACCGTCGCGGCACCCCATGGGTAGAGCGGATAGAGTTGCGCGACGACCGCTCGCACGGCCACCGCGCCTCCAAACCACGCGTCCTGATCCTCGAGGGCACGATCGCCAAGTTGGACAACCGCGGGCACACTTTCATCCTGGAATACGGCCGCAAGAGCCGTATCGTGGTCCGTATCCCCAGCCGGCTCCAGCGCGACGACGCCCGCCGCGTGGAACGCCTCCGCCGCGGCGAACGTGTAGTCATCTACGTCCGTGAGATCGATCGCGACGCCGTCGAACTGATCCGGTTCCGCTGATCCACCACCGCCGCTGGTTGCGCGCCCACGTGCCGAGATCCGCCTTCGGACCGAGGCGCGCGCCGGGGCATCCGAAGACAAAGGTCGAGTGCCGGGCTTCGAACATGACCCGGTGGACGAACGAAAGGAGCGCGGCCGGTCGATCGACCGGCCGCGCTCTCGTCCTAGCCCAAGGCTTTAGCTCTTACGACGCCCCGACCACCACCGGTCCACGCTCAGCGGACCAGAGCCGTTGCCGAAGAGGAAGGCGAATACCACTGCGAAGAGCAGCGCCAGCTCACCCCGGTTCTGGATCGGGAAACCACCCTGCGGCTGATGCGCCATGAAGTGCGCCACCAGCATCTGCAACGCCAGCAGGAGCCCGACCGGACGGGTCAACAGACCGAGCACGATCAGGAGACCGCCCCAGAACTCCAACACACCCGCCACCCACATCTGCGAGAAGAGCTCCGCCGTCGCACCTGGCTGCCCGCCGAATCCGCCCAACCAGCCGTAGAGCTTCTGCGCGCCATGCTGCATGAACATCAGCCCCGCCCCCACGCGCAACAGCGTGTGCGTCGCCGGGCCGAACAGCTGCTGGACTCGCGCCGCCAAACCATTATCCTTCACGCCTTTGACCTCAGCAACCTTGGATCCCGTACTCATTTCACCATCTCTCGATCTGCCCCTCCCGAGGCAACTTCGTTTCGCCGACAGAAGATACGCCCGGCCATGCACCCGACCGGTTCCTCTATCTCAATGACCCATACCGCCACCCAACCGCTCCCGCTCTACCTCCGCCATGACCGATTCCACTACATCGGCCACGGTCATTCCTTCGAGCGACGCCTCCAATGCACTCCGCGCCGCGTCCGTCGCCACCTCCAGCGCCGACTGTATGTGACGCCCAACGGGGCAACACTTGTTCGGAGCTCCGTGATGCATCGCGAAGAGCTCGCCCCCCTCCACCGCGCAGTAGACCTCCCGCAACGTGATCTCCGCCGCCGGCCGCGCCAGCAGCGCCCCCCCTCCCGCCCCTCGCCGAGACGTCGTCAGACCAGCCCGCGCCAACTGCACCAGTAGACGACGCACCACGGCCGGGTTCGTATTCACACTCCCCGCTATCCGCTCCGACCGAACCGGCTCGCCCCCACCGCTCTCCAACAACGCCAGGATATGAACCGCCACCGCGAACCGACTACTGATCGTCACCGCGCCCTCATACCCAAGAAGCCGTAGGTGTGTAACCGATTCGCTTACATACACAGGAGAGCAGAGTCGGTTCCGAAGGGGCTAGGGGACAGGGGTCGGGGGTCAGGGGGGTGCTTGGGATTCGGGGGTTGGGATTCGGGGGGCGGGGATCAGGGGGGCTGGGCATTCGGGGTCAACGAATCCCTGACCCCTGACCCCTGACCCCTGACCCCCAACCCCCGAATCCCAAGCGAATCCCTGATCTCCAACCTCTACTCATCCCCCCTCGGCACATGCTTCATACTGATGGAATTCATACAGTATCTCAGCCCCGTCGGCGGCGGCCCGTCGGGGAAGACGTGACCGAGGTGGGAGTCGCAGCGTGCGCAACGGATCTCGGTCCGGATCATCCCGTACGAGCGGTCCTCGTACTCGACCACCGCATCCTCTGAGATCGGCTTCGTGAACGACGGCCACCCCGTCCCCGAATCGAACTTCTCGCCCGACTCGAAGAGCGGATTCCCGCAGGCCGCGCAGACGTAGGTCCCCGGCTCCTTCGTCCCGACATAGCACCCCGTCCACGGCGGCTCCGTCCCGTGCTCCCGCATGACCCGGTACTGCTCCGGCGTCAGCCGCCGCCGCCACTCCTCCTCGCTCAGCTTCAGCTTCTCCACCATACCTATCCTACCTCCTCTCCAGGGACTCCCCCTCGCGCTCCATCCCCCCGGCTACCCGCATACGCCCCCCGTCACCGGCGCCCCCATCGACCTCCCCAAGGGTAACACGCCGAGGCTGCGGCGCCACCCCGACCGCATTCAATATACGACGCTGCAACCGGCACGATCCGGACCCGCCCCCCCTCCTTGCGACCCCACCCCGTACCTGTTATTATTCCAATATAGGTATGGCGATGGGGTTCGCCGACAACCGCGGTCCGCGCGACCGCTGCTGACTCCTCCCCCGGGTCCGGCCCGGCGGGAGTTTTTTCGTATTGGAGAGGTGAACGAGTGCTCATCCTCTATATAGCCATCGGCGGCGCCCTAGGCGCCCTGGTACGTTACGGTCTCGGCCACTGGATCCACTCCTGGGCGGGCAACGCCTTCCCCTGGGGCACCTTCGCGATCAACGCCATCGGCTCCTTCGCCCTCGGCCTGATCCTCCGCTACCTCGACGGGACCACCGACTCCCCCGAGCTACGCGCGCTCCTCACCGTCGGCTTCCTCGGCGCCTTCACCACCTTCAGCACCTTCACCTACGAGACCATCACCCTCCTGCAGCACGGATCCTGGACTCGCGCGACTCTGTATGCATTGGGTAGTTTGTTCCTCGGGATCCTGGCGGTAGCGGCCGGCCTGCAGGTGGGCGCCCGTATACTCCACCCTGCGAGCTAGGCGATTCGGTGAGGATGCATCACCCGCGAACGGACCGGAACGCCCCGGCCGCGTGCCCCGAGCCAGTACCAACGACTGTTTCCTATTCTCTATCACCTGTTTCCTGATGAAGCTCACCTTCCTCGGCGCCACCGGCACGGTCACCGGTTCCCGCTACCTCCTCGAGGCCGGCGGGAAGAAGATCCTGATAGATTGCGGTCTCTTCCAGGGGTTGAAGGAGCTGCGCCAGCGGAACTGGGAGCCCTTCTATCTCGACCCCGCGGAGCTCGACGCGATCATCCTCACCCACGCGCACCTCGACCACAGCGGCTACCTCCCGGTGCTCGTGCGGAACGGCTTCCGCGGCCCGGTCTACGCCACCCCCGCCACCTGCGACCTGGCCGGGATCCTCCTCCCCGACAGCGGGAAGATCCAGGAGGAAGACGCCGCGTTCGCCAACAAGCACGGCTTCTCGCGCCACTCCCCCGCCCTCCCCCTCTACACCATGCTCGAAGCCGAGGAGAGCCTCCGCTACCTCGAGCCGGTCGCTTTCGGCGCCGAGCTGGAGTTGGGCGACGACATCTCCTTCACCCTGTACCCCGCCGGCCACATCCTCGGCGCGGCCATGGTCATGCTCCGGGCGCAGGGTCGGTCGATACTCTTCAGCGGCGACCTCGGCCGCCTCCACGACCCCCTCCTCCCGCCCCCGACCCCCATCGCCGGCGCCGACTACCTCCTCGTCGAGTCGACCTACGGCGACCGGCTCCACGACGACACCGACCCGGAGGTCGCGTTGGCGGCGGTCATCCAGCGCACGGCGCGGCGCGGAGGCGTCGTCGTCATCCCGGCGTTCGCCGTGGGACGTACGCAGACGATCCTCTACCACATCAACCGGCTGCGCGCGCGGAAGGAGATCCCCGACATCCCGGTCTTCCTCGACAGCCCGATGGCGGTCAACGCGACGGCCATCATGCACGCGCACCCCGAAGCCCACCGCCTCACCCCGGCCCAGTGCGTGGCGATCTGCAGCACCGCCCGCATTGCGAACACGGTCGAGGAGTCGAAGGCGCTCGACCAACGGATCGGCCCCATGGTCATCATCTCGGCGAGCGGGATGGCCACCGGCGGGCGCGTCCTCCACCACCTGAAGGCCTTCGCCCCCGACCACCGCAACACGATCCTCTTCGCCGGCCACCAGGCCGCCGGGACCCGCGGCGAGGCGATGGTGTCGGGGGCGGAGTCGGTGAAGATCCACGGCGAGATGATCCCCGTCCGCGCCGAGGTCCTCCGCCTCGACGGGCTCTCCGCCCACGCCGACTACAACGAGATCCTGACCTGGCTCGGCCACTTCCGCACCCGGCCGCGCCGGACCTTCATCGTCCACGGCGAACCGGAACCCGCTGCGGCATTGGGCCAGAGGATCGAAGAACAGCTCGGCTGGCGCTGCCACGTACCCGCCTACCGCGAGAGCATCGAGATCACGCCGGCGGCCGGAGCACGCCCCCGCTCGCGCCGCTGATGCGGCTCGAACCGATCGAGTTACACGATGGTCTTGCACGATTCGCGAAATCTTCGTACCATGTCCATTATTCGAGCCAGGTGAACTTTCTTGGCATTGGGAAGCCGCCCCCCACGCGCCCTCCCTCCGTAGGGGGTGCGGAGGTGGAGCTCAGTTACTAGCTTGGCTCCCAACTCCGTCGGACCTACCCTGATCGTGCAACGTGGGCGGCCGACATGTACTCCCTTACTCCATACTCTGCGGAAGGAGGATTGCCGTATGAGGTATCTGCTGTCTGTGCTCGCTCTCCTCGCCCTGACCGCACCCAATCTCCACGCGCAGGATGGCGGTCGCCACGTCACCGGCACCATCTACAGTGGGAGCTTCGTCCCCTCGCAGGACCTGAGCGACGGGAGCAAGTTCACCAACGGGACGCTCTATGGGGCCGGCCTCACCCTCTGGACCGGGGGCAAGCTCGGGTTCCGCGGTAGCGTGCAGTGGGCCCGGTCCAAGACCGAGGCCGTTTCGTTCTCCCAGCTCGAGAACCAGGAGCCGAAGATCATCCTGTTGAACGCCGACGTCATCGTGCGGCCCTCGTTCAGCCTCCTCGGCCTCAACCCCTACGTCTTCGGCGGTGCCGGGCTGAAGCACTACGGCCTCACGAAGTTCCTGCGGGCCGACGGCTACACCACCTTCGCCGGGAGCGGCGGCGCCGGCCTCGACCTGCGCCTCAACCATCGCTGGGGGCTGCTCGGCGAGGCGCGGTACAGCTTCGGTAACTTCAAGAAGTACGAGTACGACGACACCCAGCGCGACTGGACCTTCGCCGGCGGGCTCACCTTCCGGTTCTGAGCCGGGCCGCGCCAGCGCTGGTACGACTCACGGTGACTCCGGCTCCCGCGGCACGAGCGGGGCCGGAGTCACTTCTTTTCTTCGGTAGACGACGTCGTCGCCCCACGCTTGCCTTGTGGCCGCCCGCATCCCATTTTTCCCCCGATCAACGACGACAAATCCATGAAATTTCGGACACCCTCCAACCCGGATCCGCACAGATGATGAAGCGTGCGCTGATATTGCTCTTTGCCTGTTTCACCAGCATCGTCGCCAGCGGGAGCACCCCCGACGACGAGGTCGCCCGCTGGGAAGCCCGCGCGGCGCGGGTGACGATCATCCGCGACAACTGGGGGATCCCGCACATCTACGCCCCCACCGACGCCGACGCGATCTTCGGGTTGATGTACGCCCAGGCGGAGGACGACTTCCCTCGCATCGAACGCAACTTCCTCGTCTCACTAGGCCGCCTCGCCGAGGCGGAGGGGGAGCGCGCGCTCTGGCAGGACCTGCGGATGCGGCTCTTCATCGACTACGACGAGCTGAAGGCACTCTACGCCCAGAGCCCCGACTGGCTCAAGAAGCTCATGGACGCCTGGGCCGACGGGCTCAACTACTACCTCCACACCCACCCGGAGGTGAAGCCGCTCGTCCTCACGCGCTTCGAGCCGTGGATGGCGCTCAGCTTCAGCGAAGGGAGCATCGGCGGTGACATCTCGAAGGTCAACCTGCGCCACCTCCGCACCTTCTACGAGAACCCTCGGCTCCCGAACAAGGCCGCGGCCGCCGGGGAGGGTGCCGCGCCCAGCGTCGCCTACGCAGATGGACTCGCCTTCCTCGACCCGGAGCTCGACCCGCCCGGCTCGAACGGGATCGCGCTCGCGCCCCGTAACACCAAGAACGGCAACGCGCTCCTCCTCATCAACCCCCACACCTCCTTCTACTTCCGCCACGAGGCGCACGTGGTCAGCGAGGAGGGGTTGAACGCCTACGGCGCCCTGACCTGGGGACAGTTCTTCATCTACCAGGGGTTCAACGAGTCCGCCGGGTGGATGCACACCACCAGCATGGTCGACAACATCGACGAGTTCGTCGAGACCGTCTTCGAGCGCGACGGCGCCCTCTTCTACCGCTACGGCCAGGAGGAGCGCCCCGTCCGGACCCGCGCGGTGACGATCCGCTACCGCACCAAGAACGGGACCCTCGCCGAGCGTACCTTCACCACCTACCGCACGCACCACGGCCCGATCGTGCGGTACGCCGAGGATGGCCGCTGGGTCGCCGTCGCCATGATGGAAGAGCCGATGCGCGCCCTCATGCAGTCCTACAGCCGTACCAAGGCCAAGAACCTCGCCGAGTTCGTCGAGGTGATGCGGTCGCACACCAACTCCTCCAACAACACCATCTTCGCCGACCGCGAGGGGAACATCGCCTTCTTCCACTCGAACTTCAACCCGCGGCGCGACGACCGCTTCGACTACACCCGCCCCGTCGACGGCAGCGACCCGGCCACCGACTGGAAGGGGTTGCACACGGTCGAGGAGTCGCCCAACGTGATCAACCCCTCGACCGGGTTCGTCGTCAACACCAACAACTGGCCGTACTCCGCCGCCGGCGCGGCGAGCCCCCGGCAGGAGGACTATCCGCGGTACATGGACAGCGGGATCGAGAACCCCCGCGGTATCAACGCGCTGCGCCTCCTCGAGGGGAAGACCGACTTCACCCTCGAGTCGCTCCGCGACCTGGCGTACAGCACCTATCTACCGGCCTTCGAGAAGCTCGTCCCCGCCCTCGTCGCCGACTGGGAAGCGCTCCCGGCCAGCGACCGGCGCAAGGCACAGCTCGCCGAGCAGGTCCAGACCCTGCGCGACTGGGATCTCCGTTGGGACACCGCCTCGGTGGCGACCGCGCTCGCCATCTTCTGGGGGACCGAGCTACGCCGGCAGATCCTCGACGACGCGCGCGAAGCCAAGCTCGACGCCTTCGAGTACGCCGCGACCCGCGCCACCCCCGCCCAGCGGCTCGACGCGCTAGTCTCGGCCACGAACCGGTTGCAGCAGGACTTCGGCACCTGGAAGACCCCCTGGGGCCAGATCAACCGCTTCCAGCGCCTCTCCGGTGACATCGACCTGAAGTTCGACGACAACGCCCCCTCCATCGCCGTCGGCTTCACCGCCGGGATGTTCGGCTCCCTTGCCGTGAGCAGCGCCGCGCCGCGGAACGGGACCAAGAAGTGGTACGGGACGAGCGGGAACAGCTTCGTGGCGGTGGTGGAGTTCGGGCCGCGCGTCCGGGCGATCGCCCTGACCGCCGGGGGGCTCAGCAACGACCCGAAATCTCCCCACTTCCTGGACCAGGCGCACCTCTTCCCGACCGGGGCTCTCCGGCCGGTCTACTTCTACCGTGACGAGGTCGAGGCCGCGGCCGAGCGGAAGTACCGCCCCGGGGAGCGGTGACGCGGTACGCCAGCTGAGCCGGGATCCATGATAGAGGAAACCCCGCACCCAGATCAGGTGCGGGGTTTTTCCATCCCGAGCGTCCGCGTGAACGGGCTCCGCGCCGCCACGCCGCCCGTGTCGTCGGTCCCCGTGTTCGAGACGAGGCCGGCAGCGGCGAGTGCTACCCTAGGCCGAAACTCCCGCCCCCCGCGTCTTCGCCGCGGTGTGAAGGGCGAACGAAGTACGGGCAGGATAGGTGGCGGCCGACCCGGCCGTGCCAGCCGGAGCCTCCATCCAGGCGAAGTTGGTGACGTTCACGACCAAGGATGGTGTGCTCTTCGACGCGGTGCCGTCGTTCCCCAACCGGCCGTTGTCCCCCAAACCCCAGCAGTAGACCTTACCGTCCACCGCCAGACCGCAGGTGTGATGGTACCCGGCGGTGATCGAGACGAACATCAGCCCTCCCAGCACCGGTACCGGCGCGTTGGAGCCGGAGGTCGACCCGTTCCCCAGCCGGCCGTTCTCTCCACTCCCCCAGCAGTAGGCATCCCCGGCGAGCGTCACCCCGCAGGAGTGCCTGATCCCCGCGCTCACCGTGGCGAACTTGAGCCCTCCGGATACCAAGGAAGGCGAGGCCTTGTCCTCGGTCTCGTCACCGTTCCCCAGCTGGCCGTATCGGTCCGAACCCCAGCAGTACGCATCCCCATCCGGTGTCACGCCGCAGCTGTGCAGATCACCGGCGCTGACCGAGGTGAATTTCAACCCGCCAGTGACGATCGTCGGCGAGGTGACCGCGCCGCCGGAGCTCCCCTGTCCCACCTGGCCGTTGCCGTTGAACCCCCAGCAGTAAGCGTCGCCAGCCTTCGTCAGGGCGCATTGGTGCATGTACCCGACCGAGATCGCGACGAAGGAATGCCCCCCCACCACCGCTTCCGGGACGTTCTTGTTACCCGTGGTGCCGGTCCCGAGAATGGAGAGGGAGTTCAACCCCCAGCAGTAGGGGGCGCCCGATTCCTTCAGCGCGCACCCGTGGGAGTGGCCGAGATCGATCGCGACGAAAACGTGGCCGCCCTGCACCTCCACCGGCGTCGGCATGTTGCTGTCGGTCGCGCCGTTCCCGAGCTGCCCGGAGTCGTCCCGCCCCCCAGCAGTACGCCGCCCCGGCGGTCGTGAGCCCGCAGCTGTGGCTGTACCCGGTGGCGATGGCCGAGAACTGATGCCCACCCATCACCGCCTGGGGAGTATTGTACGAAAAATTCAGTATTCCGTTGCCCACCTGCCCGAAGGTCGTCGCCCCCCAGCAGTGGGCGGCGCCGGTGAGGGTCAACGCGCAGGTGTGGAGGCCGCCCGCATCGAGCGACGGCACGACCCTCTTAGCCCCCGGGGTAACCTCCAACTCGTCGGCCACCACCCCCGCCACGTAGACCGAGAAGGTGAACTCCTCCACCCCCGGGGACAGCTCGAACTCCCAGGTACGCGGGAGGGAGACCCTCCCCGGGGCGATCAGCTGAGCGTAACGGAAGAAGGGTTGGTCGGCCGCGGTGAAGGTCTCCGTCCCATCCGCGTTGACGATCGAGACCGTACCACTACCCTTGGATGCGACCGGGAGGTTGCGGAAGAAGACCCGTATCCCCTCCGGGTCGAGCGTGGCGCCGTCCGCGGTACCCAGCGTCTGGGTGACGAGATTCCGTACCGTCACGTCGGCGGAGAAGACCCCGGTCCCTCGTCGAACCCGACCCGCGAAGAGACGAGCTCGACGTAGGTACCCTGCCCCCCGAGCACCGCCCCGGACACCCCAGCCGAGGCGGAAGGCGACGCCAGCTCGCACACCAATCCACCGCCGCGCAGATTCACACTACAGCGCAGCTCGGCGAGTACCTCCTGAGCCACGCCTTCGCCGGCCGGGCCGAACAATCCTTCGTCCCGAGCACACCCTGCCAGCGGCAGCACCGCGGCCAGGAACCCCACCTCGATCATCCTCCTGCCAACCATGACAGATCCTTTCCGGGATCGAAATCGCCTAGCGACAGCGCACACGACTACCTGCCACCGAAGCGATCGATCACGCTGCTGTCGGCGCCGAGAAACGTTGCCGAGAATCCATGACTATATGACAATGAGATATTACCACCGGCAGATCATCGGCGCCGGGCGACACCACACCGATGGTCGTGGCAGGGCACAGCAGCTGGATCGAGGTGGTGTCGAAGTATAAGCTGCCGCCGAAGCGGATTGCAACGCCCCACCCCCTCGGCCCCACCGGCGCCCGTACCCCACCCGACCGTGGATCACCATGCCCGCCATCGAGTTGAGTGCCGTGACCCGCGCCTCCAGGGTCTTGACTTCCGGCTCCTGCTCGCGTCGATTGAGATCATCCCCGTAGTCGGCGCGTAGAGCTAAGTTCGGTCACCCTACCGTCTTGCCGCGCACCGCCTGCGTTCTCTCTCCCCAATCGGTTGGACTTGACAGAGATGTCGCGATCTTCCGCGCCGCGTGCAGGTGGGCCTACCGGTCTTGCCGGGATCGACGACGAGATCCTTGCGCTCAACCTCCGGCGCATATATCGGCTGACCCTGATCCTGGTGCCGATCCATATCGCGCACGTCCTCATCTTCTGGCGCCACGACTCGCTCCTCGATCCGGCCGCGGCGTCGTGGCGCCAAGGGATCATGACGGCGCACGCGATCATGATACCAGTCGCGATAGGGCTCGCACTGCTCTCCCGCGCCGCATCCAACAAACGGTTGGCGGCTAGGATCCGACGTATACTCCCCGCCGTCGCGTCGCTCTCGTACCTGGCCTTCGGAGCGGCCATCGCCGTGGTCGACCAACTGGTCACCTCCAGCATCACCCCCCTACTCCTGACGACGCTGGGGGTGGCCAGCGCCATCCTCATCCCCCCTCGCACCGCCGCCGTCACCTTTGCCATCTCGATGGCCGCCTTCTGGATCCTGATCTCCGTGACCCAGACCGATCCCCAGGTCCTCCTCTCGCAGAGGGTGAACAGCATCTCCATGGCCGGAACCGGGTTCGGCATCGCCTACCTCCTCTGGCAGAGCCAGATACGGACCCTGGAACAACGCCGGGAGATCGAAGCCCAGAAGCAGGAGCTGGAACGGAAGAACGAAGAGCTCGCACTCATGGTGAACCGCGACCCCCTCACCGGGGTCGCCAACCGCTCCCACCTGACCAGCGTCGCCGCCGTCGAAGCGGCTCGCATGAAACGCAACGCAAGCCCCGCCTCGCTCGTCCTCCTCGATCTCGACCGGTTCAAGGCGGTCAACGACAGCTATGGACACCCCATAGGCGACGCCGTCCTCCGCCAGGTCGCGCAGGTGCTGGCCGCCGAGGTCCGCGCCGTCGACACCCTAGCCCGCCTGGGCGGGGAGGAGTTCGCCATCCTACTCCCCGACACACCCCTCGCCGAGGCCGCCAAATTCGCCGAACGGATCCGCGCCGCAATCGAAAAGCACACCTTCAACGTCGGCGGGATCGAACTCGATCTCACCGCGAGCATCGGCGCCGCCTCCATCGACCCCCACGCCCCCGACCCCTTCGCCGCCGCCTACCGCGACGCGGACCGGATGCTCTACCACGCCAAAGAGAACGGCCGCAACCGCGTCTGCTGCGCCTTGGAACGCGCCGACCTGACCGAGTAGCGTCCCGCGCCACCCCGCTCAGCCCCCCGAGAGCCGACTCCCGACTCCCCCCCCGACCCCCGGCCTCCCCGCCCGATCACACCCCACCCTACCCCCA